>Ga0247739_10000150_pt1 | contig 23556 bp, 30 predicted proteins | sample UWRJL058202B2_FD_180943 | JGI IMG/M metagenome (GOLD analysis project Ga0247739, IMG submission 180943) | Plant litter microbial communities from Arlington Agricultural Research Station in Wisconsin, United States - UWRJ-L058-202B-2 | ecosystem: Environmental > Terrestrial > Plant litter >...
ATTAATCGTCAAAATTGAAACAAAAAGTATGATAATTATTACAGCATATTTGTTTTTCATTCAGAGGTTTGTCATAAAGAGTTTATTTATGTAAGAAGTGCTGCTTTAAAACACAGACTTGTCAAAATAGCTGCCAACAGCTCGTGGCGTGGTGAAGGATGGTTTTTTAACATATTGTGCATGGAAAGTCTCTATGTGTGTTACACACAAAGGTTTGGCAAAAGCACGTCAGTCCTGCTTTTACCAAACCAATCTTAGCGTTTGTTGTTCTCTTCGCTTAAACTTGTCCTTCATATTTTGGGGCAAAGTCGATCATCCATTCAATTCCGTATTTGTCTCTAAACATTCCAAAGTAAGAACCCCAAGGACTATCGGCAATCGGCATTTCAATTTGTCCACCTTCTGAAAGTCCGTGAAATAGTTTATCGGCTTCTTCTTTACTTTCTGCACTAATTGATATTTTGCTTCTGTTTTCGTTTTCATTTGTCCGTCCCAATATTTCTGGAACATCATTCGCCATTAAAAAGTTTTTGCCAATAGGCAAGGCAATGTGCATTATTTTATTTGCTTCTTTCTCTGCTACTGGAAATTCTGGGATTGATAGGTCTTTGAAACGAATAATCTTGGCAAATTCTCCGCCAAAAACTGATTTGTAAAATGTAAACGCTTCTTCGGCATTGCCGTTAAAGTTAATGTGAGGATTAATGAGTGCCATAGTTTTTAATTTTAGATTTTTAAATTTGTTATTTTCTTATTATTTTTTGACTGCCGTTTTCAAAGTAATACCGATGGTTATCAAGATTGCGAGAACGTTGCCAACAGTTCTTCTAAATTTTTCATTGACATAGCATATCCTTCCTTGAAGCCCATTTCGATCATCTTTTCTAAACGTGCAAGGGATTCATTATAAATAGTAATACTGACTTTTGTTTTTCCGTTTTGTTCACTGAAATTGTAATCCCAATCAGAACCAGGCAATTCAGGATTTTCATCTTTGTCTGCAAAAGCATTCATTAATTTGAAGTTGGTTTTCGGGCTGATGGACGTGTATTTTTGAATTGCCCAACGCTCTTGTCCTTCCGGACTCACCATCGCATAAAATCTTCGTCCACCAACTTTAAAATCCATAAATTTTGTTTTTGATATCCATGGTTTTGGTGCCACCCATTGGTCGAGAATTTCTGGTTTAGTAAAGGCATCCCAAACCAGTGAAAGGTCGGCATCAAATTCTCTGGTTATAAATACGGTTTTTGTTGTTTTGTCAACGGTAAAATCAAATAACAAGCTGTTCATTTCTTCTGTTTTTTAATTGTTGATAATACTTTGTCCAATTGATTAAATTGAGTTTCCCAAATCTTTCTAAATTGAGCTATCCAATTATCAATTTCCTGCATTTTTTTTGGGTTAAAATGATAATAAATCTCTCTGCCAGACTGCTCAGGCCTAATCAATTCGCATTCCTGTAATACTTTAATATGTTTTGATACTGCCTGTCGGCTCATATCAAATTTTTCTGCCATTGCATTTGGTGTTAATGCCTGAATAGCAATCAAAGTCAAAATAGCCCTGCGTGTCGGGTCCGCTATTGCCTGGAATATATCTTGTTTCATTTTAATATCTAATTGCGCAACTCTAAGGTTGCAAATATATACGCAACTTTTGAGTTGCGCAAGTTTATTGGCAATTATTTTTTGGAGGAAAATTTTTGGAAGGTTTACTAATGGTTTTCGCTGCCTCAACTATAAAGCCAAGCCCTGTGTTGGGCGTTTGCTTTATGTCCAAATAAAAAGTAAAAGGAAAAAATTAAGGAATATTCAGTTTGATTTGTTCTCCATTTAGAAATGGTTGTTTTTTAAGTTGCATATTGTAATCTTCAACTTTAAGAAACGGCCAAATGTAAAAGTTGCCAAGTTTTTGAAATTCCAAATACGCTTGATGACGTTCTTTTCTCTTGTCCCTGTAATATTGCCCAAGCGTCAAAATGGAAACAACTACTTCCTTGAAAGAAAATTTTAATAATGGATTAATTGTGTCAAAGTATGGCCATTGATATTCTTGGTCGGAATGCAAGAACAAAATACAACGAGCAATAATTTTTAAACTTTCGTCTGGTAGTTTGTCTTTCCCGTGTAGCTTATGTTGTCTTGTGTCGTCATATAAGCCCCAGCATAATTCAAGCATTGGTCGAATAATTTGGTCGTCAAATTTTGCTTCTTTTGCTCTGTCATATTGTTCTGGCAGCCACCCATTGGTTACATCGGCCATAAGATTACTTTCAAAGTCGTCATTGGTGATCAGTCCAACTGATAAGTGCCGTAAATGAAAAGCAAGTTTTTTTCTACGTTCTGTGTCTACCATAATTTGAAGAGATCTATATTTTAAAACGCAATGTTAAGATAAGCCGAAACTGATAGCGAAATGTAGCCGAAGTCATCAACGTCCGGTCCCGCTTTTGGCAATACCCACGGTAGCGTATGTGCATGTTGTCAATAAAGATTTCAACTATCTACTTTACGGCCTAACGCTGTATCAAGGTTGTTATTTTTTGAAGTTGTTCATTTTCCTTTAATGGTTAAAACTTACTAAGGCATTTATCTACTATTTGCCTCGATACTTTTCCAATCCTTGTATATAAATCGCAAGGCATCATCATAGGCAACTATTGCCTCTGTCATATGATTTTCTTCTGGATAACAATTTTACTTAAAACGGAATCCCCGCAATGTTTTATTATAAGCAGGCCATCGAATTGTGATACGGCAGCATGAAAGGAAACGCTTTCGTTCCCATCGCTATAACAATTAGCCATCTCGGTACAGATGCTTATTCGATGGACTTAAGTTAAAAAATCACGAATGTGGAACTGCGCTTGGTTGGCTTGAACAAAAGATTATAAGAATTTCCGCTGCACATTTGCGGCTTGTCGGCCATGTTTTTACAAATGGTCTTGTTGGCAGGATACTGTTGTGTTTTAATTAATATGTGTTTTGAAAAATGTTGTTATAGCTGCTATAGATTCTGCCACTTGCTTTGGCTGGTCGTAAAAGTCAAGTTGAGAGCCTTCTGTCCAGTACAATACTTTTTTATCAGTTGAAATAGTGTTAAAAAATTTCTTAGCATTGTCTGGCAACGCTGCGTCATCGGCGTGTATCATCAGTGTTGGTACTTCAATTTTTCTTGCTACCGGCATCGGGTCAAATGTTAGCCAGTCTTCCCAACTCATTACCGCAAATCGATTAGCGCTCCATTCGGGTATCGCTCCACGCTTTGGGTCAAGATAATACGGAAAGTCGCCAGCCATGGCAGCGTTTTTATCCGTTTTACTTACAGTAGCTACATATTCTACTTCCCCTGCTGCTGCAAACTTTTGTTTGGCTTCTATTCCCTGTTTTAATTTTGTTCTTACGCCTTTTTCACCACCGTACAATGGCTTTATTGATTCGGCATCGTGCAGCCATGCAGCAACAGTAGCAAACCCCTTGACATCGTCACTTTCTTTAACAACGTTCGCCATGTAACCTGCACTGGCACAAACTGCGGTAAGAAACAAATTATCGGCATCAACGCCGCTCACTTTTTTAAGGTAGGCAATAGCATTTTTATAGTCGGCTATCTTAGCTTCAGGGTTTTCCCAAAATCTTGGCTCGCCTTCACTTTCTCCAAAATACCGGGGGTCAATCGCCAGCGTGATAAAGTCTTGCCTTGCCAGTTCTTCGGCGTACAAACCGCTCATTTGTTCCTTTACGGTGGTCCACGAGCCGCCTACTACAACGGCAGGGTAAGTTTTGCTTTCGTCAAAATCATATGGTCTATACAAATTGCCTTTTACAATTAAACCTTCGCTCTCTATATCCACTTTCTCGATACTTGGTGCTGTTTGTTTATGTTTTACGATTTGCTTTGCTTTTAAAGGCAGCTGTGTGTTGCCTTCCTGTTTTTCTACATTAAATTTATGTTTTGTAATGCGCCATTCACCGTGTATCTGCTGCAGTGCTGTATCAAATGTTCCTATGGCAGACCAAACTTCATCGCCTAAAAAATGGTCTCCTCTTCCGTTGTAATGAGCAGTGGCTGTATTGCCTTCTAGCTTTATATCAAAGTCGGAAACATTATGGTGCGTTCTGTCAAAGCCGGGCAATAAAGCCGCCCAAGCAGTGGTTATCTCCAGCGGAGTTTTTTCGGCAGGTTCTCCGCCGTTAAGTGAGGTGTAATCCAGCAGAACTTTGCCTGCCATCACGCTTTCAATCTTCTCCCAGTTGCGTTGGTCAACACTACTAAAAACAGTGGTTATTGCATTAATGATATCTTGTTGCATAATTGTTTATTTATGTCTAGTTCATACAAACAAAATACCAGTAATTTTTATTTACATAAGCAAATCAAAGCAAGTTTATCAAAAATCAAAGAATGTGGTTTTGCTGATATTGCTGCGGTGTTATACCTGTCATTTTTTTAAAAAAAGAAGTAAAGTGGGCAGGCTGTTTAAAATGCAGTTTGTATGCAATTTCTTTGGCGCTGAGGTCTTCCTGTTTAAGCAGCGACTTTGCTACCGTAATAAACTTTTCGTGAATAATATGGGTGGCTGCTTTGCCTGTAATGCGTTTTACTACTGCATTTAAATGATTAGGATGAATATGCAGTTCGCCGGCGTAGAAAGATGGTTTTCTTATTTTTTCTGGAGCATGGGCGTTTATGATATTTATTTCAATCATGGTTTGAAAACGTGATACCAGCAAAATATCAGCAGTGCAGTGATTGTCCGTTGCATTTTCAACAATATGAAGTTGATTAAAATATCTTTTGGTTAAATGTAACAATAAGGATGTGTAAGCTTGAATGAATTGGAATTTATCAGTATTTGAAGAATGGTACTCTTCAAAGATTTTTTGAAAGAAGCCATCGGCAAGTGCTGCATCTTGCGGTGCCAAATTGAACGGAATAGATTTATCAAGCCGGAAGAAAGGAAATTCAACAATGAAATGATTCCAGGCGGGATTAAGTGCAAGGAAGTCTTGCCCGAACATGAGGTACCATCCCTTCCATTCAGGCAGTACATCCCACGATATAACCTGGTAAGGAGAATTAAAAAGTAAATTTGCCTGCAACGGCTTTCCATTTACTGCCTTATTATATCCACTATGACGAAGCGCAATGGCATAAAATTCATGGCGAAAAGCTGACTGTTGTTTATTCTCTGTTTTTACTTTATCCTCAAATTTCCGGATATCATACAGCGCATATTTGGGTTGTGGAATATTCACCTCCCTGCAGTAATCTGGTATGGTTGTAATGGTTTTCAAAATTATATTAAATTAATTGATTTGCCATTGTAAACCTAGGTCCGATTTTTTGTAGGGTTGCGGCTGACATGGTTTGGCGTAGTAAGGGATATCTGGTAACGTTAAGCCTACCTTGCATTAAGGACAGATTAAAATACCAAACTTGAATCCTTATTATTGAGCCTCAATAACGCCACATCCCTTTCGGCGATGGGCTGGAATTCGACGATGTCAGGCTTGAAACTGCGGATATATTGTTATCGCAAATTAAGATAACAGCTAAAAACTCGTAGATAGAGTCAAGCTGAAACTGTTCCCGATATTAATTGTCAATTGAGTTATAATCCGTCAGCCACCCTATTGCCAAACCTAATGTTGTAGGTTCGTGATGTATCATTTACTTTAATTCCAACTTTATACTAACCCTTGTTTGATCAAAGAACAAATGTAATGCTGTTGGTTTTGCACCTGCAGGGATAGTAAATTTATCATCATCCGAAAGTTTAGTTGCTTCTGGTTCTGCACTAACAAAAGTTGACTTCGGTGCTATTTTATTCCCATTGTCCAATTCAAGTCTGAAGTCTGTTGTTGGAAGTCCTACCGAGTTGCCACCAATTGGATTTTTGTTTGTTAGCTCAATTTTATAACTAAATTCAATGCCTGCAGACGTTCCGTCTGGATTGGAAAGTTCTATGGCCTTTAAATCTTTAATTTTGATGAATGCTTCTTTATTCTTGCCCAATAATACAGTGTCTGGCAATGCAGTTACTACATATGTTTTAGGCTCATTAGAAGATCCGCTTCCTGAACTAGTCTCTGTGGAAGGTTGTGATGTTGTTGTTTGGTTTGCCTGGTCCTTTTTGTTTTCCTTACAAGAATAAGATGCCATAATTCCTGATAGCATAAAGATTGCGACTATTTTTTTTTCATTTTGTTGATTGTTTAAAATTTAAAGTTATAACTTATTACTCTTTATCTGCCCCTTCTGCACAACGTTTCGGTTTAGGGCTTTGCGATATAGGGGAAATAAGGGAACGTCAGCCAACCTGATACTAAAGATAAATTGAAATATTAAACTTGAGCCTTTATTCTTTAGCTCCTCTAACGCAAGACCCTGTAAGCGGTTCGTTGTTCTTTCTGTTTATAATTTGTAGTCTTTGTTATTCCTGAAGTTGTAAGAAAAATGAATTACTTGTTCCTCATTGGTCGGCGTTGTTGAACGATAAAAATCAAGCTCAAATTCATCCATTTTATCTGCTTGAACAAAAACTTCTTCAAATCCTTTCTGTCTGCAATATTCATCAGCTTGGAACCGCTGCTTAATTGAAAATATGTGAAGTTGAAGCTACCACAAAATGCCAAATAGATATTCGTCTGTCGGGATAAAAGTACAGCGATGCAAACAGCCGAAGTTTCAACGTTCAGCCCCGCTTGCAACAATGCCAATGTTAGTTGTTGTTTTCTTTCTCTGAGGTCAATTTATCTATGTTTTTATTGATAGTCGCTTTGTCTGAAATTGATTTTGTAAGTTGTAGCGCTGTCCGAAAATGTTGTAAGGCCTTTTTATTGTCATTGTCTGTGTAAAGATTGCCTAATAACGAATTATAGAAAAGATTGTCGGTAAGCGCTAATTTCTCTGCTTCAATAATTGCTTTCTTTTTTCCATATACTTTTGAAAAAGCAAAAGTTCTGTTTAATGCAGCGACTGGGGAATATTCTAATTGCAGTAGAATATTATAAAGCTCTAAAATATGCTCCCACTTTTTAGAGTCGGTAGAGGTGGAATGCCAGTAGGCAATTCGTGCTTCCAAATGATATTTCGATATTTCAGTTCCTGAGCAAGACTTGATCAAGTAATAATTTCCCCTGTCAATTAATGCTTTGTCCCAAAGATTTTTATCTTGTTCGTCAAACAAAACGACTTCTTCCATTTCATTAATTCTTGCATCTAATCTTGAGCTTTGAAAACACATTAAAGCGAGCAATGCATTCGTTTTTGGTGTGTCTGTTTGAGGATTTTCAATTAATGTAAGAGTCAGTCTGATTGCTTCTGCACAAAGGTCTTTTCTGATAAGACTGTTGTTAGACTTTGAAAAATATCCTTCGTTAAACAACAGGTATAATACTGTCAATACGGTATCAAGCCTTGCTTTTATTTCAGATGTTGTTAAACTTTCAAGACTAAATTTATCCTTACGTAAATTTTCTCTTGCTCGTAACAACCGTTTTTTAATGGTTTCCTTGTTACTTAAAAAAGCACTTACAATTTCTTCTACACTAAAACCACAAAGAATTTGAAGTGCTAAGCAAATTTGAGCTTCACCTGAATTTATTGGATTGCACACAGCGAAAATCATTGCTAATTGGCTGTCGCTAATATTTTGCTTTGTAAAATCAATAAATGATTCATCATATTGAATCTCTTCTGATTTAATTTCAAGTGCAATTATTTGCTCGAAAAATGCGTTTCGTTTTAGATAGTCTTTTGTTTTATTTTTAGCTACAGCATAAAGCCAGGCAGTTGGATTTTCAGGCAATCCTTTAATACTCCATATTTCAGTTGCTTTCAGGAATGTTTCACTTGCGATGTCCTCCGCAATTTCAATGTGCTTTAAACCAAAAAGACGGCATAAAACAGCCGTCATTTTGGAATATTCTATCCTAAATAAATGGGGTAGTAATTCATTGTATGTTGTAAAATTATTTGCCATGAGTCAAAAGACCGCTTTTATTCATTATTTTAAATTATTGTTTTTTAAACTGTTTGATTTCACTAATTTGCTAAAAAGATGTTTTCTATGAGTCAATATTTAATTACCACAACATAAATATATTTTATTTAAAAGTAGTCCTGTTCTATTATGACCAGAACTACTTTTTAATTAGCTGTTGTCATCAGATGCTACAATAGCTCTAACCTCAACATTTCCACCAATAGTAAGAATTGGGCAACCTTTTGCTAAATCAACTGCCTCATCAATATTTGCAGTTTTTACAATCGTGTAGCCGTTGATAAATTCCTTAATTTCCATGTAGGGTCCGTCAGTTACGACATTATTAGGCTTAACAGTTTTTGCGTTACTAACGGATAATCTGCTGCCTCTGTCTACTAATTTGTTTTGGGCAGCAATGCCACCCATCCAATTCATCCAGCTTGTCAACACTTCCTGCATTTGCTCGGGTGATGGCTTAAAGTCCGGATTGTTACTGTCTCTGAAAACCAATACGAATTCTTTCATTTTTTTCATTTTTAATTGTTATACCAAATGACGATTGGAAGTTAAGGAAGGGGACAAGAAGAAGATTTTTTGTCATTATCAGGCTGCCATAAAGTAACAGCTTACAAAGGGCTGGTATTGCTACAGGTGGGATCTTTAATAGCGTCCGGCCCCGGATCCGCTGTCCAATTGAAAATTCGTAAAGTTGAAGTTAACAACAAAAATCAACATAGTTATTCGTATGCCCGGATAAAAGTACGTCGATGTGAAAAGCTGAGTTTAACGTTCAGCCCTACTTGCGGCAATACCAATATTGTGCGCAGTCAGTCCCGCCTTTTCAAGATTATGTCGATGTCGAAGGCAATCGCCACCTGACAACAGCGTGTAAAAGTCACTATATGCCCGAGCAGACAACCTTAGATTTCGAATTTACCCTTATAGGCATATCTTTGTTCTTATAGTTTGGCTGTACAGTTGCCTCTTCTGAAAGAACAATTTGTAAGAAAGGGAAGAAATACCCAGCAGCCTTGAGTAAATATTCACTAACCTTAAATTAAAATCGATGTCGAAAAAAAAAGCTGAACCAAGAAAGAACAAGCCTACTAAAAAGAAAAGCTCAGCACAGCGGAAAGCGGATCCAAAGAAAAAAGCACGCTAGGGCAAAGACGCCGAGAGCCCGGTTCACAGAGCCGGGCTTCTTTTATGTTGTTGTTCGATTTTGTTTTAGGACTATGGTACCAAGTTTTTCCAGCAATCAGCACACATCTATGAATGCTTTAATATAGTGAAGCCACCCTTCATTTTGGTTGCGAGAATCAGTTACAACGGTAAAGCTTGGCGATGTGGGGAAATCAAGGCTCATCACCAGCCTATGAACTAAAGATAAACTTTAATGTCTTGCCAGATATGAAGCCAAATTGAAAACTTAAAAAGTTGAAATGGCTTCCATTCGCCCAGCTTTTGCAATACCCATGCTGTGCGTCCGCTTTCAGTTTACAAGCATATACTTACATGCAATTCCAGCTCCATAAAATGACCGACGGTTAAAAAAAACAGGGTTGTACCTAATTTCCGGCTCTAACAAAAACCTATTTGTCAAAACTATAGTCTTACTAATCTTGCCTATCAGGCCTACATGAAATTTTGCATTAACGGTATAACGGTCTGGCTCGAATATGATACCCTTATTCATTTGTTTCCAACCTAAATACATATCAAATGTAGGCCCCACGGAAAAATTGATTACTGACGAATAGAATTTATACAGAATTGGAATGGATAAATATTTTTCTTTGATAGTATGAAACCCATAAAGGGAACCATCTACAAACACTTGTTGATGTACTTCAAATATCCTATAATACAGACCGGTTTCAAAACCGTTGTGTTTGTTGATTTGCCTTTCCAACGTACCACCAATCCCTATAACAAAGTCAGCAGATGAAGTCTTTTCCCCCGTTAAATTTAGTCCAATTGTAGTCTTCGGTTGTGAAAAGCAAATTGTTTTAATAGTTAGTATTACTACCAATAATGAAAAACGGTTAACAAAAATATAATAATTCATTAATGTAATTTTTAATCAGTTAGGTGTCTATATCATGCTGTTACAATTAGGTGACGCACAACCAAAGAGAGCTTGCCATTGTAGAAGGAATCTGGGAACGTCAGCCCAACATTGTACTAAAGATAAATTGAAATACTGAACTACAGCCATGCTCTTCTGCCCCCATAGCGTCAAACCCAAGTTATACGCCGTTAATGGTCGGCAAACTCATTGCCAATCATCATCATTATCTCATACCTTTTGGTGTGTAAAGGTTTTGATAGGAATAAAGTAATATCCTTTATTCCCGTTTCTTCATTCTTATTTGTTGAAAATTGAGCAACGTTTCCAACGTGTTTGTCATATTCATATTTTTTGCTTGTCGCAAGAAAACCGAATAATTCTTTAAGTCGTTCGAAATATTTCGTTGCGCTTTGTTTGCTATTGTACATTTCTTTTGATAAGCCATCCCAAAGTTTTACCAAAATAGTATCTGCTAAAACATTTGTTTTTGAAGTATCACTTTGTCCAAATGAGATTAGAAAAATAAAACTCGAAATAAATGTTAGAATAAGTCTCATCGTATATGGTATTTTATAATATTAGCCAGCGGTTTTGGGCTTTATGCAGGTTGGAAATTGATATTCCGTCTGCAGATAATCGCTGCTGATTGAAGATATGTTGTTGAAGTTATGTACAAAAGCTGATGGTTATTTTTCTGCTGGAAATGAAGCTAGCATTTGCAAATAGATGATGTTACATTATCAAGCCTAACTTGCATAAAACCCAGTGTTGTACGAAGTTTAGTTGATATACTTAGTGTCAAAAACACCATTTTTCACTTCGATTCGATTTCCCAAAGTGTCTTTTGACATAAAATTAAATCTACCAGAAATGATTTTGTTTGCTGTGTCAAGTTTAATTATTGTCAACTTACCACTTTCAATGAAATAGGTCTTTCTTTCTTTTGCATTGTAGTAACCGCCGCCGTCACAATCGTAAGGATTGGAACAGTTAAAAACATGATATAATGAATATTCTCCAATGCCAAATACTTTCAATCTTTGAAGTGATACACTACCAGCAAAGTTCAATGAGTATCTGGCGTCAGTACCTTGAATTGAAAGAAATCCAGCCTTGTAGTATTTTGTTGAGTCGGGAGTGTAATAAACGTTAATTGGCTGAACACTTCCAAAAAGTGTTGTTGATGCAATAAACGCTTTGTCGTCAATATAACAGCCAAAAGTGTTTAACCCACTTTGTGTTTCCATAGGAAATTGTATGGTGTCGGCACTGCTCTTTCGACAAGATAGGAGCAAGCTACATACAGACAAAATCAACATTATTTTTTTCATGTCTATCTTAAGTTTAGGATGTCTGTTTTAATTTTGTATAACGTGAAGGCATTGTGTTCGTGTGGATAATAACGATGGGGCAGCTTGGATAAAGATATAATTTTAAAAGGGTTTAAAAGCTCATAAAATGTTTGTCAGCCCACATGTCGCAAAACCAATTGTTGGCTGTGGGGCTTTTGTGTCGTGCCAAGCAACTTACATTACCTTAAACAGTTTTGCCAAAGGTTTCTTTAATTACTTAATATTCGTTATTTGGTAAATGAGCAAGTGAAAAAATTTGCAAAGTCGATGTGTCTATTGATTTCATTATTTTTTAACTGCCTAATATTATTCACTCTGTCTTGATCATAGTTTCCAAGCTTGTGATATATTAGTCGGCGTTTAATTTTCCTGTCAGTTTCCTTTTTAGCTGAACAGTCAAACTCATAAGCTAAGTTAGTAAAACAAATAAAATTGTAAGTCTTTCCTTTGTCTTCGGTTATGTTTAATACTCAACAGGCTTAATTAGCCAAATTTCTGGGGGCCATCTCCTTGCAGGCAAGGGCTCCATGCTTTGTGTGAAGTGGGGAATTTGGAAGACCTCAGCCATTAGCCAAAAGCCAAATATACAACTAATGCTCGGCACTTAATGTCAAGCCCCGCCTGCACAAAACCACTGTAAGTAGCCGCTTTTATTCTGTCACATGGTAAACTGCGTAAGGCATTGGTGTTCCATAAAGCTCCATTTTGAGTTTGTGAAAATAAAATCCCATTCCTCTGTTTGGCGTCCATTCTTTATAAACTTTGGTAATGTCTTGCGTATATTTTTTTTCATTTACGACTTTCAACAATTGGTCAAATTCTCCACCTTTCAAACTTTTCATTTCAATTGTGTTTAAACACATCATAATTTGAATATGTTGTTCGTCTGAAATGTCTTTCAATTGTTTGTTCTTTAATAATGAAATACAACTTTCAATAATTTATCAAAATCAATTCCAGTTATTTTCATTGAAGAGTCTCTGTTGAAAGGAACTTTGTCAAGAAAAACAGTATCATTTGTTGTGTATGATTCAAAGACCATTTTTGTTGTCTTATAACCATTCTTATTAAAATATAAAACTAAGTCAGGACATTCTCTTAATCCACCTGAAGTGCTACTATAATTAAACAATCCATTCTTGTCAGTAAAATCTCTTCTCGAATAAGAATTATTTGGGTCTTCCTTTTCGTATTTACCTAACGATACTTTTTCAATCGGTTGTTTACTTTGTCTATCAAGAACAATACCAGTCGCCTGTTGGATACAGTCGCAAGAAGTGAAACTCATGGTTATTAATATAATTGTTATGTACTGTTGCATAAAGTTGCTGCTTACGGTTTTGCGCTTGGCGCAGGCAGGAAATAGTAGCACGTCAGCCCGTTAACTTACCGAAGATAAATAGAATTACAAATGTTCAAAATTTATTCGTCAGCCCTGCTTGCGCCTAACCCCTGTAAGCCGCCGTTATATTGGTTTGACCTGTGGTTTTACTTTGTCAAAAAATGCTTGATAATCGTTTTTTGTGCCAGGTCTTGTAATGCCTGGAAAACCACAATATTTAAAGCATATTCTTAAATAGTTAATAAATGTGGTGTTGTTAGGTTCATTCATAAAATTGCTGTCGATACTCGGTTCCTTTGTTATTTGTATTGTATAAGCTTGTCCGCCACTAACATTGTCTTTATGCAAATCGTCCGCTGCTAATTCTAAAAATGCGTTGCCAAAATTCTCGTCGTCAACATATTGCTTAATGTCTTCATTCCAATATTCGTCGGCAACCATTTCTACTTGGTCATCAAGACTACATATTTGTATTGGGTCTGCCATTTCCCACATAAAGTCCTCGTTGAAATATCTTCACTTGTTTATACGATGTCATTTGAATTTGATAGGTAACTACTGAATCAGTAACATTTAAATCGGTTGTAAAAAGTTCAATTTTAGTATTATTTGAAGCACTTGCTGAACTTTTAAAGTCTTTATAGAATTTCTTATATTGTAAAGAGCCATGTCCTTTCAACGCCTTTTCGAAATCGGAATTGATTTATCTTTATTTCTAAAAAGCATTACGTTCAATGAGTCGAGATTTGCAAGGTCTGTATTATTTAAACTTAGAAATTCATTGTGTTTCTCGACAGTGTCATGAGCAGAGCAGTTAATGAAGAGACTTATCATAATAATTGACATTACATTTTTCATAGTCCCAATAGAAGTTATTATAGAATTAATCTGATTGCTTAAGTATGTCTGCAAATTGCACACAACGTTGAAGCATTGGTGTTATGGAGACAATAGCATTCTGTCAGTCGAATATAGTACAAAAGCTCAGTACCAAGAAGTTGAGCCTATATTCGTCAGCCGCCATAATGCCAATGCAATGTTGTGTGCTGTTTACCAGGGTGCTTCACTTCGTTTCTTGATGACTTCTAAAATCATTTTGTTGAAGTCATCAAGTATAAAGTCTGCCCACAACTTGCTATATAAATTCAAACTTGTGGTCACACGATATTTACAGGTCAATGTCACTACGTTTTTAGTATCGCCTATTTTGTCAATTTTGTAGCTGCCTTCCACAACGTCGAAATATTTGCCGCCGATCATTACGTGTTCGTCAAGCGTAATTGGGGGAATTGATTTTGGGTCAACATTTATGTCATAACTGAATCCATTGCCTTCGTCCCAAGTCTTTATTTTCTCTTCAAACTTTATTCCTTTTTCCCAAGTAATATGTCTAATTCCACCAACTCCATTTTTATCAAGTTGTCCATTTAATGGTTTAGGAATTCCGATTAAATGAACAAAGTGTGTGGTTATTTCAGTCGGCTGAATATTAGTTACATTTTTGACATTTTCCCAAACTTTGATTTTGTCAGCGTTGATTTCAATTGTCGTCCTAACTGTATAATATTGGTCTGTCGCTTGAAAATTACTTTCTACTGCAAGAAACAAAAAAGGAATTAATAAGGAAACGTAAAGTTTGGTGCCATTCCCTTTGTTTCTTAATTTAATAAGTCTAAATATAAATGCACCAAGAGTCCCTAGTAATAAAAACGGGGCAACAATAATTATCAAACAAATCATTCCTTCAAAGCCACTCACAAACGACAGAAAGAAAAATGTCATAACAATGCCCCACGGCAATAGCAAACATGTTTTGTAAGATTTAAGTTGTTCTTTGGTCGAGAATAGAACGGGAATTGCCCCAAGAATTATAGGTAATACAAAAATATAAGCGATTGAAACATTATCTCGGTTTGCAGTTACAATAAGCATAGCAAGAAATGCATAAGCAACTCCTGCGGTAAGTCCAACTAATAAAGTTCTAAGTCGTGATGGTTTCAATTCATTTATTGTTTGTAGGGTGTCGTACCAAAATGGCACACAACGGTAAGGCTTTGTGTTGTAGGGAAATCATGGCTATCTGCCCAGCCCATAAACTAAAGATAAATTTAAAACTGAATTTCAGCCCATATTCTTCCGCCCCTATAACGCAAAACCCACGTTATATGTTGGGCTGGTCTGCTCGCCGTAAGTTTGTTTATGCTTTCTTTTTTCTTTGCCTAATGTATTTACTAAAAACATTTATATATCTGTCGTCAAACATAACTTTGGTTATGCTCTCGTAGTCAATAGATGTCGGCTTTTCGTCAATAAATCCTGTTGGGTCAAAGTACAAAATGTAAACTAAATTCTTTGTTGTCTTGGTAATTGGTCCTATAGTAAATGTGTCAATATTTGGATTTTCACATTCAACAATAACGTTTAGTCCAATTGTTTTAATTGATTTAAAAATTGTCTGCCAACTACTCAAGTCGATTTTATGAGGCAACGAAATGTTTTCTATTTCCTTCTCCAAGACCATTATTTTGTCGTAAAACCTATCGTGACTATTAAATCGAATGGTGCTAATTTGAGCGATAGGTAGAGCTAAATAACTGAAAACTTTAAAGTCATCGGTCTCTTGAAGGATTATAAAATTTTCTGAATAATCAACAATGTAGCCTCTGCTGACTTCCATACAGTCGTCTGCAACTTGTCTAGTCACCCGTGCAAATCTTTTATTGTCGTGATGAAATTTTATTTTATCGTGAATTGTCATAGCCTTGCATATAACGGTTAAGAGTTTGAGTTGTGGTAGGAATCAGGGAATCCCGAAAATGGGACCGGCTGTCAGCCCAACACATAACCAAAAGCCAAATTGAAAACCAAAGATAGCCTTTGTTCGTCAGCACTCATTTTGACAAACCCCTGTTTTGCGTTCGTTATTCATACAGAATTCCATATTCTCCATTTGGTTTCGTCCATTTAACAATTCCCCATTTTTTCGATAGCCAAATGTAATATGTCTTTTTTGAATAGACCTCTGTAATTGAAAATTTTAAACATTTGAGAATCGGCAAATTATGCCATTGAAAGTCTACCATTGTAAAACGTCAGCCCAAATATAGAACTAAAAGCAAAATAGAATTACAAAAGTCCAGCCCATGATTGTCAGCTCCACTTGCACAAAACCCCTTTTGGCAGCTGGCTTGTTTCATGTTAAGAATCGTCGTGTAAATCGGCTAGCCAATAATCTTCGCCTTGAAACCTGTCAAGCAAGTAATTAAATTGCTCTGAATATTCATTGTCGTTTAAAATTCGTTTTAGGATTTTCAATGCTTCAATGCACGCCCCATCTTTGTCTGCAATTTTAATTAAGGCCAATAAGTCTGGTTTAAGCAATTCAATGTTTTCGTTATCAAAATTTCTTATAACCCCAAGAAGTATCCAATAATTCCATAAACCATCATTTCCTTCTCGAAATACTTTTTTCACTGATGGAAAAATAATCCGTCCCATTGATGTAAGCAAATCGGAAACATGTCCAGCTGCTGGCCAATTCATGTCTTGTAGAAAAATTAAAAGTTCGTCAACATTGTTGGTAAGTTTTGTCAGTCCAATATACTTGATTGCAATACCGGCTTCTTGTGATTTTACAAAATGCGGCGAAACTAAATAATTGATTTGTTCTTTGGAAAGGTTGTCAAATTGCTTTAAAGTTTCAATTTGCTCAGCGGGTTCTTTGTCCCACGCCACGTTGTTTAACAATTTGTCGAGTGATTCCATATTTTGGTTTAAGCTTGCTGCCTACGTTCGAGGCTTTGTGCAGTTGGGGGAATTTACCAACTGTCCGCCCGGAACTGAAGCTAAGCTAATAAATAAAAGTTGAGTTTACAACTTATGCTCGGCAGAATTCCGTCCGCGAATCTAAAGATTGAATATGCACTGCTGATATCGGTGCAACGTCAAGCCCCAATTGCACAAAACCTTATGTTGGCTGAGTGCTTTTTGAAAATTCTCATTATCTATAATAAAAAACAAAAAACAATGTGTCTCTGGCCCAATCGTCAGGGTGAATGTTTAAGGAGTAACATTAAAAAAATAGAGCAGCTAAAGATAAAAATGTTAAGGGTTGAAGTTTAAGAAATCCCATGTATGAAATTGTTTAGTGCTTGAAATGGGATAATAGTAACCTGATATTGCTAGCAACTATCTTAATTTAGAACCGTTTTGTCGAATTCTATTTATTGATCTGAGCAGTATCCAACCAACGATTCCCGAAACCAATAGAATTGGAACGGCTACTATATATAACAAATGAATCATACAGCCATCACTTGAACATGGTTGGCTAGCTTCAATAAATAAGCTTACTCCATAAATGAATGTGATTGCAGATAATATAACACCTACGTATTTAAAGGTATATTTTGTTTTCATACAGAATTTATTTGAGCTGAGCAGGGCTAACTTCTTAGTCCACACTTTAAGTTATCCAATACGTTCTCCAGCATTACAGCCAACGTTTCAGGGCTTTGTGTTGTGGTTGGAATCAGGCAACGTCAGCCCAACCCATAACTAAAATCCAAATTTAAAAACTAAAAATAAGCCTTTGTTCGTCAGCCCACCATAACACAAAACCCGTGTAAGCGGCAGTTATTTGTCGAACGCTGGTACTGTTTCAAGTTCCGATGTCCATTTCAAACCATTTTCAATTTGTTTTATAAGCTTTCTTGCTTGCGTTAAAGGATGATTGGGAAATTCATTATCATAATTATCCTGTTCTGACTTATTCATTAAAAGTCCGCCCTTGAAATTGCTGTCGTAAGGGTCAGAAAACCAATTAGAATATCCATTCTCGTCTACAGAAATTATGTTTATCGACGTAAGCCTATCACCAATCAATGCCTCTCTCATTCCTGTCATACCGACTTCTGCTGCCTGAACTTTGAGAACAAAACTGCAGTTCTTAAATGGAATTGTCAGTGAAGCGATGTATGTAATTCCTGAATGTTCCTGTGGAAGTTTAAATATGGTCTTGACGAAGGATATCTTATCTTTTTTAGATAAATCAACTTCAACCAGTCCGCCGTTTACATTAGATATAGAATTTCTGTAAAAGTTTCTAAGCTTTTCAGTATCCGCAATTGTCGGAATGTCTGGTGGCAGCTCAAAAAAATTGATACTAATTGCAATTGTTTGTTCTGGGTTTATCCATTGAACGACGGATTTGTCATCCTTGGTCTTTGTCCAACCAAAGTCAGGAATTGAAACCGAAGCGATACTAATCTTCTTTCTCTTAAATAATGAAAACATATTGTCAAAGTGTGGGTCTATAAAATGGCAGCCAACGGTTTAAGGCTTGCCGAAGTGGGGGGAAATCAGGGCACTTCAGCCCAACCTTGCACTAAAGATAAATTGAAAAACTGAACTTGAGCTTTTATTCTTCTGCCCCTTTAACGCCAAACCCCTGTTGGCAGTAGTGCTGGTTGTCAAGCTATTTATATTGTAATTCATTTAGTTTCTTCAGAACAGCGTCACGGTTCTTTTTAGATGTCATCCATCTTGGAAGACGACTTCCTAAACTTTGATTTGATAAGTCTTGTCCGTTTCGCTCTCCCAAAGTCGCTTCGATATGTCTTTGTAAAAACTGCAAATGTTCAGTGTTGTAACTACACAAAGTATGTCCTTCAAAATTTGTCTGAAACCATACCGGTAAATAAAAAAGGGGTCAATAGCACAGCCTACAACATAAACATGTCCTTTGATTGTCCGGGTATTTGAAGTATACAGAACAGACGTTGGTTTGTCTATGAGTTTTTTGTTATAACCACAATGCAGACAAGCAGCTTTTATGTCGCTTTGGTCTGGATTCTGGAAAGAAAAATTGTCCGGCTTAACGATTGCGTCTTTAGAACAGTTAGGGCAAACAACTATAATGTCAAACTTTAGAAAAGTTCCCGAATAGGTTTGGTAACTGTCATTAGCTTTGAGTTGCATATAAATGTCTGTCTAGTGTACATGTCGCTTTTCATTGCTGCCAACGTCCAGGGCTTTCTGCTGTGCTGATATTCTGTGTTCCGTCAGCCCGAACTGTTGCTGATTAACGTTACTAAAGTTGGGAATATGTTCTACAGCTCATCCGTGTTACGGAAAGCTGGGACTGAAGTTGAGTTTTGTTATGTCGATCAGGACTTATTCGTCAAACCAGCATAGCAGAAAACCCGATGTTATGTGACGTTTTTTATTTGATATTTTACACTGGCGGCCAGAGTATATTTTCCTTCAATATACCATGTCAACAAATCTTAATGTCATGTCAGTGACTTTTCGAGACGGTTTATAAAAACCTGGCTTTGGAATATCAATTTTATTTAGCATCAGAAGTTCAATAGCTTTTAGCGGAATCATGATTGAAAGAGAAAGCAGATTAATTAGTGCTGCGGTTGAGTCATAGAGTTCTGTTTCTGAATAGAAGTGTTTATCATAATCAAAATCCTCGTGCTCTAACTCAAATTTTTTTACAAATTCTGCGAGCATATAATAGTTGTCATCTCCACTCATTCCTAAGTCACCAACAATTTTAGTTTTTAGAGAGCCAACTGTGTCACCTGCCCGGTCTTCCAAGAACGTCTTCACTGTTTCGTAAGCCAGGCGCAGTTTATCGAACTCTATTTGCTTTATTTCTGTGTTCATTTGAACTCGTTTAAAATGACGCACAACGGTTTAGGGCTTGGCTGCAGGTGGGGCATCCCGTGTTCCGTTAGCCTAGCCTTTAACCTAAAGACAAATATATAACTATTGTCCAGCACTTGTTTGTCTGCCCCACTTGCGCCAAACCGTTGTTGCCTGCAGCTATGCCGTCAATGAAGTTTCATTATTGAATCTATGGTCAGTCTCGCCCCGACTGGATTATAGCCTTTTTCAATGCAAGCCCAATTTAGTTGTTCCGCCGTAAAAGAAATTTTCCCAGCATCAAAATTGTTATTTTCTATTGCATTTATGACTTCTTTTACTGCAGATTTTGTTGATACTTTTTTGAAGGCTGATAGTTCTTTCAAGTAAGTGTCGCCAAAGTAAGTAAAAAAGGGTCTGTCTTTTAAAGACAAATTAGTGATTTGAGTGGTGTCAAGTTGTTTTCGTGTCAAGCAATGAAAAGGGTATATAAAACTAAGTTGGTTCTTATTGATATTTTTTAATACCGTTATTGAAAATCGTTTGCCGGGACAGAACTGGTCTTTTAATGGAATTGTATCAAGCCATTCTAGTTTTAAAATAGTAAAATCTCCTGTTTTGTAAGAACTTATGATTTTATAATGTGTTTCAGGTATGAAGTTGCAGGGTCGTTCTATGAAACAATTAAATTCATATAAAGTATCCTTCGTCTGTCTAATCTTAGTTACCTCGCCATCGGGCAAGAGACAGTTATAGTCATCTGCTAATATAGTCGGAATATTAGGCTGCGAGCAGCCGAAAAGGATAAAAAGCAGGAATACTATTGGAGATTTTAGCATAAGGGTTACAGTTGCAGGCAACGGGCACGGCTTGCTGCAGGGCTGGCATTCATTGCTGGTCCGCCCGGAACCGCTGCTGATTAAAGATATAAAAGTACAAGTTAACAAACAAAAGCCCAACAATGTACGTCCAGCCCAGATGAAGCACAACAGCGATAAAATGCCCAATTGCTCCAATGTCCAGCCAGCCATGCAGCAAACCCAATGTTACCTGCCGTTTTTGGCTACAATCTTCCTACCAAAGACGTCCTTATAAAACCTCTTAAGTAAAACTTATGTTTTTGAATTCCTTTCTTAGGCAGAGAAACTGTTTCTATAAATTCTGTGTCCACATAGCCAATGATGATGTCACCAACTTGGTATTTGCTTTTATTCAAGGTTAATTTTTGTTTGGTTACTTGATAAGAGGTACTTTGTCCAAGTATGAAAAGCGGATAAATTGTTTTTGGCTTAAATGCAAAACTGTCTGCTTTTATATAAATGTAAAATTCACTTGCGTAAGCAGGTAGCCCATCAGAGAAGGTCAAAGTAATCGTATTCCTGTGTCTTTCAGCATTGCAATATCTAATGTCGTAACCACCTTGAACATTTGTCTGGCAATTAGCAGTATAATATAAATGCGAAGTGTCACTTGGCGACAAAGGTAAATCACTGTTCTTTGTAAATGTACCCGTGCTGTCGTCTTTAAAAACTTCCCAAGAGTAGTCCCATTTTTTTGCAAACGAAAAAGTGTCCTTCATTTGTGTGTTAAGTGAGAGTTTAGAATAACTCACTTGAGCAAATGAAATGTGTCCAACAATTGTTGAGCAGAATAAAAAAAATATGAATAGTTTGATGTGTCTCATTAAAATGGCAGGTAACGGGAAAGGGCTTGCTGAAGCCAGGGATTTGGCACTCCTGAAGATGACAAATGATTTACAGATGACATGATATGTGTCAGCTTCATAGTATTGCGTCTGCCCTGCTTTTAGCAATACCTTGTTAGCAGCCGTTTGTTACATCTGCCACATTGATCTATTTGAACAAGTTTCCATACTATGGTGAGTGTAACGTTCGAACTCTTCTCCAAACTTTTCTTCATAAACACCATACGCAGAAAAGCCAAACAACTCGGCTTCTACGTCCATTGTTGCTTTTGAAGGGTCGTTGTCAACCATCTCATAGTATTCACGTCCCATGCCTACAATGAAACAACGGCAATATACAAAGCCATCATCCGAACCATCAGTATACTCATGAATGTCTTCTCTATCAATGTGATACATGCGTTCTTCCAAATGATGAATAAAGCTTGTAAATTCTTCTTTTTCGAGTTGTAAGAGTCGCCTATTGTAATTCTCTAAAATCTCGCCTTCCAATTCCATGCTTAGTTCATCAAGGAGTTCTTCGTCATTGCTCCTCATTGCCTTTAGATGTTGCTCGTTAAGTTGTGGAGAGTCTTGCCAGGATCTTTCAATGATATCCCAGAAATTTTGTAGAGTCATTTAGTCTTGGTTTTTATCTTTTAGTGAATGTTTGTGTGATGGCTGCTAACGTTTTTTGGCTTGGCTGCAGGTGGGGCATTCCATGTTCCGTCAGCCTAGCCTTTGCCTAAAGACAAATATATAACTAATTGTTCAGCACTTGATTGTCTGCCCCACTTGCGACAAACCGTTGTTAGCGGCAGCCCATAAGTCTCATGAAGTTCGATTTCCAGTAGTCTGCATAGTTAAATTTTATGTCTTTGCCCATTTTAATGTTTTTTATAAAAATGGTATCGTCTTCGTTGTCATTGTTGAACTTGTAAAGATTTATTTTTTTTATATCGGAACTATCATTATCAATCAGCAAAAGTTCGTAATAAAAATAAGGCTGTATTCCTTTGTAAATATAAAGCTGAGAAGATTCGTAAGTATTTCCATACATAGCTCCATAGTGATTATACATTATAAACTTGCCCTCGTCAACAACTTTATAGTCTTCTGGCATTATGCAAACTGTATCTGAGAGGCTTTTAATAACTGGGTTATAAAAATAGATATAATGTCTATTGTGGTAAAACTTAACAAAGTCAAGATGCCCGTCTTTATTTATATCGTCTTTCATGTACTCGTCGCTTGACAAGTAAAGATTAAAAAGCTTATTCCATTTTCCGTTTTTAATCTGTTCAATACAACAAAATTCATAGTTGGTAGCGGTAGTATCAACAAGTAGTCGAAAATGTTGGTTGTCTATTGAAAAAGTGTCCACCCATCCTTCAACAAGATTTTTCATCAACGTTTTGGACAAATCAAATCTCAGATGAAACTTAATAGGAATTTTTTTATTATCATCTTCATTTTGCTTGGCTACGGTGTCAACTTGTGGGCGTTCTGTAGTGTCCCAAACCGGAGCTTGGACTACTGCATGGTTTTTATCCTTGCAAGAACAGAATAAATAAACAAATGATATAAGGATTAGTAATGGTCGCATTGGTTGCCGCTTACGGTTTAGGGCTTGGCGTTGTAGGGAAATCAGGGAACGTCAGCCCAACCTTGTACTAAAGATAAATTGAAAAACTAAACTTGAGCCTTTATTCTTCAGCCCCTATAACGCCAAACCCCTGTAAGCAGCAGTACTGGTCTACCTGTTTAGAATTTGATGGTACAATTTGGTAAAGCTTTTTTAATTCTGTCTTGTTCTACTTTGTCAATGTCATTGCCGACAAGTCCTAATTCCTTTAAATTTTTTAAATCGTTTAGGTTGTCTGGCAACTTTGTTAAGCCGCAACCATATAAATACAAGTTCTCTAAACTACTAATTTGTGTCAACGTCTCAATATTTGAAATTCCTGAATTATCGGTCAAATCCAAAGTCGTTAAGTTTTGTAATTTGCTCAATTCTTTTGGAAGTGTCTGCATTGCCGTAAGTGTCAAACTTAATGTCCGAAGGTTTTTTAGTTTTTCTATTTCTTTGGGCAGTTCTTTCAACATCCAACAATTCGTATTGTCACCATAATCGCAGTCCATTCCACTTATTGATAGGTGTCGAAGATTTGTCATTAAGAAAATGCTGTCAGGAATTTTATTGCTTCTTAATTCTTTTGTCGATGATGAATAGGCTGTGTCTGAAAAATTATTGTCTATATTATTTGCCGTTGTGACTTTTGTCGAACACGCCCCGAATGCGGTTACTGTCAAAATTAATATAGTTGATATGAGTTTAACGGTCGTCATTGTATTGCTGCTTACGGTTTAGGGCTTTGTGTCAGGTGGGGGATTTGGAATACGTCAGCCCAAATATATAACTAAAAGCCACATTGAAATACAAATGTCCAGCCCATAACT
>Ga0247739_10000151_pt1 | contig 23519 bp, 23 predicted proteins | sample UWRJL058202B2_FD_180943 | JGI IMG/M metagenome (GOLD analysis project Ga0247739, IMG submission 180943) | Plant litter microbial communities from Arlington Agricultural Research Station in Wisconsin, United States - UWRJ-L058-202B-2 | ecosystem: Environmental > Terrestrial > Plant litter >...
AGGGCGGCGGAATCGATCGCGTCGATCACCTCGTCCCAGCGCTCGGCTCGCGCCAGCAGGTGAGCCGCTCCGAGCGCATCGCCGCTCGCCATCAGGTGCGCCCCGAGACCGGCCTCGATACGCCGAACATCGGACGGGAGTCTTTCCCGCAGCACATCGAGCACCGCGGAGCGCAGGGCGGGTTCGAGCGCGAAGCGGTCCGTGCCCGGTTCCCGGTGCAGGATGCCCGCCTGCGCGCCCAGGTCGAGCTGGCGTTCGTCGGCTCCCGGGGCGTAGTGGGCGAGCATCGCGGCGGTGAGGGATTCGGGGACGGCCAGCGGCAGGGCCGCCTCGAGTGCGGCGTCGGTCGCTGTGCGCAGTTGGAGCCCGAGCAGGTATTGGGCTTCCGCGATAAGGACGGCGAGGGCATCCGGGTGACGGGTGAGGAGGTCGGCCGAGACGGTCCCCAGCACGGCGCCCAGCATGTCGGGGCGCGCCAGCGGCGAGGTCGCGAGGCGGGCCGCGTCGCCGTCGGAGAGGTCGATTCCAGCAGCGGCGACGTGGGCGGCGATGCTGGCGCTGTCGTGAACCATTGCGGATGGGGCGACGACCTCGGCGTCGTGATCGATGCGACCGAGCCCCTCGAGGGCGCGTCGCCCCGTGCAGATCGCGGCGATGGAGAGTTGGGGGGCCGCGGAGAGCAGGGCGAGGAGCCGGGCATCCACGTTCTGGGAAACACCGGCGGGCAGGGTCACGACGAGCAGCAGGGGTCGACGCAGGCCGGCCAGGTGGGCGGTCATGGCATCGACGGGATCACCGGAGAGCACCGAGCCGGACGCCGCTGCCAGCGCGCCGCGGATCGCGTCCCAGGCTTCGGCGTCGGAGGCGGCCGCGAGTTCGACCCACACGACATCGCGGTCGATGGGGTCGGCGGCCAGCGAGGCGGCCAGAAGCGAACGCACCGGAAGCAGTGGGACGTCGGGGATGACCGTCAGGCGCCGGCTCGCGGTCGGCGGGGCGAAGGCGGTGGGCAGCAGGAACGCTGCGGGCACCGCGGGGACGCCGTGATGGCGCGGATCGGACATCCGGGAACTCCTCGGGAAAGCACGGGCGCCTCCAGAGGCACCGCGGTATCGGGTATATGCGGTGGAACAGGCCGTTCGGGCGGCCTCAACCATTAACCCGCGCTCTCACCCGGTGACGGAACCCCCTGTTGGGGTGCCATGGCTATCCAGTCCGGGGGCAGACGATCCGGTCTGCTTAGCGGGCCGCCACCGACGCGAACCACGCCAGGGCGAGCAGCACACCGAGGAATCCGAAGAGGATGAGGATGCCCAGCGAGACGAGCCAGTGGCCAGCGGTGGGCGGGATCGCGCCCTCAGGGTTGGGTGCCTGCGGCGACATCAGCGACCGCCTGGCGCGCTCGCCCTCATAGAACTGTGCTCCGCTGGCCGAGCGCTGGCCGAGGAACGTGCGCTGCAGGCTGCCGCGCAGTTCGATCACCAGCGGCGCTAGCCCCATGGCCTCGAAGAAGACCCCGATCACGAGGCCGACGATGTCGCCGCTGGCGAAGAATGCGAAGAGGAAGGCGCCGCCGAGCCCGCAGAACAGGATCGGCCAGGCCCACGTGGTCAGCGGCGTTCCGAAGCCCTGGGCCAGGAACAGCGAGCTCGCAACAGCGATCAGTCCGCCGAAGATGCTGAGCGGCGCGAAGACAGCCACAGCCTCCGGGCATTCGACGGCGATCTCGTACGGTCCGCCGCTCGCGCAGGAGCCGCCGAGCGCCAGCACCGCGAACGACACCTGGAACAGCAGGGTGAACGACAGGGCGAACAGCAACCAGGATGCCGCGGACCCGGCCACGCGCGCGAGCGGGCTGTCGCGCCAGCTCGATGGGAGTGTGGAGGTGGTCACCGGGCAACAGTAGCGCCGGTGGGAGACTGGGGACATGCCAGCCACGCGCCCCGCTCCCCGCATCCTCGAGGGCCGCTGGGTGCGCCTCGCGCCACTCGAGTTCGCGCACCTGCCCGATTTGTTCGCCGCGATCGGCACGCCAGAGGTGTTCGCCGGGGGATATGGCGGAGGTCCGGCGGGCTACCGCGCGACCGAGGCGGAGTTCGTGGAGTTCGCCACGGGGTACTACGCCTGGGAGCGCAGCAATGTGTACGGCGTCTGGCAGGGCGACCGCCTGGTCGGCACGAGCACCCTCGGGGACTTCGAGGAGCACAACGAAGCCGCCCACATCGGCTCGACGGCCTACGCCCCGGACACCTGGGGCGGCGTCGTGAACCCGGAGACCAAGCTGCTCCTGCTCACGGAGGCCTTCGACCACGGCTTCGGCAGGGTGAAACTGCAGGCGGACGCCCTCAACTCCCGCTCGCGGGCAGCGATCCTCAAGCTCGGCGCCCAGTTCGAGGGAATTCTCCGCCGCCGCATCCCCCGTGCGGACGGGTCGTGGCGCGACACCGCCGTGTATTCGATCCTCATCGACGAATGGCCCGCCGTCCGGTCGGGCCTCGAGGCCAGGGTGGCGTCGTTCAGCGCGTAGATTTGGCAGCATGAGCGAGAACGAGCTGTCCCCGGAGCTGACGAGCCTGCGGCAGAGCATCGACAACATCGATGCCGCGCTCGTGCACCTGCTGGCCGAGCGCTTCAAGTTCACCCAGTCGGTGGGCCGCCTCAAGGCGTCCACCGGTTTGCCCGCCTCCGATCCCGATCGCGAGAAGGTGCAGATCGAGCGCCTGCGGGCGCTCGCCGTGGAGGCGCATCTCGACCCCGCCTTCGCGGAGAAGTTCCTCAATTTCATCGTGGCCGAGGTCATTCACCACCACGAGCAGATCGCCAGTACTGGCGCGATCGACACCCTGTGAACGACTGGGATCCGTCCGACCTTCCGTCGCAGTCCGGAAAGACCATCGTCATCACCGGAGCCGGGCGCGGCGTCGGGTACTTCGCCGCCGAGCAGCTCGCACGGGCAGGAGCCCGGGTCATCCTGACGACCAGGACCGAGAAGGATGCCGCGACCGCCGTCGCCTCGATCCGCTCGCGAGTTCCCGGAGCCGACCTCGACAGCGTCACGCTCGACCTCGCCTCGCTGGACTCGATCCGTGGCGCAGCGACCCGGCTGCAGGAGCTCGGCCCGATCGACGTGCTCATCAACAACGCCGGCAACACCGGCGGCACCAGGAAGCGGTCCACGACGAGCGACGGTCTCGAACTGATGGTCGGCACCAATGCGTTCGGGCCGTTCGCCCTGACCGCCCTGGTCTGGCCCGCCCTCGCGCCGGATGCGGTCGTGGTCAGCCTCGGCAGCCTGGCCACCCGGCTCGCGAGAGCGAAGCTCGACGACTACCAGCAGTCAGGCGGGCGCTTCTCCAATTCGAAGGCCTACGCGTACTCCAAGCACGGGACTCACGCCTTCGCCTTCGAACTGGACCGTCGCCTGCGCGCCAGCGGCAGCGGCATCCGCTCGCTCCTGGCCCACCCGGGGTTCGCGCTCGACGGCAACTCCGAGAGACGGCCGGGCATCAACGACCGCGACTCCGCGGGGCAGCGCGTAGCGGAGCGGCTGATGCGGCCGGTGGCGCACGGCAAGGACCGGGGAGCGTGGCCCGTCGTGCGGGCGGCGGTCGACCCGTACGCGAGCGGCGGTGACTTCTTCGGTCCGAAGCGCTCGGTGACCGGGCATCCCGTCGTCGTCGCCGCGGTACCGCAGAGCCGGGCGCCGGAGTTCGGCGCCGAGTTCTGGCGCCAGGCCGAGAAGGCCACCGGGATCACCTTCGCGCCCTGATGGATGCCCCGGTCGAGCTGACCGCCATGCTGCAACGGTCGGTGCGCGCGCTCGATGATGCGGGCGTGCGCGACGAAGCGCTCGCCGTGCTGAAGCACCGACGGATCGGGGGCGACCGGCTCGTCCCCGCCGGACGCGCCTGGCGGCTGGGAGTGCTGCTGCTGGACCGGGCCGGACAGCTCTACTCGACCGGAGAGGTCACGCGGGCGATCGAGCCGTTACGCGGGGTGACCAACCGCTCGGCGGAAGCCGAAGCCCGACGTGCCGATCGCCACCTGGCGGCGCGCAGCCGGTTCCCCGAGGGCGAGGTCGTCAACTTCGGGTACACCCCGGTCGGGCTCGGGGATGAACTGCTCCCTGTCGTCGACGAGGTGATCCTCGTCAGGTGGAACGGGTCATTCACCAGGCCGCTCGCCGACTATCTCGCGGATCGCGTGGCGCTGCTGGTCGAAGCGGCTACTGGCCGATGACCGCGCCGAAGTGCTCGCTCATCGTGGCGCGGTGCACCGTGCGCAGCTCGTCGATGCTGACCGTGAAGCGGTCCTGCACCTCGAGCACGCCGTTGTCGTCGGTGACCCCGATGCGCAGGAACGGGTAATCGCGACCCTCGCAGAGGCCCTGGAACCGAACGTCGTCTTCGCGCGGAACGCTCACGAGCATCCGGCCGGTCGACTCGCTGAACAGGGCGGCGGTCGCGTCGACGCCGTCGCGCTGCATGATCTCGGTGAGCCAGACGCGCGCCCCGATGCCGAAGCGCATGACCGCCTCGGCGAGCGCCTGCGCGAGCCCGCCATCGGCGAGGTCGTGGGCTGAGGCGACCAGGCTCTGCTCGCCGCCGGCCGCGATCAGTCCCGCGAGTCGCATCTCGGCGGGGAAGTCCACCACCGGCGGCAAGCCACCGAGGTGGTCGTGGATGACGCCCGCCCAGGCCGATCCGTCCAGCTCATCCTTCGTCACACCGAGCAGGTAGATGTTGTTGCCCTCGTCCTGCCAGCCGGACGGGATGCGCTTGGCCACGTCGTCGATGACGCCGAGCACCGCGATCACCGGGGTGGGGTGGATCGGCACGTCGCCGGTCTGGTTGTAGAAGCTGACGTTGCCGCCGGTGACGGGGATCTCCAGTTCGAGGCATCCGTCAGACAGCGCCTCGACCGTTTTCGAGAACTGCCACATCACCTCGGGATTCTCCGGGGAACCGAAGTTGAGGCAATCGCTGACCGCGACCGGGGTCGCTCCGGTGGCGGCCACGTTGCGGAACGCCTCCGCCAGTGCGAGGCGCGCTCCCAGAGCGGGGTCGAGCTGGCAGTACCGGCCGTTGGCGTCGGTGGCGACCGCGAACCCGAGGCCGCTCTCCTCGTCGACGCGGACCATGCCGCCGTCATCCGGAAACGAGAGCGCGGTGTTGCCGAGCACGTACTTGTCGTACTGGTTGGTGATCCAGGTCTTGTCGGCGAGGTTCGGCGAACCCAGCAACGTGAGCATCTCGCCGCGCAGGTCGTCGGAGCGCGAGAGCCGGGCCGAGGTGTCGGCCTGCAGCGCGTCGATCCAGGTCGGGTACGCCACCGGGCGGTCGTACACCGGACCGTCGACCGCGACCGTGCGCGGCTCGACGTTGACGATCTCCTCGCCGCGCCAGTTGATGACCAGTCGGCCGGTGTCGGTGACCTCACCGAGCACGCTGGTCTCGACGTCCCACTTGGCGACCACGGCGAGGAAGCCGTCGAGCTTCTCGGGCGTGACGATGGCCATCATCCGCTCCTGGCTCTCCGACATGAGGATCTCCTCGGCCGTGAGGGTCGGATCGCGCAGCAGCACCTGCTCCAGGTCGATGAACATGCCGCCGTCGCCGTTGCTGGCGAGCTCGCTCGTCGCGCACGAGATGCCCGCGGCACCCAGGTCCTGGATGCCCTCGACCAGCTTCTTCTCGAAGAGCTCGAGGCAGCACTCGATGAGCACCTTCTCGGCAAAGGGGTCGCCCACCTGCACTGCGGGCCGCTTCGTGGGGCCTCCAGCCGAGAACGAATCGCTGGCGAGAATGGATGCCCCGCCGATCCCGTCCCCGCCGGTGCGGGCGCCGAACAGCACGACCTTGTTGCCGACACCGCGCGCGTTGGCGAGGTGGAGATCCTCGTGGCGCAGCACCCCGACGGCCAGGGCGTTCACGAGGGGGTTGGCCTGGTACACCGAGTCGAAGTAGGTCTCGCCGCCGATGTTGGGCAGGCCGAGGCAGTTGCCGTAGAACGAGATGCCCGACACGACTCCGTGCACGACGCGGGCTGTGTCCGGGTCATCGATGTGACCGAAGCGGAGGGCATCCATCACGGCCACCGGTCGCGCACCCATCGAGATGATGTCGCGCACAATCCCACCCACGCCGGTCGCGGCGCCCTGGAAGGGCTCGATGAAACTCGGGTGGTTGTGGCTTTCGATCTTGAAGGTGACCGCCCACCCCTCACCGACATCGACGACGCCGGCGTTTTCGCCCATGCCGACCATGAGGTTCTTCTTCATCTTCGGGCTGACCTTCTGCCCGAACTGCCGCAGGTACTGCTTGGAGCTCTTGTACGAGCAGTGCTCGCTCCACATCACCGAGTACATCGCGAGCTCGCCGCTGGTGGGCCGGCGACCGAGGATCGTCTTGATCCGCTTGTACTCGTCCTCCTTGAGGCCGAGCGCCGCGTAGGGCTGCACCTTCTCGGGAGTGGCGGCGGCGTTGGCCACGGTGTCGGGAACGTGGGCGGTGGTGGTCGTCACAGCGGCAATTCTACCGACGCCAATAGGCTGGCCCCGTGCCCGCTGCCGTGATCGACGACACCCCGCGGCCCGCGCTCAGCTGGGCCCTCATCCCCGCGGTGCTGCTCTCCGCGTCGGCACCCCTCATGTTCGCGCTGCGGGCGACCTCGATCCCCGTGACCGTGGCGGCGTACGGGATGCTCGCGCTCGCGCTCCTCATCGCCTGGCTGTTCGACCGCCGGCGCCTGACCGAGGGGCTCTTCCGCGACCTGCTGCTGATCGCCATCGGCATGGTGATCGTCTCGACCATCTCGGTGAAGGCGGACATCAGCTGGGGCAACATCGTCGCCGTGGGTTTCGTTCTGGCCGCGGCCGTGGCCGTGCCGTACCTGGTCTCGCGATTCGTGTTCAAGGATCGCCTGATCCGCTTCCCGTGGCGGGGCGGATGGCCGTGGAGCCGGGTGCAGTGGGGCTACATCGTCCTGGTGCTGATCCTCGGGTGGCTCCTGCTGCCGTTCTACTTCATCACGTCCGGCGTCTACCTGAACTGGCCGAACACGGTCGCGTGGGATGAGATCGCCCGCCTGTTCGTCGGCGTGAATGCGGTCGGCACATGGGACGAGCTGTTCTTCATCCTCACCGTCTTCGTGCTGTTCAAACGGCACTTCCCGGTCTGGCAGGCCAATATCCTCCAGATGGTGATCTTCGTGTCGTTCCTCTGGGAGCTGGGATACCAGGCGTGGGGACCGTTGCTCATGATCCCGTTCGCGCTGCTGCAGGGCTGGATCTTCTCGCAAACGAAGTCGCTGCCCTACGTGCTCACCGTTCACCTGCTGCTGGATGCCGTGGTCTTCCTGGTCATCGTGCACGCGCGCAACGACGGGGTGTTCCCGTTCTTCCTGATCTCGCCGTGATCCGTTAGCCTCCCGGCATGGCGGAGATCAAGACACGACCGACAGGCGCCGAGGTCACGGCCTTCCTCGAGGCGGTGCCCGACGAGCGGCGTCGGGCGGAATCGTTGGCGATTCGCGACGTGATGGAGCGCATCACGGGAACACCCGCTGAGATGTGGGGACCGTCCATCGTGGGCTTCGGCCGGCAGGAGTACACGAACACCAGTGGCACGAGCGACATGCTGGTCATCGGCTTTGCGCCGCGCAAAGCGGCCCTGACGCTCTACGGCGTCTACAACGACGACTCACCCGCCGAGCCGTTGTTCGACGAACTCGGACCTCACACGACCGGCAAGGGTTGCCTCTACCTCAAGCGCCTCGATGCCGTCGACGGCGACGTTCTCGAGCGCCTGATCAGGCGCGCGTGGGAGGCAGCGCCTAGCGTGAGATGAGCGCCGCGAGGGCGCTCGTGAAGAACTTCAGACCGTCGGTGCCCGACCGCATCGCGTCGGACATGTCGGGCCCGAATCCCGGCTCGGTCGCATGCTCGGGATGCGGCATCAGCCCGACCACGTTGCCGCGCTCGTTGGAGACGCCGGCGATGTCGTTCATCGAGCCGTTCGGGTTGACGTCCACGTAGCGGAACACCACCTGCCCGTTGCCCTCGATGCGGTTGATGGTCTCGTCGTCCGCGACGAAGCGGCCGTCGGCATTCTTCAGCGGGATGACGATCTCGTCGCCCTCGGCGAACTCGTTGGTCCACGCCGTGGTCGCGTTGTCGACGCGCAGCTTCTGGTCCCGCCGGATAAACTGCTGGTGCGCGTTGCGTGTGTGGGCTCCGGGCAGCAGCCGGGCCTCCGAGAGCATCTGGAACCCGTTGCAGATGCCGAGCACGGGCATCCCCTTGTTCGCCGCATCGATGACTTCGGCCATGATCGGGGCGTGGCTCGCGATCGCCCCGGCGCGCAGGTAGTCGCCGTAGCTGAAGCCGCCGGGCAGCACGATCGCGTCGACGCCGTGCAGGTCGTGGTCGCCATGCCAGAGAGCGACCGGCTCGGCACCGGCAAGGCGGATAGCCCGCTGCGCGTCCCGGTCGTCGAGCGAGCCGGGGAACGTGATGACGCCGATAGAGGTCACGGGACCACCGTCACGGAGACGACATCCTCGATGACGGTGTTCGCGAGCATGTCGTCGGCGAGTTCGCGCACCTCGGCGAGGAGTGCGTCATCCACCGGTCCTTCGACCGTGAGTTCGAAGCGCTTGCCGATGCGGACGCCCGTGTAGCCGTCCTTGCCGAGGCGGGCGAGGGCGCCGGCGACGGCCTTGCCCTGCGGGTCGAGAATCTCAGCTTTGGGCATGACCTCGACGACGATCGTGGGCACCGGTTGACTCCAGGAGTTCGAGGGGGTGGACGGCCCCAGTCTACCGGCGGATGACGTGGTCGGCCCGCTGGGCGGTCGCCTCGATGAGCCGCGCGTTGGTCTCGTCGGGTCCGAGCGCCCAGGCGGTAGCAGCATCCGGAGTCTTCCCGAAGCGCACGTGCCGCTCGATGAGCCGGGCGATGCGGATGTCGTGGTCGACCTCCACGAAGAAGGTCGCGTCGAACAGCGGCGCGGCCTGCTCCCACCCGTCGGAGTCCAGCAGCAGGTAGTTGCCCTCGACCACGACCACGCGGGCATCGGACGGGATCGGCAACGCACCGGGCTCCGACTCCTCGGCGACCCGGTCGAATCCGGGAGCGTCGACGGCCTCGCCCGCTCGAACCCGGCGAAGTACGTCGAGAAACCCTCCGACGTCGAAGGTGTCGGGCGCCCCCATCCGGTCGCGACGGCCCAGTTCGACGAGGCGGGCCTGCGGCAGGTGGAACCCGTCCATTGGCAGTAGCGCAGCCGAGGGCAGGGCTGCAGCGAGCTCGCCCGCGACCGTCGACTTGCCGGCGCCGGGCGCACCGGCAATCGCGACGAGGACGCGGTCGCCCGGCACGTCGGCGACCACCTGGACGAGCGAATCCAACGACGAGATCACGGTCATGTCGCCACGGTACGGGAGACTGGGACGATGTCCATCGTCGAGCCCGCCGTGCAGGCCAGGATCGTCCGAACCCTGGTGATCGGGCAGGTGCTCGCGGGCCTCGGCCAAGGGGCGACACTCGCGATCGGAGCGGTCATCGTCGCCGAGGTCGCCGGCGAGGCGTGGGCCGGGTTCGCGGCGGTGGCGAGCACGCTGGGGGCGGCGGCCGCATCCATCCCGCTGGCACGTCTCGCGCAGCGGTTCGGGCGGCGTCCTGCGCTCGCACTCGGGGCCGGCACCGGTGCGGTGGGCTCCGTCGTCACCGTGGTCGGAACGGGGACGCACTCGTTCGCGGTGCTGTTCATCGGGCTAGCGCTGCTCGGGGTCGGATCGGCCGTCGGCCTGCAGGCGCGGTTCGCAGCGACGGATGTCGCGGCTCCCGCCCGGCGCGGGCGCGACCTCTCCCTCGTCGTGTGGACCACCACGATCGGGGCGGTCGTCGGGCCGAACCTGTGGGGACCGGGGACCGTCATCCAGCACGCCTTCGGCCTGCCGGAGCACACCGGCTCCTTCGTGATCGCGATCGTCGCGCAGCTCCTCGCGATGACGTTCTACCTCGTCGCACTGCGACCGGACCCACTGGTGCTCGCCCGCGGCCGCGTCGTCGAGCTCGCACCACTCGCCGATGGCGGCGTCGTGCGCGGTCGGGCGACCCTGGTGGTCACGGTTGGCGTGATCGCGCTCAGCCATGCCGTGATGGTGTCCATCATGTCGATGACCCCGGTGCACATGACCAGCCACGGGGCGGCCCTGTCTGTCGTGGGGTTCACGATCAGCCTGCACATCGCCGGGATGTTCGCCCTCTCGCCGCTGTTCGGATGGGCGAGCGACCGCTTCGGGCGCATCCCGGTGATCCTGGGCGGGCAGCTACTGTTCGCGGTCGCGATCCTGCTGATCGGTACCGCTCCCGAGAACACGTTCGCCGTGACGGTCGCCCTGGTGCTGCTGGGCCTGGGCTGGAGCGCGAGCACCGTGTCCGGCTCGGCGCTCGTCTCCGACCTCGTGACCGGGGCGACCCGAGTTCGGATCCAGGGACGCACGGATGCCGCGATGAGCCTCGCCGGGGCCGCGGGTGGAGCGGCGGCCGGCCCCGTGCTGGCACTGGTCGGCTACGCGGGGCTCGCCTGGATCGTGGGCATCCTCGTGTTCGCCATCATCGCCGCGGTCAGCGTCATCGGCGGTCGAGTGGCAGTACCCCTGCGCTGACCGCATCCTCCACGGCGAACCGCGCCCAGTCGCGATACCCGCTAGCGCTCGGGTGGAACAGGTCCGTGGCGAAGAAGCCTTCGGTGTACTCCGGCGGCGGCGGTGACATGTGCACGCCGGGCAGCGGGGCGACGATCGCGCGGGCGGCTTCTTCGAGGCTGGTGGAGTGCAGGTAGAGGTTCCAGCGCAGCGGGTTCGGCAGCAGTTCGAACTGCGAGAACGCGGGCAGCGACGACACGATGATTGCCGCGGCGGGAGATGCCCTCCGCAGCCGGAGCAGGATGGTGCGGATGTCGCGCCCGAACGCCCAGCGCGGCCGCAGGCCCAGGGCATCGTTGGCCCCGATGCTGAGCATCACCACGTCGAAGGATTCCGCGGTGGCGTCGTCGAGGTAGTCCGTCACGAGGTCCCGGGAGGTCGCGCCATTGCGCCCGATCGCCCTCCACTCGACGCCGCGGCCGGAGCGCGCGGCCAGCTCCCGCGCCAGTTTGCCGGGCAGCGCCTCATCCTGGGTGTCGGCACCAACACCCGCCGCCGTGGAGTCGCCGAGCACGAGCAGCCGCAGGGGGTCGGGACCGGCGAGCGTTCCCGACCAGGGGAGCGCAGCATCCGGCAACCGTGGGGTGTCGCGCCGCAGCCGGCGGCCCTGCGCGATGAGCAGCGGCGCTGGCGGCAGCATCGCGAGGCGGCTGAGCCTGCGCAGCGTGGTCATTCCCTGATCGTAGAACGTCGCAACGCGCTCGCGAGCAGCACGGCAGCCCCCGCGATGACGACACCGAGGGCGGCCCACACCGGCAGACCGACCGCCATCACCAGCGGCAGCAGCAGCGCGGGGCCGACGATCCGCGCCGCGGTGGTGGCCGTCGCGAAGACAGCCTGGAATTCGCCCTGCCGTCCGACCGGGCTCAACTGGGTGAGGCGATACCAGGATGCCGCTCCCGCGCAGACCTCGGTCACGGTGATGAGCAGGATGCCCGCCAGCACGGCGATCGTCGCTGCGGCGTTCGGCAACCCCGAGGCCAACCCGAGCACCAGGCACGCGAGCAGGGCGGCCGCGCCGGCGATGGCGGCGGAGATGCGGGCCCGGGCGACGGAGTTCACCCAGGTCGCCCAGCGCAGCTGCACCGCCACCACCACGAGCATGTTCATCGTGAGTGCCACGGCCGGCAGCCACTCCGGCGCGGAGGTGCGCTCCACCACCCAGATCGGCGTCAGCACGCCCAGGATCGGGATCGCGAGTTGCAGCATCGCCGCGATGGCGGTGAGCGCGAGCAGGCGTCCGTCTCGCCAAGCCACGGACTCGCTACGGGGCAGCCGGGCGATCGCCGCCGAGGACGAGGCGTGCATACCCAGGTAGAGCGCTCCGGTCGCGAGGCACACGAAGGCGTTCACGACGAACGTGCCGACGAACAGCGAGGGTGAGTCCAAGGCGATCGCGACTGCTCCCCAGGCCGAGCCGATGCCCATGCCGATATTGACGAGGGTGTGCAGCACCGCGCGGAGGCGCACACGTGACTCGAGTGGCACCTGGGAGGCGGCGAGCGCCTGCCTCATCGAGACCAGGCTGGCCTGCGCGATGCCCCAGCACAGGGCGCCCGCGACGTACATCGCGGGCCCATTCGCCGCCGCGAACAGGGCCATCGCGGCGACGGCGACGAGGCTGACGGCGGCGGCGGTACGCGCAATGCCGATCCGGTCGGCCAGTACTCCGAGCGGCACGGAGAGCAGGAGTCCGGCCAGCGCGCCGCCGCCGAGGGCCGGGCCGACGACGCCTTCACCGAAGCCCCGGAACACAGCGAAGTACAGCGTTGCGGTCGTGACCACCGCGCCATCGCCCAGCGATGTGGCCAGCTGCGCGGCGTAGACCCGGCGGAGGAGTGGCACTGCCACAGGCTACTGGTGACCACCGTCTCGATAGGCTCGGCGCATGGATACGACGGGCCTGGACGACTTCATCGATCGCGAAGACTTCAGCGGGGTCGTGCTCATCACGGAGGGCAAGCGCACGGTCTTCGAATCGGCAACGGGCCTCGCGACGCGGCGCTGGGGCATCCCGAACACTCTCGACACCCGGTTCGACACGGCGTCCATCACGAAGCTGTTCACGAGCGTCGCGGTGCTGCAGCAGGTCGGCAAGGGCAACCTCGACCTGGAGACGTCGATCCATCACTATGTCGACCTCGAGGGCACGACCATCTCCCCCGAGGTGACGCTGCTGCATCTGCTCACCCACACCTCAGGCATCGCGGATGACGCCGACGAGGAGGCCGGCGAGCACTACGAGGACCTGTTCCGCGACATCCCGAACTACTCGCTGATCGAGGCGAAGGACTACCTGCCGCAGTTCGCTTTCAAGGAGCCGCTCGCCAGGCCCGGAGTCGACTGCCGCTACAACAACGTGGGTTACATCCTCGCCGGCCTCGCCCTGGAGAAGGTCACGGGGATGCCCTACCGCCAGTACATCTTCGATGAGGTCTTCACGAAGGCCGGCATGACCGACTCGGGCTTCTACGACCGCCGCGACGAGGCCCCGCGCGTCGCCGAGGGCTGGGACCAGGATGAGACCACCGGCGCCTGGTTCTCGAACATCTACAGCTACCCGCCCATCGGATCCCCTGCCGACGGCGCCCACGTCACCGCGCCCGACCTGCAGCGCTTCCTGGAAGCGGTGCGCGGCGGAGAACTGCTCGACGCCGAGTACACCGAGGAATTCTTCGTGCCGCAGGTCGAGCACGACGACGAGACGATGTATGGCCTGGGCCTCGAGTTCGACATGAACGAGGACGGCACGGTGCGCTCGTACTCCAAGGACGGGCTCAACGTAGGGGCGTCGGGGATCGTGCGGCACTACCTGTCAGATGGGCTGGATGTGGTGGTGCTGTCGAACAACATCGATGGGGCGTGGCCCGTGGTGCGGGAGATCGATGAGCGGTTGGGCGGCTAGGACTCCCCAGGAGTGAGTATTGCCACACGGTGCATGCTCAGCTCATGACAGCCCATCCTCAGCCAGGCGGATCGTGCGCTCGGCGAGGTCCGAGATGCGCGAGTTGTCGAACCCGAAGAGGGCGGATCGCGTGCTGTCGTGGAGCGGCTCGATCAGGTGACCGGGCAACGCTGCCGCGCCGAGAACGACCCCGGCCACGGCACCAGCCGTGGCGCCGTTCGAGTCGGTGTCCCATCCGCCCATCACGGTCAGACCTACCGTCGCAGCGAAGTCGTCCTCGCCCCACAGCAGGCCGGCGGCGATGATCGCGGCGTTGTTGACCGTGTGTACCCAGTCGTAGTGCCCGTACTTGGCGCGGATCCTATCGATCGCCGTGTCCCACGAGAGGCCCTCGTCGTGCCAGTCACGCACGTCGTGCAGCGCTTCACTGAGTCGGGAGCGCGGAGGAACGTGGTCGAGTGATGCGTCGAATGCCTCGCGGATCGTCGTCGCCGAGAATGCACAGGACAGAAGTGCCGCGGCCCAGAGCTCGCCGTAGATGCCGTTGGCCGTGTGGCTCAGGGTGGCGTCCCGGTAAGCGAGCTCCATCGCGTCACGTGGGCGTCCCGGATTCGCCCACCCGAACGCGTCTCCCCGGATGAGGGCGCCGATCCACTCCCGGTACGGGTTGCGGGTTGTCGCGACCTGGGCGACGGGGACGGCGTGGATCAGGTTCGTGTAGGCCGCACGCTCGGCGGTGTAGACCTGGAAGTAGGGGAGCAGATTCAGCCACGCCTCGGCCACGTGCTCGGTGCGAAGCCCGCGTCCGTGCGTCTCCATGAGGTGCAGGGCCAGGATCGCGTAGTCGATGTCGTCGTCTCGCGCGGCGCCGTTGACCCGACCTTTGGTGGTCTCGGGCCAGTTCTCGCGGAGGATGAATTCCGCGGGCATCGGGTCGAGCAGCGGCACGTAATCGCGCAAGGGGTACGCTCCAGCGCGCTCGAGATAGTCGCGGATGTGCTCGACCGTCCAATGAACGCCCTCCTCGATCGGCTTGCCGACGTTGTTGCCGCTGATCCGGCCCAGCCATGCGCCGTTGATCTGGTCGTGAAGGTCGCGCGGTGCCGTGGGGGTCGCCGCCGGCAGGGTGTCCAGGATGTCCTGCCAGCCGTCAGGTTCCTCATAGGACCAGCCAGGCAGCCGTGAGCTCTCGGTCAACGTGGCGAGGATCGCATCCATGGCCGCATCGTCGCTTGGGTCGGCGCGCTCGAACGCCGCCGCTGCGCTGGTCACGTCGTAGCCCGACTCTCTGCGCTGTGCGAGTTCATCGGCGACGAGGTCGGAGGGGATCAATGGATCGTGCATGGGTTCACTTTCTGCAGGTATCGATAGAGGTGAGAGCCAAGGCGACAGGCCCCTGGCGAGGGATCGGGAGGAGCCGCTAACTAGTGGGCGGGCAGGCAGCCGCACGACGCACGTGCGATCAGGCGTGGTTGCACGACCGTGTGCGTACCGGCCTCGCCCTCGAGCAGAGCGCTCATCGCCAGGTGAGCGAGCTCGGTGAGCGGTTGTTCGACGACGCTCAGGGCCGGCCAGGTGAACTGGCATTCGAGAGATCCGTCGAACGAGATCACCGCTGTCTGTTCGGGCACGGCGACGCCGATCTCATGAGCCGCGCGCAAGAAGCCGACTGCCTGGAGGTCACTGGAGATGAAGACCGCGGCGGGCGGCACCGGTCGAGAGAGCAGGTTCAGGCCTGCCTCGTAGCCGCCTTCTCGGCTGAAGGGCACGCGCACCGTGGGTCCCTCTTGCGCCTTCGCCGCCTGCAGAGCACCCGCCCATCCGCGCTCGCGGGCGATCGTCGAGGGAGATCCATCGTCGCCCAGAACCGCGGCTACGACGCGGTGTCCATGCGAGAGCATGTGCTCAACCGCGATGCTGCTGCCGAGCTCGAAGTCGACCCCGACCGTCGTGATGCCCGGGAGCGGGCCGACGCGGTCCATCACGACGATCGGCAGACCCATGGCCTGCAACTGGTCGACGTAGGGATCGACCATCGAGGCGCTGATGACGATGAGGCCGTCGACTTGGCGATCGACGAGGTTTCGCAGCTGCTGCGCCTCATGCTGAACGTCACCGCGGGCGTTGGTCAGGATGATGGCGTACCCGGCGGCATCGGCGACGGCCTCGATCTCTTGCGAGAGTTCTGCGAAGAGCGGGTTGCTGCTGTCGGGGATCAGGAGCCCGACGGTGCGAGTCGTGCCCTGGCGCAGGGCTCGGGCGATGGCGTTCGGTCGATAGCGCAGAGCCGCGATGGCATCCTCAACTCGCGTCCGCGTCGCCGGAGAGACGGGGCGGTCAGTGCCGTTGAGGACATAGCTCACGACGGCGGGACTGACGCCGGCGAGCCGCGCGACGTCGGCACGCGTCACCGGTCGTTTCGCTTGCGGGGGTGAAGTCATTGATCGCTCATTCTAGGAAGCGGGGGTGGCCCGGTCGAGGACACGCGGAAAATCGGCGGGCGCCGACCCCAGGTCGCTGATCTCGAGTCGTTCCCCTCCGGCGAGAGCGGATTGATGCGCGACGATTCCCGGCAGCGTGAACCGGGCGGCCGTCCAGGCGTCGACGGTAGGCAGGGTGCCGGTATCGACCGCGATCGCGAAGTCGTCCACCAGAAAGTGGTGCGAACCCTCGTGGCCGTTCGGGGCATCGGCGAGTTCGGCCGGAAGCCGCCCCACCTCGTGCACCGCCGCGTGCCCCGACACGAAGACTTCGCGAAGTGCGTCGGACACGTTGGCGAGCGCAGGATCGTCGGTGCTCATCGTCGGCTCCGACTTAAGGAGTTCGGTCACGTCCGTGACCCCCGTCTTGTCTTGCCACAGCGACACCGTCGCGAGTTGCTCGAGGCTTCCTTCGGTGCCGAAGAAGCGGAAGCGGGACTCCTTGATGTGCGATGGATACCCGACTCGGCGCATCTCGTTGGTGCGCATGATTCCGCCGTCGGCCAGCTCGAACAGCGCGGTGGCGTTCGAGAAGTCGTTGCCGAACATGCTCACGTCTCGGTCGAACACCCCGTCGTCCCGGCGATCGCGCACGCCCAGACAACTCACCGAGACCGCGTGCGTGGGCAACGCGCCCAGGACCCCGCCGATCGCGTGGGTCGGGTACAACATGGGCGGGTAGCTCGCGGTCGACTTCCATTCGGCGCCCCCGCTGTAGCGGTACGCGTCGTAGAAGCCGAGGTCCATGTCGTGGACGTAGTCGCCCTCGGAGTAGAAGACCTGGCCGAAGCGCCCGTTCGCGAGCTGCTGCCGGGCGTAGACCGTCGCGGGGTTGTAATAGCTGGTCTCGCCCATCATGTACGTCAGGCCGGTCGAACGCACGGTGTCCACGATCTGGCGGATCTCGTCCTCAGCGATGGCCATCGGCACGGCGGAGTAGACGTGCTTGCCCGCCTCGAGCGCCTTGATGACGATCGGGCCATGGGTCCAGCGCTGAGTGAAGACGGCGACGGCGTCGACTTCGGAAGCGAGCATCGCGTCGAGACTGTCGACGGTTCCCGCCAGCCCCAGCCGGTCCACGAGTTCCGAAGCGCGCGCGGGGATGAGGTCGGTCACGAAGATGTCGCCGACCCGGGGGTGCAGTTGGAACAGCTTGGCGAACTGTCCGGCGAACTGTCCGGCTCCGACGATGCCGAGGGAGAAGGTCATCGGATATTCCTTTGCGATTGTGAGGCGGGCATGGGTGTCATCGGATGCGGGGCGGAAGTCCGACGACCACGAAATCGTGGGGAGCGAGATCGACGGGGACGGATGCGGCGCTGGCTTCCGAATCGGCCGGCATCTCGCACTCGGCGACGACCGCAGCGCCCGAGAAGTTGAGCGCCACGAGCACCCGGTCGGAGCCGGTACCGCGCACGAACGCATAGACCGACGGGTCGCTGCACGGCACGACCGTGCGGGGGCCCTGAGCGGTCAGGCTGGGGTGGGCCCGACGCAGTTCCAGCATCTCCCGCGTGATCTCCCGCTCTTCGGGCGACAGGCGTTCGATCCCCAGCGGCTCGTAGTACAACTGGCCGACCGTTGCGATGACGGCGGCGGCGAGCCTGGCCTCGCTGATCTGCCCCGACTCCGGGCGCGGCGGATTGATGTAGCAAATCCCGCCGGCGGCCGCGACGGCGTCGCGGTATCCCGTCAGTGCCTCCTCGATCGACGCGAAGTCACCGGAACCGACGGCGTCTCGCAGAAGGTCGAACCCCTCCCACCAGTTGCGCAGGCTGTAATCCATCAGCACGGTGAACCCGCCCGAGGCGACCCACGGGACGGGATCATCGTTGAACCCGCCGGCCCCTTCCGGATGCGAGTATCCGGGTGAACCAGCCTCGACGGTGAGGGCCCGGATGCTGGCCCAGTCGCACCCGACGTACCAGTTGACCGCGTCGAGGACGACGCCATCGGTTCCCGCGCTCCGCCAGAAATCCAGGATGCGGGCGGCCTCGCGCCGCCAGCCCGGATCGCCCCAGTTCAGTTGGGGCAGTACCGCGTCTCCGGACTCGCCTTCCCATTTGACCCAGAAGTAGTGCTGAGCACGGTCGCTCCAGAGCCATCGGCCGTCGGAACCCTGCAAGAAGTGTTCGCTCACCGGGTACGGCAGGCTCGCATCGGGGGAGTCCGCCCAGATGAAGAGCCGGGTGTCATCCGTCGTCAGGTTCTGACGCATGTTGTCGCACGCGCGAAGGAACGGAGCGAACTGATCGTTCACGTAGCCCAGGTTGAGAAAGGGGATGAGGGCGATCCCACGGTGGTGGCACTCCTGGACCAGAGTCGTGAAATCGTCCATGGTGCCGAGCACGGGGTCGATGACGTCGAAGGCGATGACGTCGAGTCCCTCGTACGTCGTCCCGCCGTAGCCCGGCGCGAACAGCTCGATCACATCGAAGCCCAGGTCGGCGATCCGATCCAGATCGCCGATGAGATCTCGAAGGGTACGTGACGTTGTCCGTGGTGACACGCGCATCACACCGATGGCGTGTTCCCACCACCGCGACGTGAGACCTGGCCGGGTGGTCAGCGCGCTCGAACTGTCCATCGCGGTCACCCCTTGAGCCCGACGGAGGCGATGCCGCCAATCAACTGCTTCTGAGCGAAGAAGTAGATGATCGCGACCGGGATGATCGTGATGAGGTTCGCGGCCATCAACAGGTTGGTGCGGTTCGACTGCGTTGAGACGAAGTTCGAGAGGCCGACAGCGAGGGTGTACTGGCTGTCATCCGTCAGATAGATGATCGGCCCGAGCAGGTCGCTCCACACCGCCAGAAAGGTCAGCACCGCGCAGGTCGTGAGGGCGGGTTTGGCGAGCGGCAGGATGACCGACCAGAAGATCCGAAAGGGTCCGGCCCCGTCGAGGCGAGCGGCGTCGTCGAGTTCAAGCGGGATGGAACGCATGTACTGCCGGATGAGGAAGACGAAGAACGCGGAGCCGGCGAACGACGGCACAATCAACGGCAAGTTCGTCCCGTACCAGCCGAGGTTGTAGAACAGCAGGAACTGCGGCACCATCAGCCCCTGCCACGGAATCAACATGGTCAGAATGACGATGCTGAAAAGGAAGTTGCGGCCGGGGAACGTGAGTCGGGCGAACGGGTAGGCGACGAGGGCGCACGAGACCACCGTGCCGAACACGATGAACACCTCGAGCCAGAGGGTGTTGAAGAAATAGAGCGCGAACGGCTGATCGGGGTTGAAGAGGGCACGCCCGAAGTTCTCCCAGTGGAACTGGTCGATCGGAAACCATTGCACGGGATTCGTGAAGAACGTGCTGCCGTCGGCCTTGAGTGCCACGGTCAGCATCCAGCCGAGAGGGAGCAGCACGGTCGCACTCGCCGCGATGAGCAGCGAGTACTTGATGACCGCGGCTCCGATCGGGCGAATCCACCCGTAGTAGAGGCCGCGCGAGCGTCGGATTCCGGGTCGCAGTGAGAGAGCGGACATCCGGCTACTTCTCCTTCCGGGCATTCTCATCGAAGACCCAGCGGTCCGAGGTCCGGATGAGCACCGTCACTACGATGACTCCGACCACGAACAGCACCATGCTGAGCGCAGCGCCGTAGCCCAGCTCGCCGTCGCGGAATGCGGCCTGCCACATGAACACGAGGAAGTAGAGGAGGTTGTCACTGCTCCCTCGTCCGACGGTGAACGCCGTGTCGAAGATCTGGAACGAGGCGATGACCGTCGTAATGAGCTGGAAGAACAGCGTCGGTGTCAGCATCGGCAGGGTCACGCTGATGAACCGGCGGAAGAAGCCGGCGCCGTCGAGCGACGCGGACTCGTAGAGCGCGGGGTCGATGTTCTGGAGCCCGGCGAGATAGATGATCGCCCCGCCTCCGATGATCGTCCACGAGTTGGTGAGGACCATCGCCGGGACTGCCCAATCGGGGTCGAGGAACCACGAGGGGGGATCGGTGACGCCGAGTGCGCGGAGCAGGGTGTTGAGCACCCCGGTCTCGGGGTTGAGCAACTGAACCCACAAAACCGCCACTGCCACACCGCTCAGCACCGAAGGCAGGAACAGGAGAGTGCGGAAGGCAGCGATGCCCCGCACTTTCATGTTGAGCAGCAGAGCACCAAGCAGTCCGACGACGGTGTACACGGGCACCGAAATGAGCAGGTACAGGCCGGTGATCTTCAGCGAGAGCCAGAACCGGTAGTCATCCGTCAGCATCCGCTCGTAGTTGGCGGTGCCGATCCAGTCCGGCTGACTGCTCGTGAAGCTCCAGTCAGTGAAGCTCATGTAGATCGAGAAGAGGAGGGGGCCGATGAGGAAGACCACGGTTCCCACGAGCCAGGGCGACATGAAGAGGTACGCGGTCACGGTCTCCGTTCGCGCTCCGCGTTGGCGCCGCGAGCCCGGCGCGCTGCTCATCAGCCGTCCCCAGAGCGCAAAGGGCGCAGAGCGTCGATCGATCGTCATGCGCACCCCCTTCGTGCGCAATCAACACGAGTTGCGCTGGGCCACGGTACAGCGCCGTCAACGTAGTTTGCAATATTGAATTGCTGAGTGGTTGGGACAATTGGGTCTGGCGATGGTTTAGCAATACGTGTAGATTCGCCGAATCACCGTGGACGACACGGACCGACCAGGAGGGAAGATACGCCGATGTATCCGAATCAAAGGAAAGGCACGAGCCGGGCAACGGCCGCCGCAGCTCTGGCGATCGCCAGCGCAATCGCACTCACCGGCTGCTCGCCGTTCAGTTCCGGGGGCGGCGATGACTCCACGACCCTCGAGGTGTGGACGGCGTTCGCCGACACGGAGAAAGACATGCTGCAGCAACTCGGCACGGAGTTCGAAGAACAGCACGCCGGATGGACCGTCAAGGTCAGCGTGATTCCCGAGGACGTCTGGGTCACGAAGTTCCAGACCGCGCAACTCGCGAAGGACGTACCCGATGTCGCGTTGGTCTACACGAGCGGCTACGTGGGCTCGTTCCAACCGCTCGACGACACCCTGTTCGCGACGCTCGATATCGCCGACTACAACGAGGCGATTGTCACGGGTGCCGCCGGCTACGACGGTCACGTCTACGGGCTGGGCACTGGGGTAGGCGCACTCACCCTGCTCTACAACAAGGACATCTTCACGGCAGCGGGGATCCCATTCCCGTCGGAGGAGACGGCGATGACTCTCAGTGAATACGCCGATCTCGCCCGCGACCTGCAGGCCGCTGGAGCAACGTGGGGCGGTATCGCTGACACCCCCACGTACTGGCAAGACCCTGCCCTCTACCTCGACGCGTCGGGTCGCACCGTCGATCTCACGAGCCCCGAGTTCGTGGATGCGTTCACCGAGATGTCGTCGCTGGTCACGGATGGCGTCGCGCCCGGTCAGGCGCAACTCGACGCGACCGGATCGGATGACGCGAGGAAGTTCCTCTTCCTCAACGGAGAGCTTGCGATGACCCTGTGGGAGGAATCACTGTCGGAGGGAATCCCCGACACGTTCAACTTCGGTATCGCTCCCACCCCGGTGGCAGATGGATCCGATCTGTGGGTGTCGCGATTCAGCAACCCCTACGGTGTCCCGGTCGGAGCGAAGCACTCTGATGAGGCTGTCGAGTTCCTGGAGCTGCTCGGCACCAGCGGTCAGACGATCGAGGCAGACCGCGGCAACCTGGCCGTGCGGCTGTCGGACGGCGACGCATTCGCTGCACTCGGCGACGCGGAAGCTGGATTCCGCGACATCGTGAGCAAGGCGAGGTCGTCGGTCTTCACGCCCGACCAGTACGCGTGGCTTGGCACAATCGACGACGCGTACGCCTCCGTACTCCTGGGAGACAGCACCCCAGAAGAGGCGTTGGCCGATGCCGAGCCCAAGGCTCAGCAACTGCTCGACACAACATGGAAGCAGTTCGACGCGAGCTTCCCGAAGTAGGCGCGAAGGCTGACCCACACCGGGTGCCAGTCATCTGGCACCCGGTTCCGGGGCGCTCGCCGCGGCGATCCGGGACGGCCGGGCCGCGACGTCCGAGAGCGACCATGATCGTGACTGCTCACAGGTAACGGTCGCGGGCTAGCCTTTCCTCATGCTGAGGATCGGAGTACTCGGGGCGGCCCGCATCACGCGTGACGCGCTCATCAAGCCGGCGGCCATCGTCGACGGGGTGGAGGTCGTCGCGATCGCGGCCCGGGATCGCGCGCGGGCGAGTGATGCGGCCAACAAGCACGGCATCCCGACCGTTCACGACAGCTACGAGGCGCTGCTCGCCGACCCGCAGGTCGACGCGGTGTACATCCCGCTGCCCAACGGGCTCCACGGCCGGTGGGCGTTGGCGGCCATCGAAGCCGGCAAGCACGTGCTGTGCGAGAAGCCGTTCGCCGCGAATGCCGCCGAGGCTCGTGAGGTCGCGGCCGCTGCCGCCTCGTCGAGCGTGGTCGTGATGGAGGCGCACCACACCTCGCATCATCCGCAGACCAAGCGTGCCGCCGAGATCGTGCGCAGCGGGATGCTCGGCGACCTCGAATCCGCCGAGGCGGCCTTCATCGTGCCGATGCCGCCCGGTGGCGACATTCGGTGGAATCTCGCCCTCGCCGGCGGCTCGCTGATGGATCTGGGGTGCTACCCGGTGCGCTGGCTGCGCGACGTGCTCGGCGTGACGCCGACGGTGACCGGCGCGAGCGCGACAGACCGCGACGGGATCGACGCCTCGATGGATGCCCGGCTGGACTACGCGGGCGTGACGGCCCGGGTGCGTGCCGCGATGTGGACCACCCCGCCGCTGCTGATCGAGGCGTGGGTGCGCGGTTCCGCCGGGGTGATGAAGGTGCGCATGCCGTTCCAGCCGCACATCAAAGGCAAGATCTCGGTCGACGGCCCCGGACTGCGCCTGCGCGAGAAGGCGGACAAGCACGCGAGCTACGCCTTCCAGCTCGAGGCGTTCCGGGATGCAGTGGTCGCCGCAGGCCCGAACATCACCGACAGCGCCGCGGCCGTCGAGACCATGCAGACGATCGACGATATCTACCGCGCGGCGGGAATGGATGTGCGGCAGCCCAGCCTCAGGGGATCCTGATCGACGGTTGGGAGGCAGCTAGCGAACCCGCCGCCACCCACTGCGCTTCAGCACGTCGACCAGCTTCTCCTTCACGACCCGTCGCTGTGGGAGGTGCCCGCCGAGCAGCCCGCCGCGACGAGCGGCCTTGAAGATGCCGCCGGCTTCGAACGAGGGCGCGACTGAGCGGGCGTCGACGACGCGGAACGTGTGCGCAGCAGCATCCAGCTCGATCGTGACGACCACCTCGGAGTCGATCGATCCGGTGACCGTCGTGCCGTCGACCGCGTAGGAGTCGCCAAGCGTGCGGACCAGCCCGAGCACGTCGCCGATGGGGCTCGGCATCAGCCGAACAGCCCCTTCTTCTTGGTCCAGCCG
>Ga0247739_10000152_pt1 | contig 23486 bp, 18 predicted proteins | sample UWRJL058202B2_FD_180943 | JGI IMG/M metagenome (GOLD analysis project Ga0247739, IMG submission 180943) | Plant litter microbial communities from Arlington Agricultural Research Station in Wisconsin, United States - UWRJ-L058-202B-2 | ecosystem: Environmental > Terrestrial > Plant litter >...
TTGATCATTTCCTGTAATTCAAGTCCTACGCAGAATTCTGCCATTAATATCAAAAAATCAGAAACGGACAGCACTTTTAATATTTGCTATTCTTCTGTTGTAAAAAAAGATACAGTACTTTTAAATGCACTGATGTTTGGCGACAGTATTAAAGGAAGCCTGGGTTATAAGCTTTATGAAAAAGACCAGAATAATGGTTCGGTGCTGGGTAAGATGTACGGCGATACGTTACGGATGATGTATACGTATATATCGGAAGGTACGGAATCAATCAGGGAAGTGGTTTTTCTTAAAAAGGATACACTACTGATCGAGGGCTTCGGAGATTTGAAGAAGACAAATGAAAAAGTTATTTTTGAAGATATCCAAAAAGTAAAATTCAATGGATTGGTATTGCAAAAAGTGCCATGTAAGTAAATAATAATTAATGACAGAAATCAAATTTTATATTGTTGATGTTTTCGCTTCGGCCAGATATGAAGGTAATCAATTAGGCGTATTTCTGGATTTGGAAAATCAGCTTTCAACGAGACAAATGCAGCAGATTGCCCGGGAAATTAACTTTGCTGAAACCACTTTTATTAAAGAAGTAAAAGAAGATTCTAAATTCGTTGTCCGGATTTTTACGCCGGAACATGAAGTCCCTTTCGCCGGGCATCCTTTACTGGGTACAAGTTATGTGATTGCCCGTTTCATTTCACCTGGAACCGGAAGTAAATTAACACTGGAATTAACGCATAGCAGTATAGAAATCACGATTTTAGATCCATCGAATCTTGATGAAAGTATCTTCTTCATGCGTCAGTCCCAACCTGAATTTAGTACCCTTTTTACAAAAGAAGATATTTGTCTTGGTTTAGGAATCAGTCATGAAGATATAAACATTTCACTTCCAATTCAAGATGTAAGTACCGGACTTCCATATATCATTGTCCCGCTCAAAAATTTGGCTGCAATGGAATCCCTGGAACTTTAATATGAATCATTTAAGTCTTTTTTGCTCAAACATAACAGGTATCGTACCAATAGCCCGACCGGACATTCCACTTCATTGTTCTTCTTTACAAAGGAAACCTATGAAACTGAGAATAATTATAATGCAAGAATGATGCTGATTGAAAATAATAAACTGTCCGAAGACGCTGCAACCGGCAGTGCAAATGGCTGTCTTTTAGCATATCTTCTTCATTATGAGAATAAGAAAATTGAAGCTACCGTAGAGCAGGGATTCCAAATGGGCAGGAAATCGTATTTATATTTAGAAGGAAACTTAACCGGTGAAATTTACCAGATCAATGTAGGTGGCCGGAACAAATTGATTTCTGAGGGAACCTGGTACGTTTAAAAATAATATTTCAAGAGATTTTCCTTTCATTAATGGAAAAGAAAATCTCTTGAAAGTTTAAAGCAAAATGTCATAAATAATATTTTTAATGATGGTGACTATTAAATTATTAGTACTATTATCTATAAAAAATATCTGCAAAAATACATTATGCAACAGTCAGTAAACGCCTGTTCTGCGCTCCTACTCTGATGCCTTTAAGACCTTTTATTGTTTCTTCTATTTTAATTTTGTAGCTAAAAGTAAAGCCCGGTCCCATTAACTTTTTGAATTCTTCAATGGCGGAACTTAACTGTTTTTTAGAAATTCCACTATATTGTAATTGTAACAACTGAGATTTTTCCTGATCCGATCTTTTTAATTTCCAATATCTGGGATGATTGACTCCAATTGGATCCCGAAAGTATTTTTCGTGTGAGTCCTTTAATAAAAATTCAAATTCTATGGCTATTTCGACACTGTTATTTAGTAAATATCCATTCATTATTATTTTTGCTTCTCTGCCAACTGCCAGTTTAAATATTTTTTCGTGAACCATTGTGTGCCTTTATTTATAAAAATTATTTATTTGTTTATAAAATTATAAATTTATCCTTGATTTATGTGCTATTTCAAACATATAATTTTATCTGTTTTTGAACAGATAATACATTGGATTCAATGATCCAGGAAACTAAATTTTTAAACATGTGGGACTTGTGACTGAGAATGACAACTGGAGTAACAATTTTAGGCAAAAATATTATTGCAGGACTTTCCAGATTAGAATTCAGGTTAACAAATAACTATTATTTTCACAAACCGTATACTTAAGTACGTTCAGTAATAATATGATGCAGTTCAAAGCGATAATTTTACCACGGTTAAAAAATAAAGTAAATTTAGAAATCTTAAATTGACATTAATAAATTTTCTACGTAAATAGAACTAGTTGTAGAATTCTAACTCTAAATTTATCCGTTGTTGAAATGTATTTTGATAGAAATTCTATCTTATTACCAGATCAATTGATAATATATTCCCTCAACTTTATGAACTATAAGGAGAAACTTCAATATTCTGCTCTTGCTAAAATAAGGTGCTTTACTATCGGAAAAATAGGAAAGTGCCAGTATCTGCATTTAAATTATTCACTTGTAAATGCCACTAAAAATGGTATTACAAGCTAATGAGGACTGGTTTTGGCGCCAAACGTTTGTCAGATTTCGAAAGTTTGGAAAAGACTGTATTGGAATTTAATTCCCGAAAGGGAACTTCTATTCAGGATGTATTAACCGTATACCTGCAAGGAATAGAAGCTTTTTTTCCTCACATGAAATGCTCTATACAACAGATCAGGAATAACCGGTTGTTTAATTGGTCATCACCATCACTGCCAAAGTCTTATATTGATGCAATAGAAAATACTTTGATTGGCGACAACAAGGGATCCTGTGGTACATCAGCTTATCTGAAAGAAAATGTGATCGTAAGTGACATTGCCAATGACGAAAGATGGACAGATTATAAGGATCTTGCACAGAAACATGATTTATACGCATGCTGGTCTCGGCCAATAATAAATGGAGAAGGTGAAGTAGTGGCTACTTTTGCTATTTATTATAACCACATAAAAACACCAGGCAAAGAGGAAATGAGAATAATCGACAGGTCGGTTGCTATCATAAACGTTATTATAGAAAACAGGCAAAATTCCGAACTTATCCTGGAATCCGCCCTTTTAATGGCACAGGGACAAGAATTGGCCCATTTTGGTAATTGGCAGTGGAATACACAAAACAATATTGTAATTTGGTCAGACTCCCTTTATTCTATTTATGGTTTAGATAAAAACTCGTTCAAAGCTACTTTTGAAGGTTACCAGGAATTGTTACATCCGGATGACAGAGAGCGTATTTTCAATAAGATCAAACATGCTTTGCATAGCAGGGAGGATGTGGAATTTGAAGAAAGAATTATCCGTCCATCGGGAGAGCTGAGATATCTGAAGTCCTGGGGAAAAGTAAAAACTGATGAACACGGTGTACCATTTAAAATGATTGGCGCCTGCCTGGACATCACAGAAAGTAAAAAAGTAGAAGAAGAATTGCTGGCCAGTGAAACCCTGCTCAGAAATCTGATCGATACGCAGACAAATTATGTAATTCGTACCGATTTAAATGGGAACTACACTTATTACAATAATAAATTTGAAGAAGATTTTGGCTGGTTTTATGAAAACCAGGATTTTATAGGAGTAAACTGTATGGTCAGCTTTTTACCTCACCACTATACGCGTGTAATAGAAACGGTAGAAAAATGCAGATTAGAACCAGGTAAAGTATATCCGGTTGAGTTGGATAATGTACATCAGGAAGGCGGTATTAAATCTACACTCTGGCATTTTCTGTGTCTTGTCGATAAGGAAGGTGAACCTTCTGAAATTCAATATATCGGAATAGACATTTCAGAACTCAAGCAGGCCGAAGATAACTTGCGGGTTAGTAATGAACGATACGAATATGTAAATAAAGCAACCAACGATGCTATTTATGACTGGGACATCACCAATAACCACATGGAATGGGGGGGCGGTTACAACAGATTGTTCGGTTTTGAAATCTGGGATGACACATATCCGATTGAAAAATGGGTATTGCAAATCCATCCGGCTGATTTGGAAAGAACGCAGCAAATTTTAAAAAGAAGATTAGAGGATAAAACACAAAGTAACTGGACCATGGATTACCTTTTCCTTAAAGAGGATGGGAATTATGCTTACGTGGAAGAAAATGCTTATGTATTAAGAAATGCTACTGGTAAGGCTGTCAGGGTAATAGGAGTTCTCAGGGATGTTTCTCAACAAAAAATAGAAGAGCACAGGCTAAAATTGTTAGAATCTGTTATTACGCACACCAACGATTCCGTACTGATTGCAGAACCTGACCCTTTTGATAAATTGGGATTAAAAATACTTTACGCCAACGAAGCATTCACTAAATTAACAGGCTATAAAGCAGAAGAATTGATCGGAAAAAGCCCTTCTAAATTAAACGGTCCATACGCAAACCGAAATAGTATTAAACGAATTATTACGGCAATGAGCAATTTAGAACCGGTAATTGGAGAAACGATAAATTATAATAAAAATAATAAACAGTTCTGGATAAATCTTTCCTTAAAACCGGTAACTGACCATAAGGGAGTGCTTACCCACTGGATTTGTACCGGCCATGATATTACAGAAAGGATGAACTATATCACGGCCATTGAAAAGCAAAATCAAAAATTACAGGAGATTGCCTGGACACAGTCACATGTGGTACGTGCACCACTGGCAAGATTAATGGGACTGATTGATTTAATTCAAAACTATCAGAATACTGACCTGGAAAAAATCGAATTATTGAACCATATTCTATCTTCTGCTTATGAATTTGATGAAATCATCAGGGATATTTCTGATAAAACAAAGTCTGTAAGTGGGGATTGAATCTTCTGGCAAACTCAGAATTAACTATTTTTATCATAACTTAATCTTAGTATATTTAAACTTGAACGAATTGAATTACACATGAAAAACATTGCTGTTTATCTTTTATTGCTTATTGCTGGCATCGCTTTTTCGTGTTCTCAAACTGCAAAAGATAAATATGCCAATGAAAAACCTGTTGAGAATCCTGACAAGATTTTGACCAATTTCCAAAGTTGGTGGACTTACCACAGTCGCTACGTAAAACTCAACGACGATTTTACTCCTTTGGACACCGCTTTTCAAGTAATTACTGAAGAAAACTTCAGGAAACTTCTTACCACCGGACAATATCTTCCATTAAGACTCCTTTCGCCAGATTCATCAACTCATTATACACTCTATAAACTGAATTCTTCGGTTGAAAATAATATTAAAGAGCAGTTGAAAGACTGGGCTTATACGGAATATAAGTATTTTCAAATGAAAGGAAAAGCCCTGACAGGATTTAACTATACAGATTTAAATGGTAAAATCTACGATGAAGAAACGACTAAAAATAAAATAGTAGTACTGAAATTCTGGTTCATAGGATGTGCGCCATGCGTCGCAGAAATGCCTGAACTTAACAACCTTGTAACCCGGTACAAAAATCGGGACGATGTTGTTTTTGTTAGTCTGGCATTTGATGAGAGAAAAAAATTAGAGAATTTTCTAAAGAAAAAGAAGTTTGATTACGCCGTCATTCCTGAACAGGAAGATTACCTGACGAAGGATTTAAATGTCAGAAGTTATCCGACTCATTTAATTATCAACAAACAGGGCAAAGTGGTAAAAGTGCTGAATACTGCTCACGAAATTATTGCTGCGTTAGACAAGGAATCTTTAATTAATAAGTAAAACTGAAAATTCAGCCATAAACGATTTGCTGTATCAAAGCTTTAAACAAGCCCAGTTTACTTTGTACTGTTTCTCAAAACCACGAATGGAACATGCACATCCCAATTTGGTTTCAGGTTTTTTTGATTCAAAAAACCTTTGGAATAATTCCCCAGGACAATATCCAAATCCCCGTCTCCGTCGTAATCATTGACATCCATACAGATCCATCTCCCGTTACTATAAACCGGAATTGCATGCGGTTTGAATTTTAGAACAGCTTTTTGAGATGAATTATCTTGTTCAAAATAAATGAATGATTCTTCTGGTTTGTTAAGCAAATCCGCAAAAAAAGCAATAGTATTGATGTCCATATCTCCATCCTGATCTATGTCGGCAACCATAACTTTGGTACAGCCATTGATTGGGTAAAAATAAGTTTGCTTAAACTTAAAATCTCCCATTCCTGTAAAAATATACAGACCATGATAAGGTTTTAAAATCCTGGAATAATCGCTGTTATCACCAGCTGTGTACACAATATCCTGTTTTCCATCCTTGTTGATATCTATGAGCTGAAAACTGCTTGAACCATAAACCGGAGGAAACCTTAAAATATTTTTTGTAATAAAACTCCCTTTTTGATCATTCAGAAATAGCCAGATTCCTTCGTCACCATGTGCAAATAAAGTCATGATATCCGGCCAGCCATCCTGATTAAAATCCTGAACAATACTTTGTGTAGCACCTGGTACTTCCCGAATTGGGAAATTCTGAAATGTATGATCAGGAAGTTGTTTTACCAAAAATAATCCGCCTTTGTTATGACCAAAACTGCTGACAACATAGTCCGTTAATCCATCCTTATTGAAATCACCGGAAACTGAATTAATTGGTCTGGTCAGATTAGAAGTGACAGTTTGTAAAATATTTTTCTTATTCGAAACACTGGAAATAACCAGTTTTCCGGCAGGAACATCGACTGCTTTCATTTCGCCGATGCAGGTTAAAAACGAACTTCCGTCTTCCTGAAAACCCATTTGAACTGCCGGAGATGGCAATTGTGTAAAACCGGATTGCTTTAAACTGCTGTTCCACTGATACAATCCCGCCTGTTCTGAATCGCTGGTATAAACAGAATGAGTGCTTGAATCAACAGTTACCATTGTTGTTACCGCTGTTTTCAAAGTATCGGTTTTCGGCTTTTGTAATGAAAAAACTGACCAGTCTTTGACCAGTGGCACAGGACTTTTTGAAACGGGAAGATGTTTCGGAGCGAGTGTATCGTAGTAGGCTACAATTTGCATCCAGTCTGCCTGCGAAATAGCTGATTTTTCATTTTGATAATAATTATTTCCCCGCCAAACTTCCAGTCCAAGCTGTTTGGCCATTGCCGGAAGAACCCGGTTGTGCCAGGTTTCTTTGTCGAGCAGAAATGGATCAGGAGCCAAATGACAAGAACTGCAATATTTATTGGCTAATAATTTCCCCTTTACCAATTTTTCATCGGCTACACTTTGAGTGGTATCATTTTTGATATGACATGAGAAGATTAAGACACAACTTAAAAGTAAATAGCTAAATACCAATAAAATAGAAGAAGTCCTGATGAACATTACAAAATGGATATTTAATAAAATACAAAAAAAGAAAATCTTCGCCTGATCAAAAACGCAGGTTCAGAATGATTATTGACATATTTAAGAAGGAAAATCCCTAATTTTTAATAAACATTGAAAAGAATCAAGGATCATATTAATATTCATTTTTATTGAAATAATTCAACATTGTAATTTTTTTATCGTTAACAAAATATGGGACATACTTGATTTTCCCCAAAAGTTTAAACATATATTGCAACAAAGGTTCTGAAATTTTCGAACATTAAATTACCTCCCGTACATTAATCAAATTATATTTCCATTAAAATGACAGGATCAAAAAACCAGACTGTTAGTGATTTACTTCTCGATATTTGATGATGCATTCTACCAATCCCAATCCGGAGGATTCTGAACGTTGGAATGCCTTCCGTGCAGGAGACGACATTGCTTTTGGACAGATTGCAAGACAATATTACCGTAGTTTATTTAGCTATGGAATCAAATTTTCAAAAGATTCGGAATTTGTAAAAGATTGCATTCAGGATCTTTATCTTGAACTTTGGGCTAAACGCGCAACCCTGGGAGACACAGGTTTTGTTAAGTTTTATCTGCTAAAATCTTTACGTCGTAAAATTCACCGGGAAAGCCTGAAACAGCAATGGCTGACAGATGGAGATGATCTGGATTTTGAAGCTGAAAATTTCGGCGAAATTTCCATTGAACAAAAAATTATCGAAACTGAGACCAGCGAAGAACAGTTAAAAGCATTGAATCAGCAGATTACAATGCTTACCAAACGTCAGCAGGAAGTCATTTATCTTCGCTTTTTTGAAAGTCTGGACAACGAATCTATTGCTCAGGTTATGTCCATTTCCCGGCAAGCTGTTGCCAATCTGCTCTATCGTACGATTCAGGAATTGAAAGAACGTTTGTAACCTAAGTTAATCAAAACGTACACTATTGTAGTTTTTTGAAAAAAAATTGAAATATTTTGATTATTTCATGTTGTTGGCTGCCTATGTATAAGTAGAAGCCAAAAATAACATGAACCGATACAAAGATTATAGCCTTGAAGATTTTGTACTGGATGCCCAATTCCAAAATTGGGTACGTTATAAACGTCAGGCAGAAACAGCTTCCTGGCAAAATTACCTTGCAAAAAATCCCTCTCAGTCCAAAGATATCACGCAGGCAAAGTCTTTGCTCGAAAGTGTTTACAGTCATTATAAAACACATCTGAATGATTCAGAAATTGATTTTGAAATCCATCAGCTTCTGGACAAAATTCGCAATGATAAAAATACAATTCAGGAAGCAGAAGTTTTAAATGCGCCCCGAAGAGCAATGGTATTAGGTAAACTGCCTGCGTTTTGGGCCGCTGCATCCATCATTTTCGTTTTGGGTTTGGGCTGGCTGTATCAGGATAAACTTAATCCAAAAAATAATTACGTGAATCTGACAGCAGGAAAATCATTGAAAGAAATCATTAACGATACAAAAGTCAATAAGATCATTGTGCTTTCTGATGGCAGCAAGCTGATCCTGAAACCTAAATCGAGACTCAGTTTTCCTGAGAAATTTTTAGCTGATAAACGTGAAACATATCTTTCAGGAGACGCATTTTTTGAAGTTTCAAAAGACTCTAAACGCCCTTTTCTGGTTTATACCAATGATCTGGTTACCAAAGTACTAGGGACAAGTTTTGCCATAAGCGAAGGTAACGCAACACATAAAACAACGGTAGAAGTTACAGAAGGAAAAGTTTCGGTTTTCAGGCAAAATGATTTTTTAGATACAAAAAGCCAGAAAATGCTTCAATCCAAAGGGATGGTGCTGACGGCTAACCAAAAGCTGGTATTTGAACAGGAAAGTTCACACATGCTTAAAACGATACGTGACAAGCCGGAAGTAGTGATTTCTAATGAAACTCCTAAAACTTTTAATTTTGCAAATGTACCAGCTTCGGTTGTTCTCGGTGATTTAAGAGACGCTTATCAGGTAGATATTATTTTTGATAAAGACCTGCTTTATGATTGTCCGGTGACAGCTTCCCTTACACGCCAGTCGCTGTTTGAAAAACTTGATATTATATGTGAAATAATTGAAGCACGCTATGAAATGCTTGATGGGAAGATCGTCGTGTATAGCAAAGGATGTAAAAATTAAAGTTCCAGTACCATTAACCAACTAATTTGCCGCGTATGTAAAATACAATTTAGTTTATTAAAGAGAAAGAGCCGGATAATGCGTTAACATTCCCGACTCTCAATGAAACCCCATTATTGCTTTTCCGGTCAATAACGTCTTTCTGAAAAGACGTGGGGGATTGTTTTACCAAATCTAACCTCAATAAAACATGTTAAATGTATGAAAAAAAGGTACAATTTTCAATTAGTATTACGGGTCATGCGTATTTCACTATTTCAATGGCTGATCGCCGTATGTGTAATGAGCAGCGGCTATGCCAAGGATGGCAACGCCCAGGTTCTGTTAAATCAAAAAGTCAGTCTGAATGTTCAGAATCAGGAAGTTGAATCATTCTTCCAACAGATTGAAAAGTTAACAAGCGCTAAGTTCGTTTTCAGTGGTAAAGTTATTCAGTCCAAACGCAAAGTAAGCGTAAAGGCCGAACAACAATTACTTTCCAAAGTGCTGGACGATGCGCTGCTGCCTCTGGATTTAAAATACAGGGTGCAGGAAAACCTGATTATTATCAGTAGAAATCAAAAAAACGAAGAGCCATTATCGGAAATAGAAGGTAATACGGTTCAAAACACAGGAAGTGTTTCATCCGGAATGGCAAATAATGTTGACCGGACCATTACAGGAACTGTTCGCGGTGATAAAAATGATGCTCTGCCAGGAGTAAGTGTAGTAGTAAAAGGTACGCAAAGCGGGACTACGACTGATGTGGATGGAAAATACACGATTAACATTCCGGATGGGCCCGCTACTTTGGTATTTTCATTCGTAGGTTCAACCACACAGGAAGTAGCTATTGGCAATAAAACAACTGTGGATGTTGTACTTGCTTCCGATGCCCGATCACTGGATGAGCTTGTTGTGGTAGGTTATGGTACGCAAAGAAAGAAAGATCTGACGGGTGCCGTTTCCATTGTCAATGTGTCGGATATGCAGCAGCAGCCTACTTCCCAGATCACGAGCCAGTTACAGGGACGCGCTTCGGGTGTAACTGTACTTGGTTCAGGACAGCCAGGTGAAGCGCCGCAAATCCGTATTCGAGGTATCAACACTTTTGGTAATAATGCTCCTTTGTACGTTGTGGATGGAGTTCCTACTCAGAATATCAATGACATCAACTCCAATGACGTAGCTACCATGCAGGTTTTGAAAGATGCCGGTTCGGCTTCTATTTATGGATCGCGTGCTGCAAACGGTGTTATTATTATTACTACAAAACGAGGCAATGGTAAAGTAAAAGTTCAGTATGATGCTTATGTGGGTACGCAAAGGCCACAGGGAGGAAATGTATGGAATCTTTTGAATCCTCAGGAAACTGCACAGCTGAAATTCAATGCACTTCGCAATGTAAATCCTAATGACGCAATTAACGATCCTTTGTATGGAAGCGGCACAACGCCGGTTTTGCCTGACTATATTTCTCCGCAAGGTGCAAGTGAAGGAGCTGCTTCTGTAAATCCTGCACTTTATAATGTGAATCCAAATTATACGAATACGGATGCTTACAATAGTTTTTACAGGATTAATAAAGCTAATAAAGCCGGAACAGACTGGTTTCATGAAATTTTTAATCCTGCACCGATTACAAGTCATAACCTGGCAGTAAGCGGAGGAAGTCCTCAGGGAAATTATTTATTTTCTGTTAACTATTTTAACCAGCAGGGCACATTATCAAATACCTATCTGAAACGTTATACGATCCGTTCAAACAGTCAGTATAATATTACAGAACATATTCGTGTTGGAGAAAATCTTGCTTTTTCAGTATCTGACAATCCGCGTGTAAATGCTTTAACAGAAGGCAGTGCCATTGGCATGGCTTTCCGTCAGCAACCAATTATTCCGGTTTATGATATTGCAGGAAACTTTGCTGGTGGATACGGACAAGGCTTAGGAAATGCTAAAAACCCGGTTGCCATTCAGCAGCGGACACGTAATAACAGCGGTTTGAGCAACAGGCTTTTTGGAAATATGTATGCTGAAATCGATCTTTTTAAAGATTTTACGCTGCGTTCAAGTTTCGGAGGTGAGTTGTACACAGGGTCTTATCGTTCATTTGCTTATCCTGAATATGAAAATCAGGAAAATAATACGGTCAATTCTTATACTGAAAACGCATTCAGCGGTTTTAACTACACATGGAGTAATACCATCAACTGGCAGCATACTTTTGGGGATATTCATGATCTGAAAATACTGGTTGGTACTGAAAATTATAAAAACCGCGGAAATTATCTGGGTGGTACGACAACGGGATATTTTAGTTTTGATCCTGATTTTACAACACTTTCAACCGGCTCAGGAACTCCTACCAATTACAGTGCTCGTTTTAAAGACGGTTTATCTTCTTTAATTGGAAGAATAGATTACTCGCTTCGTGACAAATATCTGATCGGCGCAACGATTCGTCGTGATGGATCTTCACGTTTCCAAAAATACCGTTATGGCGTATTCCCGGCTATAAGTGCAGGATGGCGCGTATCGAAAGAGGATTTTATGGCAGAAGTTGCCTGGGTAGATGATTTAAAAATTAGAGGTGGATATGGAGTAATGGGCAATCAGCTGAATGTAGATGCAGCCAACGCTTATACTACATACGGTCAGGACAGAACATCTTCTTTCTATGATATTACGGGAACCAATAAAACGATGATGGGGCTGCAAAGAACCAGAATCGGAAATCCTGATGCCAAATGGGAAAAGAATATCAACAGTAATATTGGTATTGATGCAAGTCTTTTCAAAGGCAAACTGGATTTGACAGTTGATTATTACAGCAAAGAAATCCGTGATCTGCTTTACAATCCTGAGCTTGCTGCAACGGCCGGTTTGGGTACAGTGCCGTTTATCAATATCGCTAAAATGAGAAATCATGGTATTGACTTATCGGCTTCCACAACGCTGGATGTAACCAAAGATTTGAAATTTAATGCTACGGTTACATTTACAACCTATAACAATAAGATCATTTCTCTTACTGACGGTGTGGATTATTTTGATCAGGAAGGACGCCGGTTTAACGGAAGTTACATTGTCCGTAATTCAGTAGGTCATTCTATCGGACAGTTTTATGGTTATAAAGTTGCGGGATTCTGGAATTCTCAGGAAGAGATCAATACGGCCAATGCAACAGCTCAGCAAGCTTCCGGAAGTACTTCAACCGTGTATCAGACTGACGTAGCAGTAGGACGTTTCCGTTATGCTGATACTAATGGAGATGGTATTGTTACAGAAGCTGACAGGACTTATCTGGGTAATCCAAATCCTAAATTTAGCTATGGGATAAACCTGGGTGCTAATTACAAGAATTTTGATTTCAGCATATTTATGTATGGATCTCAGGGTAATGATATCTGGAATAATGTAAAATGGTGGACTGATTTCAATTCTAATTTCCAGGGAGCAAAAAGCCACACGGCTCTTTACGATTCATGGACTCCGGATCATCATGACGCGACTGCTCCGATTCAGGAAACAGTTGGTTCATTCAGTACTTCCAATGTACCTAACTCCTACTTTGTTGAAAAAGGATCATATCTGCGCGCTAAAAATACTCAGCTGGGATATACATTCCCATCGGCCATGCTGAAAAAAATTAAGATTGAAAAACTTCGGATTTATGTTCAGGCGGCTAATTTGTTTACAATCACCAAATACTCCGGCCTTGATCCTGAAATTGGTACTACTTCAAATACGAACAATACTTCGGGCGGAAGTTCTAACCAATCTTTTTCTTCGACAACTTCATTTGGAATTGATGAAGGGGTTTATCCAAACCAGCGCCAGTATTTGATAGGACTTAATTTAACATTCTAATCTGTTAACCCGAAAAGAAATGAAACTTAGAAATTATATATTAGCTGCATCACTTGTGCTTTCAGGTGTGGTAATACTGGATTCATGCAAAGATGCATTGGACATTGGTGCACAAGGTGCGTTAAGTGAAGAACAGCTGAACACAGCAGCCGGAGTTGATGCACTTCTGACTGGTGCTTACGCCGCTTTGGACGGACAATCCTATGCGAATGGAAGTGCATTAAACCTTGCCGGATCTGATGCCTGGCAGGCTTCTCCCGACAACTGGACTTTTGGAAGTATTGCAGGTGGAGATGCACATAAAGGAAGCGATGGAAGCGATCAGCCAGCTATTGACGCTATCGCAAAGTTTTCAGCAGATCCCAGCAATGGTTATTTTAACAGTAAATGGAGGGTTGTTTATGAAGGTGTAAACCGTGCCAATTCTGTATTAAGAGTATTGGCTTTGGTACCGGAAATTTCCGATACAGATCGCGCTAATATCAGCGGTCAAGCTCGTTTTTTACGCGGTCATTATTATTTTGAACTGAAAAAAATGTTCAATAACGTGCCATGGATTGATGAGACCATTGCAACCATTGATGCCGGTAAACAAACAAATACAGCAGATATCTGGGCTAAAATTGAAGCTGATTTCAAGTACGCTTATGACAACATGCCGGCTACGCAGTCGCAGGTTGGAAAAGTAAATAAATGGGCAGCAGGAAGTTATCTTGCAAAAACATATTTATATCAGAAAAAATATGCCGAAGCAAAAACGATGTTTGATGCTGTAATTGCACAGGGCGTAACGGTAAATGGATTAAAATACGCTTTGACAAAAAGGTTTGAAGACAATTTTGATGCAGCAACAGATAATAGTTCAGAATCCGTATTTGCAATACAAATGGCTGCAAATGACGGAACAAATAATATTGCCAATGCCAACCAGGGTGATATGCTTAATTTCCCTTATGGTGACAGTCCGTTCCGTTGCTGTGGATTTTATCAGCCAAGCCAGGATCTAGTTAATTCTTACCGGACAGCCGAAACCGGCTTACCTTATGTTGGTGATTATAACACGCATGTTGTAAAAAGTGACCAGGGACTTTCTTCTGCACAGCCTTTTACGCCTGATGCAGGAACCCTTGATCCCCGTTTGGATTGGACAGTAGGACGTCGCGGATTGCCTTACCACGACTGGGGTTACCACCCGGGAGCTTCGTGGATACGTAGTCCGGGGCAAACTTATGCAGGTCCGTATTCTCCTAAGAAAAATATTTACTGGCAGGCAACACAGGATATTTATTCCGATCAGAGCTCATGGGCACCTGGTACTGCAATCAATTACAATGTGATCCGGTTTGCTGATGTATTGCTGATGGCGGCTGAAACTGAGGCGCAACTGAATAACCTGGCTCAGGCTCAAACTTATGTAAATATGGTTCGTACCAGAGCTGCCGATCCTGTTAACTTTTCGTACAAATACAAAAATGACAGTGCTCCGCTGGAAGGATTTTCAACAACACCTGCTGCCAATTATAAAATCGCAATTTATCCGACTGGTGCTTTTGCAGGATTAGGCAAAGACGGCGCGTTAAAAGCCATTTACTTTGAACGTAAACTGGAATTGGCCATGGAAGGTCACCGTTTCTTTGACCTGGTTCGGTGGGGAATAGCGCAAACTACAATGAATGCTTATTTCACTTACGAAAGTACAGTAACAACGGACATCAGAGGAGGAAATTTTTCAGCCAATAAAAATGAATATTACCCGATACCTCAACGTCAGATTGACCTGAGTACACAAAGCGGTACTTCATCATTAAAACAGAATGCAGGATTTTAAATAAATAGTTTTTTAGATAAAAACAATAAGGCCGGAAGTTCGAAACTTTCCGGCCTCATTGTTTTTGGTTTAGCCTATAAAAATATATCTTTTTTATTTCTAAATCGACTCCGTGATAAATCCTGTCTCCATCAACTCCGTAAAAAGCTGAATAAAATACTCAGAAAAGTGAAATAAATTCAAAAATCCGATACGTATTTTATTGGGTAGATAACCATAATATTTTTTAAACGCCGCAGTAAAATGTGTAGCATGCTTGTAACCCATTCGCTGCGCTACTTCCGTTATTTTACTACCTTCCCGGCATAATTGTTCACGGGATTGCTCCATCCGGTATTCATGCAAATAGCCAAATACCGTCGTGCCGAATACCTCTTTAAAATACTTTTTCAGGTTAAACTCATTGGTTCCTACCCGGTGAGCAAGGTCTTTTAATGACAACGGCGTTTCTATATTTTCAATCAGAATTTCTCTGGCCAGATGCATCTTTTCAACATCTTCTTTCTTTAATGCAGAAGTAATATCAGGAACCGGAAGTTGTTCATATTGGTCAAACTGCAATGCTAAAAGTTCAATTACCTTAGCTTTTACAAACAGACTTTTGTGATAACCGCTGTACTGACAATTTAGAATTTCAAACAATGTAGAGATCATCCGGGGAGTTACCGGTAAATTCCACTGACTCATAAACGCAGGCAGTGATTCTGCAATGCCGTTTCTGAAATGGTCATAAAGCGGATGCGTCTCTGGCAAATTACTAAAGAAAAAATCGCTTGTGATATTGACAGCAAATACTTCAGTTTCCTGATCAGGCAGCCATTGCACCAGCATATTTTTTTTAGGAAGCAATAACAGATTGTGCTGATGGGATTTGAATTGTACAAATGGTTTTGGCAAAATTTCAGTGAAATAAGTAGTCACATTTTGCAAAGAAAAATTCATCTGTACATGAGAACCTGAACTTACAACCAGCATCCGGGTTTTTGAAATGGAACGGAATTTCCCATACCAGATATATACATCTTCGAGTATTAATTCTTTTCCAAAACCAATTCTGAATTCATCATTATATTCGACATCGTTCTCAATTACCTCTTCTTTTTTTATTGAAGTGAAATCAGGATAATGCCAGGCATCGGCTGCTTTTTCCTGATCCAATATAAGTCCAGCCTTTATTTCTTCATGATTAGTTAATTTTTTCTCTTCTTCTGCCGTCATCCTGTCCAATTTATTCAAAAGATACTTTTGCACAAAGATAGCCTGTATTTAGACTGCTTATAAACTATCCAGGTAAAACTTTTATGAATTGTAAGAACCTGGAATTGAAATTATACCACCAAATAACAATTATATTTTTGTAAAACGAATACTACAAAAAATAAATAATTTGTAGTATTGCAAGATATAATGTAAATTATTTGTAAATTACGTTATGAGAACAAATATTAGACTTTCCGACCCACAGGATTCTAACTTTGAATCCATGACAGCCGACAAGGACCTTGAACAAAAGGTACATCATGCAATTCGTGCAAATAAGTTGTTAAACAGCGAAAAAATAAAAATATGGGTTTCAGGACGACGCGTCTATCTGGACGGAATTGTTCCAACTGAAAAAGAAAGAAATCTGGCATACGAATGTATTTCCGATATTTTTGGAATACGGCATGTTATCAATTATATTACTTTTCCAAGGTATTCAGTATAATTGAAAAATTAGAGAACCGACCTTCGATCGAAATTATTTACAACACTTCATTTGCTTGTTTCCTTCTTTTTTGTTTCTGAAAAAAGTTTATCAGGGATATTAACTGTACTGTCAAACTCAGCTTTATTATCCCATCTGAGTTTGTTAATGTATTTTTTTGGCGTCATGCCTGTTGCATCATGTCGTGCGTCAAATGATTTTTCGCTTACCGGATTTTTATCTCCAACGGGCGTTCCCTCCTGACCGCCCTGTATAGTAACCTTTTTGCCCGTTACAGGATTAATTCCTACCGCTTTCCAGGTCTTACCTTTTTGGGTAGCTTTTGATATTTTGAAGTCTGCCATGATATTATTTCTTTTCTTTTTTATCCCAATTCTTCTCCATGTCATCATAATTTTCCTTTGACACAGTCGAATCCTTTTTGCTATGGGATTCTCCCTTCTTCTTCTTTGCATTAATATTATTAACCAGCGAGTTTTTCACTCCCAGTTTATTTTTTTTCGGTTCTGCTTTTTTTTCCTTTGCCATGATGCTTTCGTTTTTTATCACGAAGACTTCAATTTTTATGCCGGAGAATTTGCTTCTAAATTTGAGGAACGATTCAAATACGTATATTTAAAAGCCAGGTTTCAGATGATTATTCAGTTAAAAAAGTGTGGAATTATTACCTATCTTTTCATCTGATTTTCAAACAGAAAAACACCATTTTTATTTGCAATAATTATATCTGGTTTCTTGTCCCCGTTCATGTCATGTACCACAATATTAAGTCCGGCGCCAGAATCATTATCTATAATATGCTCTTTAAAATAAGGCTCTTTTCCGGCAGTAAATTCAAACCATAATATTGCCGGATCGTTGTCACCGGGATCGTGACCATGATGAGCAAGAAATCGTTTGCCTGTAATGTAATCTTTCCGTCCGTCGCCATTCAAATCTGCCATAATGGAGGCGTGTGTTTGCGAAGTGGTGCTGCTCATTAAATGTGACACAAAATACGCCCTGTTTTTTATATCGGTAATCTGTTCATGCCACCAAACACCCATTGCGTGCGCAGAAGCGCTTACAACATCATTTTTCCCGTCGCCATTTACATCCAGAATCTGCATGTGTGAGCATGGTTCGCCCAAACTTCCATTATGAAAAACCCAATTGCCGGCTTTATTGTCTTTTGTCCCTTCAAACCATCCTTCCATAACAGTGACATCATTAATCCCATCTTTATTCACATCACCATAGCCGATCCCGTGTGAAAAACGCTCCGTTCCGGGTGCATCTTTTTTACTTATGGCAAAACGTTTCCATTCATTATCTCCAGGTTTTGTAGGTGCCTGCAACCATACAATTTGCTTTTTTAATACATCTCCACAAAGAATTTCCAGCCTGCCATCACCATCTATATCTACAAAATCGGGTGACTCGTTGGCTATTCCCATAGAATCTGCAATGATATGTTTTTTCCATTCGCCGGGTTTATTTTGTGGATTTTCAAACCAGAAGCCTGGCTTTCCGGGGAAGTCAATAATTACGACATCATCCCATCCATCCAGGTTTACATCCATGCCCATGTTCAGAAAAGAATTACTGTATTCTGTCAAAGGGTCAAATACCCGCGAAGGTGCCATTTCATGACGTGTCCAGAAAGGCGCTTCAAACCAATAATACCCGGCTACGATATCTAATCTTCCATCTTTATTCAAATCTGCAACCGCAGTCCCCTCAGATATAAAATCTCCGGTTATTTTCGTTTTTTTGAAGTCTTTTGGTATTGCAACTGGCTTTGACTGACCATGAGCCACTTTTATACAAAAACAAAAAATGATGATTGTGCTTAAAACGAACCGAAAACTTGTATAATGACAGGCAGTCATGTTTATTTGATTAATTTAATGGCTTAAAAATTTCCCAATGATGCCCAAACAGATCCACTAAATGTCCAAGCCGATAGCCGTAATCTTGGTCTGCTACCGGATATATCATTTTTGCGCCTGCTGTAATTGCCTGTTCAAATAATAAATCCGGATCAGCAACCTGTAATCCAATTCTTACCGGAGTACCGCCTAGTGTCTCAGCACTAAAATTACCATGTTCAGGAGATTCATCTGCCACAACAAAACGTGCATTTCCTATTGCCATTTCAGCCACCACTGAACCATCAGGATCAGTATTCGACATCAATACGATTGCTCCAAAGGCCTTTTTATAAAATTCAATTGCAGCGGCTCCATTTTTCACTGACAAGGTAGGAACGATGAAAACCTGACTATTTTCTCCTGATTGATTTTCCATAAAATTATCTTGCTTTTACTTTTCCAGCGCCTTACCAATCAACATCTGGCTTTCATGATTTTCATGCGAATCCAATTTCCCTAACCGTTCCTTCAATTCCTTCAATACTTTTTTAGAATCCTCTGTATTAATTGCAGCTACACGCTGAATGGTATAAGGCAGGAATTTAGGAAATTTTGATTTTTCAGCCATTTGAAAAAAGCGTTTCATGTCAACGGCTGCTAATGGCTCGGCGGCGTACCAAACCATCAACGGTAAATTATGATCTTCCTTATCCTCAGTCTTTTGAACAAGAGCATCCATCACATCCCATCTTTGAGCTGGCTCTAATCTCAACATCGCCGATGTCAGATATAACCTAACCAAAGCAGAATTATCATTTTGTGCCAAAGCGGCAAAACGTTTTAGTGTTTCCGGGGAAATGGTTTTGCTTTCTGCCAGCAACTGAATCGCCCAGCTTCTCACATATTCACTTTCATCAGATAACAAATCTGTCAATTCTTTTTCAGTAAATCCTTTGGTAACATGAAGCGCCCACATGGCACGAAGTTTCCTTGTTACATCAGGATTTTTGGCAAGAATTTCTTTCAGTGCCTTATGGACTTTTTTATTTGGACCACGTTCCTGCAAAAGCATTCTTGCCTGCCGCACATACCAGTCGTTCGCATTGAGCTGATAATTAACCAATTCCATATCCGATGCAGTTGTCAGATCCACTTTTACCCATTTATCATTTTCATGGGTAATTTTAAAAATCCGTCCCATTGTTTTGTTGTGCACATCAGGATTCGGACTATGACATTGATTTTTGTCATACCAGTCTATCGCATAAACAGATCCGCTTGGATCATATTTCATGTTCAGCCATTGCGACCAAGAATCATTCATGGATAAAAAATCATTTTTATGAGTAGCCAAATATCCTGATCCTTTACGTTCAAAATGATCAATATTTAATTTTGCCCCATTGATATTGTTCATAAAAATTTCATTACGATATTCCTTTGGCCAAGTATCACCACCCAGATAAACCATCGCACCGGCATGCGCATGACCTCCACCTGCCGAAGCGGACCTGAAATTTCCTGCATGCGGACCGCGCTCTCCTACCCAATGCACATGATCCGCAATTGTTTTAATATCATCATACGTATATGGATTGAAGTGTTTGCCAGCCTGCCGCTGATAACGCGCACCCTGAATGACATGATACATGTGCGGAATTACGCAAACAGTAATAAATGGCTGACCAAAATCATTGAAATCAATTCCCCACGGATTACTTGATCCTTCTGCAAAAACCTCAAACTGATGCGTTGTTGGATGAAACCGCCATACTCCTGCATTAATTTTAGTTCGTTGTTCATCCGTTGCACCTGGCTTGCCCACATTGGATCGTGTAAACACCCCATGGGTTCCGTACAGCCAGCCGTCTGGTCCCCATCTTAAATTATTAAGCACTTCATGCGTATCATCCGTTCCCCAGCCATCCAGCAATTTTTGCGGCGGACCGGCAGGTTTATCATTTTTTGCATCAATTGGAATAAATAATAAGTACGGAGCAGCGCCGAGCCAAACACCACCCATTCCGACCTCAATACCACTCACCAGATTCAGTCCTTCGGCAAAAACTTTCCGTTTGTCCAGCGTTCCGTCGCCGTCGGTATCTTCAAAAATAAGAATACGGTCTCTTCCTTGTCCTTCCGGCGCAGGAACCGGATAAGTATGTCCTTCAACAACCCAAAGCCTACCATAGGCATCAATCGTAAAACTGATCGGACGAATAATATCAGGCTCAGCAGCAGCCAGTGTAATTTTAAAACCTTTCGGCAGCGTCATCACTTTTGCAGCTTCTGTACCGGATAATCCTGCATGTAATACAGGATCCAATGGCGGAAGGATAATGATATCTTTCTGTTTCAGTTCATTAGGAAAATCAGGACGACTTGGATAAAAAAGAAATTCATCAAAATTAATATGCGCCCATTTATCATCTGCGATATATGGAATTTGTGAAATTCCGGTTTCATTATCGATGATCCTGATAAAAATCTCCTTATCTAAATAGGATTGTAAGTCAACCACAGCCGGTTGTAGCGTCGCCCGGCCTTGTCCTGTGATATGATAAATAACCTTTTCCGTTCCTGCCAGTGCAAGTTCCACACGTGTATCCTGCAATGCCCCTCCCGAAACCCGGAAAGCGGCAAATGGCTGTGTAACTTTAAACGGTACAGAAGTTAAAGTTCCTGTCTGTTTGTAATTGGTGGTTCCGCCGCTGCTCAGGAAATATTTTCCTTCTAAGCCGATATTCATTTCTTTTTCATGAACCGGAGAAGGATCTGCATTAAAAAGTGGTTTGGCAAAAGCATCACCTTTCGCTATCCAGTCTTTCAATGTACCCGTTTCAAAATTCAGGTTTAATGGTTGTCCGTCTTTTTCCGGTAATTTTCCCTGAACCGTTACATTGGAAATAACTCCTTCTACCACTTCAAAATTTCCAACCATTCCGGCAGCACGATGTCCTGGAACAGTACAAAAATAAGTGTCACTTTGCTCGGCTTTGAAACTAATACTCGTAGTTGTACCTTTTTCGATAATTGTTTTACTTTTTATCCCTAATTTTTCCAAAGCAATATCGTGTGTCATCAATTCACCATTGGTAATTTTGATGCGCACGCGGTCACCCTTATTGGCTTTTAAGTTAGGATTACGTGTACCATCTTTTGCAAAAAATCCCAGCATGGTAGCTTCCAGTGCGTATTCCCGGTTGAAGTGCGTGGTATCCTGAAGTTGGGAAGATTTGGGCTGCTGCGCTGAGACGAAATTATTAGGTGCCGTAATAATTACGAAAAGCAACAGTAAGAGAAAACGGGAAAAAGTCATCATATAGAAGGAATTATATCAGGAATAATCTTTTTTCAAACTTTGAGAAAAAAGGAAAAGGAGAAGCTGTTATACTTATTGGAAGGTTTTTGTTGAAATTATACTACTGAATTCGCCAAAGGAAAATTTTCTGTTTTTACATAGAAAATTTTCACTTATCTTTATCTAACAACACTAAAATAATCATGACAGCCGTTTCAAACCAACTGAAAGGTAAATTCAGCAGCATTACAAGCAACTTTGCCATTGTAATTTCTGCCCGTAAAGGTTTGCCTACAAAAGTATTTTACGATTTTGCTGAGGCAATTAAGATGCCTGAAAAAAATCTCGCCTCAATCATTAATTTGTCTTCAAGAACCATTAGTAATTATAAAGAATCTCAAAAGAAATTAGAACCGATATATGGCGAGCATTTGCTTAAACTTATTGCATTATTTGAGAAAGGTGAACAAATATTTGGCAGCATTGACGAATTTAATTATTGGCTGCAAAAACCATTCTGGAATTCTGCCGAGAAACCGCTGGATTGGCTTACTACAATTGGTGGTGTAGATTTTCTGAATGAAGAGTTAGAAAAAATGGCACAAGGATATCCTGTATAATTTTATAATATGCTTATTTATAGAATTGTACACAAACTTTACACAACATTGTTTGGATCAGGCATGCAGGGACGATGGAACAGTGCCGGTAATAAAGTAATCTATGCAGCCGAGTCTATACCATTGGCTTTTTTAGAAAATATGGTCAGGAGACAAGGAGTTGGTTTTAATGATGACTTTAAAATAATGATTATTGAAATTCCTGAAAATGCATCCATTGAAACCATTTCAATATCAGATTTAAATCTAACATGGAGAAATCCAAATGATTATTCTGCATGTCAGCCCATTGGTGATAAATGGTACAACGGACGTAAATCCCTGATGCTGAAAGTACCTTCGGCTGTAATGCCGGAAGCGTATAATTTTGTAATAAATACACTTCATGCAGATTTTAATAAAGTAATTTTAGCTGGTGTTACTAATCTGGTTCCCGATGAAAGAATTGAAGAAATTCTAAAAAAGTATCCTGGAAATTAATCAGTGATGACTTTATAGATTAGCTACCGTTCAGCCCGCTTTGCGTTCAGACCGGATGTTTTCACTTTCTCAAAGATCAGTTTAAAATTCTCTTCAGAAGGTTTAAGATCAATGAATTTATCAATAATTGTACGGTTTTTATAAACGATAAATGTGTTTTCAAGATCGGGATTAATTTTGTTCAAATTGACTTCACTTTCTTTATCATTCAACGAAGAGACGAAGGTTATAGCAATATTTTTGAGGTTCATTTTTTTACCCAAACTTTCCAGTTCCTTGATTCTGAGTGTTTTGTCATAATCTTTATTATTTCCGTAAACGAAATAAACTTTTAAATCTTTGCCCATCCGCACACTTTCCTGTTCTAAAAATTGCAGCCAGGTTTCAATTTCCTGCCAG
>Ga0247739_10000154_pt1 | contig 23291 bp, 19 predicted proteins | sample UWRJL058202B2_FD_180943 | JGI IMG/M metagenome (GOLD analysis project Ga0247739, IMG submission 180943) | Plant litter microbial communities from Arlington Agricultural Research Station in Wisconsin, United States - UWRJ-L058-202B-2 | ecosystem: Environmental > Terrestrial > Plant litter >...
AGGGTTTTCTTTTACAATTCTTTCAAGGAAAAAACGCTTATCATCCATTCCGATATAAGCAACAGAATGGGTAATATTTCTGGCAACTTTGTCATTAGGAGAAACCTGGATACGGATTGCATTTCTGACCAGCGAATAAGCCAGTTTCTTAATTTTCTCATTAATCGTGGCTGAGAAAAATAACGTCTGGCGACTTTTTGGAAGAAATTTTATTAAATCCTGAATATCCTTAATAAAGCCAAGATCAAGCATATGATCGGCTTCATCCAACACAAGAATCTGGATTTTGTTAAGTTTGATATGTCCCTGGCTAACCAGGTCAAACATACGTCCGGGGGTTGAAATCAATACGTCAATTCCCTTTTCAAGTTGTGCAATTTGCGGGCCTTGTTCTACGCCGCCAAAAACACTAAATGCTTTTACTTTGGTAAACTGGCCTAGTTTTTCAAATACTTCTGTAATCTGAATGGCAAGTTCCCGTGTTGGAACCATCACGATACATTTAATCCCTTCCGAGCGGGAAGAAGCTTTCTGATTGTGTAAAAGGTCTATAACAGGAATGGCAAATGCTGCTGTTTTTCCGGTTCCGGTTTGTGCAATGGCAAGTACATCTTCGCCTTTCATGATAGCCGGAATGGCTTTAAATTGTATATCGGTCGGACGCTTATATCCGGCTTTTTCTAGACTCCTTTTTATTTCAGGAGCAATATGGTAATCCTCAAATTTCATAATAATGGATTGATCAAGCAACCCGCATTTCGGACTACTTCATTTAACATACCGCAAAGATACGTTGGTTATTGACGTTTCACTGAATTTGAAGGAATTCAGCAAATAGAATATGCTAACTAAATGTTTTAGAGTAGCGTTTTAATATTTTTTTATCATAGAAAATTACACTGAATGGAATCTTAGCTTTCATAAAACCGCAGCCGGTTTTTTAGCAAGATAACTTCTGCATTCATACGTTCAATACGATCCAGTAGTGTCTGGATCGCTTCAATGCCTTCCGGATTAATATTTAAATCATCATGCAAACGAATAATGCGTTCGATTTTTTGAAGATGAGGAATATGAATAAACTGAGTTTCCTGAATCACAACTGTTTCAATTAATCCAATCTCCTGTAAAGTTTCAACAAAGGAATATTCTACATTGTAATAAGCGCAAAATTTATCTGTTGGCAGCAATTTATCAGTTTCCATATCTTTTTACGGATTAAGATTGAGATAATTCGGTAAATAATTCTTTTTGCCTTTCTGTTAAATTAGTTGGGATCCTGACATTAAAAGTAACGTACAAATCCCCAAATTTTCCTTCATTTTTATAAACAGGAAATCCTTTGCCTTTCAATCTGACAGCCGTTCCATTTTGTGTTTCGGGCTTAACATTTAATTTTACTTTCCCGCTCAGAGTTTCAATCACAATATCACCGCCAAGTACTGCTGTGTACAAATCGACATCTTCTTTTATGTGAATATCATTACCTGATCGTCTGAATTTTTCATCATTTGCAATCGTGAATGTGATGTATAAATCGCCATTTGGACCGCCGTTTGACCCATTTCCTCCATGTCCTGCAATTTTTATGGTTTGTCCGTTCTCAATACCGGCGGGAATTGTAATCCTGATATTTTTCCCGTTTACCGTTAAAGTTTTTTTCTGGGTTTCATAAGCTTCCCTCAAATCTAAACTGACTTCTGCTTTGTAATCCTGCCCTTTAAATTTCACCTGACGGCCTCCGCCAAAACCTGATGATGAGCCAAACATGGATTCAAAAAAGTCGGAGAAACCACCGCCGTCATCTCCTGAATAGCCATATCCCTGCTGAGATCTTGACCGGGATTGCTGTGCTCTCTGATATTCTTCGCCATGTTGCCAATCCTTTCCATACTGATCGTATTTCTTGCGTTTTTCAGCATCACTGAGAACTTCATTGGCTTCATTTAGCTCCTGAAACTTTTTTTGTGCTTCTTTATCATCCGGGTTAAGATCGGGATGATATTTTCTGGCCAGTTTCCGGTAAGCGTTTTTAATATCTTTTTCTGATGCCGTTTTATCCAAACCTAAAATTTGGTAATAATCAACGAAGGCCATAATTCACTAAATATTGGGTGATGAAGAATATTTTAAATGTCGTAATTGATCCTAAAATTATAAACTATTTTGTTTCGATCATTCGTAAATAAAGATCTTCTACCTTTTTGCGGGCCCATGGTGTCTTTCTTAAGAACTTGAGACTCGACTTTACACTCGGCTCAAACTGAAAACTATTGATATTAATATGTTGGCCCATTTGTTCCCAGCCATAATAGTCAACCAATTCATTCAGAATTACTTCCAGAGTTTTTCCATGAAGAGGATTGTTTTGTTGGCTTTCCATTCGAAAAATTAAATTAATTAAGTTAAATCCGGTTCATTAGAATAAATAATAATTCTGCTTACGTAATAGTTCAAATATATAATAATTGTTATGGATCAGATTAACTGGGGAATAATTGGCTGTGGTAATGTTACAGAAGTAAAGAGCGGACCCGCTTTTAATAAAGTTGAAAATTCTCATTTGATTGCGGTCATGCGCAGGGATGCAGAAAAAGCTGCTGATTATGCTGAAAGACATGGTGTACCAAAATGGTACGACAATGCGGATGATCTGATCAATGATCCTGATATCAATGCGATTTATATTGCAACGCCTCCTGGTTCTCATGAGGAATATACATTAAAAGCATTCAGCGCTGGTAAGCCGGTTTATGTTGAAAAACCAATGGCAAGAAATGCAGCGGAATGCGAGCGCATGAATGAAGCCAGTAAAAAATCCGGTTTGCCTCTGTTCGTTGCCTATTACCGACGCTGTCTTCCTTACTTCTTAAAGGTAAAAGAATTAATAAATGACAATGTAATCGGAGATGTGCGCTATATCAACATCTGTTTGCAATGGCAGCCCTATGACGAAGAGGTAGGAGCTAATGCTCAGCCTCGCTGGCGTGTGGATCCTGAAATTTCCGGCGGCGGACATTTTCATGATCTCGCTTCGCATCAGTTTGATTTTCTGGAATACGTTTTCGGGCCAATAAAAACAGCAACTGGTATTTCACGGAATCAGGCAGGGTTGTATGCAGCGGATGATATAACGGTTGCAAATTTCGAATTTGAGTCCGGGATTTTGGGAAATGGCGTCTGGTGTTATACTGTTGATAAAGGACAGCGGGAAGATCAAGCAATAATTGTTGGTTCAAAAGGAAGAATTACTTTTTCTTTCTTTGAAAAATTTGACATTATTGTTGAAACCGAAAATGGAAAAGAGGTTTTCAATATTCCTTATCCTCAGCATGTTCAGCAGCCACTCATCGAACAGATTGTGAAGGAATTAAGAGGAGAAGGTAAAAGTCCGAGCAATGGAGAAACAGGGGCCAGAGCAAATCGGATTATGGACTGGATCACTAAAAAATAGCTGATAAAAGTTGTTGACAGAGAAACGAAGCCATTTGTGAATAGAGAGACCTAATATAAATTGTGAAAATATTAGTTGCCCGGATACCAAATTTGAAACTAATTCAGTTATTTTACCAACTTAAACACTTAAAATAAGAACAGTCATGGCAAAAGGTAAAAATCTGGACAAGGGAAGTACCAAAAAGGAGCCAGAAAAGAATTTAAAGGAAAAACGCGCAGAGAAAAAATCTAAAAAGGATAGTAAAAAAGAATACTAACCATTATTTAACGGGCTCTTTCAGTCATTTGAAAGAGCCCGTTATCCTTATTGCACTTCTGAATCTGTTTTATATTTTGCCAGTTTTTTTCGGAACCGGATAATTTTTGAATAAATCTTATTTTTTTCATCCTGTGTAACGACCTTATCCGCATCAGCTTTTTCTGCCGCAGCCTCAATAACTTCCTTTTCCTTCTTTAGACTGGTTAATTCAGTTTCTGTTATTTTTTTCTCCTTATAGGCCACTTCAATTTGTGCATCAAGTTTTTTTAAATCCGATTTGAAATCCTGAGCAAACGCGCTATTCATTCCAAAAATCAAAATCAAACCGGAAATGTATTTCAAAGACTTCATCTATATCTGTTTAATTAAATTAATTTATTCGTACCCTTTTCCTTTTAATTCAAGAACTGTTTCATTAGCAATGACGTCTATGAAAGCTGTATGTGACATCGGTTGGCTGAACATCGGGAAATCACTTTTTAACGCATTATCATGTTCTTCCTGGCTTAATGTAGCACAGCAATCGGTTAAGGTAATCACATTATATCCTTTATCATAAGCCGTACGCATAGTGGATTCTACGCAGCAGTTGGTAAGATATCCTGCCAAAACTACGTTTTTAATACCCATACCACGTAAAATGAAGTCAAGATTGGTACTGGCGAACCCGCAAAAACTGCGCTTGCCTTCAATAATTATATCTTCTTTTTCAGGAGTCAAAACGTCAGCGATTTCAATTCCCCAGGTATTTTTCTTAAAAGCGCCGTTGTCTACCACACCTTTCATGATTCCATAAGGTGTTGATGTAACTTCACGGTAATCTTCTGTAAATGAAATAGGTACATATACAATCTTTATTCCGGCTTCACGGGCAGCTTTTACAGTATCAACTGTATTTTGCAGCATATTATTAGAATTCATGACACCTTTGACAGCTCCATAAAAGATTCCTCCTTCTGTGGTGAAATCGTTTTGAAACTCTATCAGGACGAGAGCAGTTTCTTTCGGGTTAAGTTCCATTACGTGATTTGATTGAATTGAGTGATTCCTTAAAACTACGTGAATATAACTCCTGTAATTTGAAATTCGTATTACCTGCATACGCTATTTTTACATTTATAAAGCAAGTTTCAGGTTGGGTACATACCATATTTGAAGGATATTTGTACAACAAAATTAATCATCCGATGGACCAGGAAACTTATAATTATGAAAAAATTGCTAAGGCAATCGAGTTCATAACCACCAACGTAAAACAGCAGCCTTCTTTGTTCGAAGTTGCTGAAGAAGTAAGTATCAGCCAGTTTCATTTTCAACGTTTATTTAGTGAATGGGCAGGAGTAAGTCCGAAAAAATTTCTACAATATATCACGGCTGACTATCTAAAAGGAAAAATAAAGGAATCTTCTAATCTGGTAGAACTGGCAGAATCTGCAGGACTTTCGAGCCAAAGCCGGGTTTATGATTTGTTTACAGGAATTGAAGCCGTTACGCCTCAGGAATATAAAAGTTCAGGAAAAGGACTGGATATAAAATATGGATTTCATCAATCGCCATTTGGTGAATGTTTTCTCGCGATTACCGAAAGAGGAATATGCGCAATGGCATTTGTAGACGAACAATCCAGAGACCAGCAATTAATTTTGCTTGCTAAAAAATGGCATTTTGCAACAATTCAGTTGGATGCGATTGCTACGGAAAATTATCTAAACAAGATATTTCAACCTCATTTGAGCACATTAGGCAAACTTCCGTTGTTGGTACAAGGAACCAATTTTCAGTTGAAAGTCTGGGAAGCATTGTTGGCTATTCCGCAAGGATCTGTTACAACATACCAGCAAATTGCTGAAAGTATAGGAAATCCCAGGGCGGTCAGGGCAGTTGGTACGGCAGTAGGGGATAACCCGATCGCATATCTTATTCCTTGTCATCGTGTAATTCGTAAAGAAGGATTATTAGGGGAATATCGTTGGGGAAGTACCCGCAAAAAAGCCCTGATAGGGTGGGAAGCAGCTAATCTGGAACGTGTAAGTATTTAATAGAACCAAATAATATTAGCAGGAAATGTGCAGTATTTCCCTCAAAAATAAAGTTAAATGAGGAATAACTTACACAGCTTAAATATTAATAAATTGGATACTTATAATATTGTCAATCTCCAAGTGATTCATTTTTAGTTTGTTATTAAGTAATGAATATACTTTTTTCGTTATGGTTTGATATTGGAAACTTAATCATCCAAGATTCATTTAAATAACAATAATTAAACATGAAAAATTTTATAATTAAATCAACAGTAATTGCTGGGTTTGTTTTAATGATAAATTCAGTTGCATTTGCACAATTTTCCTTAGGCTTACAAGGAGGTTTGGCCAAGTCGAATGTGGAAGATTCTAAAACCATTGCTGGCGGAGGTGTTAATTTAAGAGTATTTACTTCACCTCAGTTTGCATTTGGAATTGCAGGTAAAATATATGCTGATGGAAGCGATTACAGAATTGCCGGACAGACTTTAAGTTCAACCGGAACGTTGATACCAGTAACAGGTACACTGGATTATTTTTTCCTTCCTGGTTTAATACGCCCGTATGTTGGAGGTGATGCAGGTATCTATTTTTCAAAGTATAAGGCTGAGTTCAATGGAAACACAATTATTGAATCTTCTAAACACAGTAACTTCGGTGCAGCTCCACGTGCTGGTATTTTGTTTGCATTCGGTAATCTGGGAATTCAGGTAGAAGGAATTTATCACTTTGTATTTGGAAATAAAGACCATAGTTCTACAACAGGATCAGCTGGTAATGTTGATTTTGAATCGACTTCTAACTTTGGTGGTGTGAACGTAGGAATCATTTTTGGAATAGGAAAAGAATAATTTCTATACATATAAAATCAATGGGGGATCGTAGCTGATTCCCCATTTTTGTTTTGCATCTGTTTCATAAAGATTGTTTCCTTTCTTAAATCTTCCGTACGAGTTGAAAAATCAGTAGCATTGTACAAAAATTATTAAGATTGTCAGACTAAAAAAGTCATATTATTGAGTATCAAATCCTTATTTTCTGAACAACTCTATTCATGGCTATCGTCAATTGGCTTTGAATGTAAATTAAATCAGAAACCCGCTGAAATTTTCCCGGTCATTGAAGTTTGGAAAAACGGTTCTCTGACTTTGGAAATAAAGCTTATTGATATAAATTCCTGGAATGAAGGTCATGCGGCTGATGAATTGAAAATTTATGCGGCTAAACAGGTTGAATTGCGGTCTAACAGAATATTCAGTGTTATTCTATGGGAGGATCTTTGGAAAAAAAATGAAGAAATTGTTAAATCAAGATTGAAATCTATCTTAGGAATTTCAATCCGGATACCGGCAAGACTTACTTATTCAGTTCGAATTGACAAGGCTACTGCTTCTGAATTTTTAACTAAAAATCATCTACAAGGCTCTGTTTTATCCAAGTACCGTTTTGGTTTGTATCTGCCGGTAAAATATTTTAGAGTGCTGCCATCTGACTATCAAATCAATGATGCATCAAAAGATATGCTGGTTGCGGTTGCTACGTTCAGTTATGCACGCATATTTAATCATGATGAAAAACCTTTTCGTTCCTGTGAATTAATCCGATTTGCAAGTTTGCTGAATACAACCGTGGTTGGTGGAATGGATAAATTGCTGAACACTTTTATCAGGGAAATTAAACCGGATGACATCATGACTTACGTCGATCTGGAATGGTCGGATGGGGCAAGTTATTACCGTTTGGGTTTTGAAGAAATTTCAGAAAAGCCACCGATTAGTTTTTTGCTTGATACACAGACGAATGAAAGGTTTCCTATCAGAAAAGATGTTTTGATAGATAATACTATTGAAATTTGTAATGCAGGAAGTCGTAAATTCGTTAAAATTGTTGAACAGAAATTGAAAAAATCTTGAAGCCCCTTCTCATTATTCTTGGACCTACTGCCTCAGGAAAAACGCACCTTGCAACAAGAATCGCGGATCAGATACAGGGAGAAATTATCAGTGCAGATTCCCGTCAGGTTTACCGGAATATGGACATAGGAACAGGAAAGGACATCAATGAATATACAATTGCAGGTAAACAAATTCCGTATCATCTTATCGACATTAAAGATGCCGGAGAGCAATATAATGTGAACGAATTCCAAAAGGACTTTCGAAACGTTTATCAGGAAATAGCAGGTAGAAATGCTGTCCCAATTGTATGCGGCGGAACAGGATTTTATATTTATTCTCTTTTAAAAGGTCATGCGTTTTCCGCAATTCCTGTAAATAAAAGCCTGAGAATGGAAATTGAAATGTTAACGCAGGAGGAACTTCATCGAAAATTTGAAAGTTCAATAACTGCATATTCTCCGCTTGCAGACACTTCAACAAGAAAGAGATTAATCAGAGCTATTGAAATTTCTGAATTTCTTATACGAAATCCCGATCGGGGTCAGCAAACATTTTTACAGTCATCTGAATATGATACATTGATTTTTGGAATAAATCCGCCAGTAGAAATAAGACGTGAGCGTATCAGTGTAAGATTAAAATACAGACTTGAAAACGGACTGATCGGGGAAGTAGAAAGATTATTGAAAAGCGGACTTTCCGGTGAACAGCTTATTTACTATGGTTTGGAATATAAATTTGTAACAATGTATCTTCTTGGACAAATGAATTATTCAGATATGAGCCAGCGTCTGGAAGCCGAAATTCATCGTTTCGCCAAGCGTCAGATGACATTTTTCCGTAAAATGGAAAAAGATGAAATTGTTATTAATTGGCTGGATTACGACCTTTCGACCGAAGAACAGATCAAGCTGATTGTTGATAATTATGAAAAAAGACAACTAGTATAAATCAATACTTAACGTAATATATTTTTTTAAAATGAACAAAAAAATAAGCAGTCTGCTGCTTTTATTGGTACTAAGCGTTACAGACGCATACCTTTTAGCGCACCCAAATCTCATTGGCCGTTTGGGTGTGTTGCTTTACAAACATTCTTATATAAAGAATTTTCCCAGGGCTTTATTGACTGTTCTGTTATTTGTCAGCATATCCTTAATCATTTGTGAGCTTACTTTTCGTTATTTCAAAAGGCGTAAAATCTCTGTTTTTTACCTTGTGCTAACGTTGATTTCCGTTGCCTGGCTGGGTTACGTATTCATTACATTTTCGTCTTTTTCATACAGAATAACCGGCAAGGCATTTATTTATGGTGCTCATTTGCTACCAATTATAATGATTGGGCTATTTGGAAGATACTTTGTTAAAGCACAATTTGGGCTTAATAATCGTGAAGAACCCCATTCTGATGCAAAAATTGCATAAAAATAAGAAAGCCTGTATCGGTGTTTAAGTTAATATTTTCGTTGAATTGGAAGTTGTTTTTTTTGCTTGGTAAGAATAATGTTATAATTACTTCAAAATGTAGAATATTAAGCTTTTAATCTTGAATTTTTACAAATAAAACGAAGATAATAATAGAAAGTACACAGTTTTTTAAGATATTGCGACTTGGGTTGAAAGCTAAAATCTTCGATCCTGATCGAATTTAACACAAAATTAATATATTGAACCAGTAATTTGCAGCCAGTGATTTCTTTGATCTTTCATGCCATCATCAGCATACATTTTATATACTAACCTTTTATTTTATTTTTTATTAATATGTCCCAAATAGCTGAATTAATCCTTGATGGTAAAAGTTACCAATATCCAATAATAGAAGGTAGTGAAAAGGAAAAAGCGATAGATATTGCGAAATTACGAGACCAGACAGGATATATAACAATTGATGCCGGATATAAGAACACAGGCGCAACTAAAAGCGCGATTACGTTTTTGGATGGAGAAGAAGGAATACTAAATTATCGCGGTTATTCAATTGAGGATCTGGCAGAAAAAGCTTCGTTTTTAGAAGTTGCTTATCTTCTTATATATGGTGAGCTTCCTACTGAAAAACAATTTTCTGAGTTTGAGCATGAGATTACAACGCATACACTCGTAAATGAAGATATGCGGAAAATCTTTGAAGGTTTTCCGGTAAATGCACATCCAATGGGTGTACTATCTTCATTGGTGAGCGCAATGAGTGCATTTTATCCTGAAACTTTTGATCTGGATACGCCTGAAATTACCGAGTTACATATTATCCGTTTGCTTTCCAAACTGCCGACAATTGCAACCTGGTCTTACAAAAAATCTCAGGGACATCCGGTTAATTATCCTCAGAATAATCTGGATTATTGTTCCAATTTCCTTAATATGATGTTTTCTCTGCCCGTAGCAAGTTACGAGGTAGATCCTGTTGTATCAGCGGCATTGAACAAGCTTTTAATCTTACATGCAGATCATGAGCAAAATTGCTCGACTTCTACGGTAAGACTTGTAGGTTCATCTCATGCTAATATTTATTCGTCTATTTCATCCGGAATCAGTGCATTATGGGGCCCGCTTCATGGAGGTGCTAATCAGGAAGTAATTGAAATGTTGGAAGCGATCAGAAAAGACGGCGGCGATACGCAGAAATATATTGATATGGCAAAAGACAAAAACAGCGGTTTCCGTTTGTTTGGGTTTGGACACCGGGTTTATAAAAACTTCGATCCACGCGCCAGAATTATTAAAAAAGCGGCTGATGATGTATTGAATAAATTGGGTATTAATGATCCAATCCTTGAAATCGCTCAGAAGCTGGAGAAAGCAGCGCTTGAAGACGAATATTTCGTTTCCCGCAAGCTTTATCCTAACGTTGATTTTTACTCAGGCATTATTTATCGTGCATTGGGTATTCCTACCAATATGTTCACCGTAATGTTTGCCATTGGCCGTTTGCCGGGCTGGATTGCCCAGTGGAAAGAAATGCGTGAAAACAAAGAACCAATAGGTCGTCCGCGTCAGGTTTATGTTGGAGCCCCAAAAAGAGATTTCGTTTCTATGAGCGAGAGATAATAGGTTTAGAAAGTTTATAACAACAAAAACGCCCTGGACAATCCCGGGCGTTTTTGTTGTTAAAAGATAATTTGATTTTCAATTTTTGAACTGAAAAACCAAAATCAAGGCGCTAATCGCTCAATTTTCCAGCTATTGTCGCCATTTTTTTTAAAAGCTAACCGGTCGTGTAATCTGCTTGGGCGTCCCTGCCAGAATTCAATATACTCCGGAACGACTCTATATCCTCCCCAATGCGGCGGACGCTGAATAATTATACCTTCAAATTGCTCCTCATATTTTTTTGTTTTCTGCTCAATGACTTCTCTGCTTTCAATCACTTCGCTTTGGTTCGAAACCCAGGCGCCAATCTGGCTTCCTCTGGGCCGTGTTGCAAAATATTCGTCGGATTCGCTTTCCGTGGTTTTTTCAATAATTCCTTCAATGCGAACCTGACGCTCTAATTCTTTCCAAAAAAATGTTAACGCCACCTGTGGGTTTATTTCAATATCTTTTCCTTTTTTACTGTTGTAGTTTGTGAAGAATAAAAATCCTTCGCTGAGATCTTTTAAAAGCACAATTCTTGATGATGGTTTTGCATTATGCACTGTACTTAAAAGCATTGCATTGGGCTCATCCAACCCGGAATTAACTGCTTCCTCAAACCATTTTGAAAATTGTTTTAGGGGGTCAGGGTTCAATTCATCCTCATGTAGACCTGTCAAACTATACTCATTTCGGATATTCGCAATATTATGATTCATTTCTTTCGGAATATGTCAATGTTAGAACTCAAAATTAGCCAATTCATAGGAAAGATTGTTAGATTTGTAATCAATAAGAAGACGTACTTACGAAACACTAATCACGATGGCACAAGAACAAAACGAAGGGGTCGAAAGCAAAGAGCAGGAAGACCTGACACAAAAAACGATTGATACCCTCGAAATTGATCTTAACAATGATTTGGCAGAGGAGCATGAAGAAGAGCACACGCCGGATGTAGATTATACTCAATTGTCCAAGGAACAGCTGGTCAAGCTTTTAGAGAATGAATTGGCGTCCGTTCAGGGAGCAGGAGCTAAACCTGGCCTCTTGAAAAAGGCTGAGGCAGCAGTGCGTGAAATTCGTCCTGTACTGGATCAGATAAAGCTAAATGACAGAGAAAATGCATTAAAAGCATTCGTTGCAGATAATGGCGATGAAGATGGCTTTGAATATAAATATGATGCAGATACACAAAAGATAGATGCATTAAGCCGGGAAATAAGAGGTTTGAAAAATTCTTATTACCAAAGTCAGGAAAAAGAAAAAGAAAAGAATTTTAATGTCAAAACGGCTTTACTTCAGCGGTTAAGGACATTGCTGGAAGATGAAGGTAACCGGGAAACGGATGCTTCAGGTTTGAAATCCAGTTGGGAGGAATTTAAAAAGATTCAGGAAGAATGGAAATCTGCCGGTAACATAGCATCTCCGCATAATGGAACGCTGTGGGCAACATACAATGCATTGATCGACCGTTATTTTAGTAACAGAAATATTTACTTTGAACTGAAAGAACTGGATCGTCGCAGAAATTCAGAATTAAAAGCTGAATTATGTGAAAAAGTAGAGGAATTAGGCAAATCATTGGAAAATCGTCCGATGAGTCGTGAAATTCTGAATGAAGCAAATCATATTTTTGAAGAATACAAACATCTTGGACCTGCTCCGAAAGAGGATCAGGAAAAATTATGGCAGCGTTTTAAAGTTGCGTTGGATGTATTGTATGATGCGCAGCGTGGACAATTTGCTGAGCAGAAAAAATCCATGCAGGAAAACTATGATCAGAAAGCCAAAATTTATGAAGCTATTGTTCCATTCACGACTTACAGTTCGGGTAGCATAAAAGAATGGAATGCCAAGACCAAAGAAATCATGGCTTTTCAGGATCAATGGGTTTCTTTGAAAGGTATTATGCCAAGAGAAGAAGGTAAAGAGCTGAGCAAAAAATTCTGGGCTAGTTTAAAAACGTTTTTCAATAATAAAGGAGAGTTTTTCCGTCAGTTGGAAGGAAAACGTGAGCAAAACCTGGAATTGAAAAATCAGCTATGTGCAGAAGCAGAGGCCATTTTGGCAACCGCAGAAGACAACGCTTCAAATACCCAGAAAATAATTGATTTACAAAAGAAATGGAAAGGAATCGGGCAGGTTCCTGAAAAGTATAAAGACACTATTTACGACCGATTTAAGAAGGCATGCGACGCTTACTTTAACCAGAAACGTGCTAAGAATAAAGAGGTAGAAGAGGAATTCGAAGGAAACCTGAAACGTAAAACAGATCTTATAGAACGTATTGAACAAGCGGCAAGTAATAAAGACGAATCATCGCTGAATCTTTTAACTGCATTTAAGAGTGAATGGTCATCGATTGGGTTTGTTCCAAAGAAAGACATGCAGTCTATTCAAAAACGATATATTGCTGCTATTAATACTTATGTCAGTGCTATTGGTCAGTTGTCGGTAAGAGAAAAAGAGCAGGCAGTTTTGGAAAGCGAAGTAGAATTGGTACGTGATGGTGAAAGCAATCGTAATTTATTCAGAAAGGAAAGTGATATTCGTCGCAAGGTAACGCAGCTGGAAAATGACATTGCGTTATGGCAAAATAATATCGAATTCTTTGCGAAGTCTAAAACATCAGATCGTTTGAAGGCAGAATTTGAAAGAAAGATAAATAGTGCACTGGCTCAGCTCAATGATCTGAAACATCAACTGTCTATTATTCAGGAGGCTATATAAAAGTTAAAAAAAACTTTGAAAAAAAGTTTCTAAAGAGTTGCACTGTATAGTGTTTTCTTCTACTTTTGCACCATGATAACGGAATAACAAACGCTATCAGGCTTGCAAAAAAGGCCTCCTTAGCTCAGCTGGTAGAGCAACTGACTTGTAATCAGTAGGTCGTTGGTTCGATCCCGACAGGAGGCTCTGACAATTAAACACTTAACATTCATTTGTTAAGTGTTTTTTGCTAATAAAGCAATCTTTCTTTTAATTAGCAGGTAGTTGACGGATCGCCGCCCGATTCGATTCCGGCTGGAGGCTAATAAATTATGCACTTAACATTCATTTGCTAAGTGTTTTTTGCTTTAATGCTTTTTTGCAATTTGTTTCGATACTCAAAGGAGTATATTTCCGCAATCCATTTCGCTTTAAATGAAATTTTGTTCAATCAATATTTTAATTGTCTGCTTTCTGCTTGTCAGTTCAATAGCTGGAAAAGTTGCAGGGCAAACTCAGCGGTACTCTTATGAAAAGGGTATGATGGGTTCTCCGTTTGTTTTGACATTTTATGCTGCAAACGATGTTTTGGCAAAAAAGGCTGCGGACAGTACCTTTAAAAGAATACAGCAACTGAACGATTCATTAAGTGATTACCGGGATGGAAGCGAAATAAATAAACTTTCAGCATCATCAGGAAGTGGCAAATGGATTTCTGTTAGTACCGATTTATTTAACATTTTGTACATAGCACAGGATTTTAGCAAAAAAACAGATGGAAGTTTTGACGTGACTCTTGGACCGATTGTACAAGTTTGGCGCAGAGCTGTTAGAAAAGGTTATCTACCGGAAAAGAATGAGATTGAGGCGGCAATGCGAAAAACAGGTTATCGAAAAATCAAACTCAACAGGAAAACCCAGTCTGTCCTTCTTACCCAAAAAGGAATGCGGCTTGATATTGGCGGTTTAGGAAAGGGTTTTGCTGCGGACGAAGCAATTAAGGTTATGAAAAGCTTCGGTATCACTTCGGCACTGATTGATGCCGGAGGTAAATTAGCAATTACAAATCCTCCGCCGTTTTCCAAAGGGTGGAAAATTAAAATTTCATCCGGAAGTGATTCTCTAGGAACGATTGAACTAGCGAATGTAGGTGTAGCAACTTCCGGGCCTACATACCGTTATCTGGAATTTCAAGGAAAAAAATATTCTCATATTGTTGATCCACAAACCGGTATTGGTCTACAATATCATGTACGGACTACCGTAATTTCTCCAAATGCTACCGATGCTGATGTACTTGCAACTGCATTTAGTGTAACCGGCATTCAGGGGGGAAAAAAATACCTGAAGAAATCATACAAAGATTCCAGAGTTTGGCTGGTGGAAACAAAAAATGGTACCGAAACTTCGTGGAATACTATTAAGTAATTTTTAAGAATAGACATTTGGTGAAATCTTCCTTCTCCTCTAATTAAATAATTAATTACCCCATAAACTTCTATAAAAGCGTAGTATTAGGATGTCTTTAATGTAAAATTAATTCTGTATTTATTCAAAATATAATTATTTTAATTCGTAAATTGTACAAATATTTGTTCAGCTAATCAGATAATAAGTATGAACAAGCTATCATCTTATAACAGATCAGATCGATTAAGTAATTATTATTAATATAAGCAAGAAACTAACACTGGTTCTCTGTTAAACTGTGATCCAGTCAATGATTTGTCGAAGAGTAGAATGACATCATGATATTTTGAACTTGCCTTACTCAACATCAAAAATGAAATTTCCGCCGGTTCCATACAATGAAAGTGAAAGACTTAATGCCCTTCAAAATTACCAGATACTAGATACAGAACATGAAAAGGAATTTGACAGACTTACTGAACTAGCTTCGCTTATTTGCGACGTTCCTATTTCACTGGTAACACTTATTGATGAAAAACGGCAATGGTTCAAATCTGTTAAAGGTATTGATAACCTTACTGAAACAAGCCGGGACGTTGCTTTCTGCCAGTATACCATTATGGATAATACCATGTTGGAAGTTGAAGATGCAACGCTGGATGATAGATTTAAAGCTAATGAATTTGTTACTTCTTATCCACATATCCGGTTTTATGCAGGTTATCCGCTTGTAGATCCGGATGGTTATGCTCTCGGTTCTATTTGTGTTTTGGATGAAAAAGCAAAAAAATTAAGTTCACAACAGAAAGACGCACTTAAAATATTGGCAGATCAGGCGATCGCCTTGATTGTGAATCAAAGGAAACAAAACGATCTGAGAAATTTTGAAAAGGTTTTTCAATTGTCGGATGATTTGGTTTGCATAGCAGGAGCAGATGGTTATTTAAAAAAAATAAACCCTGCTTTTAATCATATTCTGGGTTGGGATGAAGAATTCCTTTTAACAACCCCGTTTGCAGAATTGATTCATCCTGACGATCTGGAAAATACGATATTAGAAGTTTCAAGGCTGACAGCTGGAGGCAATACGGCAAATTTCCTGCAAAGATTTCGTTGCAAAAACGGCCAGTACTTATATCTGCAATGGAAGTCGACGCTTGAATCTACTTCAGGTAATCTATACGCCATCGCCCGTAATATTACTGATGAAAAAATTAAAGAAGATAAACTGAGAATTAGTGAAGAAAAATTCAGATCGTTTTTTGAAAATTCTCAGGGACTGATGTGTACGCATGACATTGAAGGTAATTTTCTTACGGTCAATTCGGCGGGAGCTTATTTGTTAGGATACACTACTGAGGAAGTGATGAAATTCAATTTGTCGGATTTGATCCCTCCGAAACATCATTATGCATTTGAAAATTATCTCCGTGAAATCCGTGAAACTGGTATTTCCAGCGGTTTAATGACTACAATGCATAAAAACGGAACTTACCGGATATGGAGTTACCATAATATTCTTCTCAAAACTCAGGACGGAGGTGAATATGTCGTTGGTAATTCAATTGATGTCACAGAAAGTCACAGAATGGCTCAAAACCTGCAAAAAATGCAGGAAATGCTTATTCAAACCAATCAAATGGCCAAAGTCGGTGGCTGGGAATTTGATGTTGTCCGGGATATAATAAATTGGTCGGATGTTACCCGGCAAATTCATCAGGTGGAGCCGGATTATAAGCCCACCTTAGAAACCGGTATTAATTTTTACAAAGAAGAAAGTCAGCAGAGGCTTAAGTTGGCTGTTAAAAAAGCGATTTCAACCGGAGAAAATTATGACCTGGAATTGCAGCTTGTAACCGGAAAGGGAAATGAAATCTGGGTACGGGCAATTGGTAATGCTGACTTTGAAAATGGGAGGTGTAAAAGACTCTATGGTACATTTCAGGATATTGATGGGAAAAAAAGAGCAGAAATAGAAATTGCTAATTCCAGACGGCTTTTGGACGATATTTTGAATGCCGCTTCCGAAGTGAGCATTATCGCTACTGATGTTCATGGTATTATCACTGTGTTTAATAAGGGCTCTGAGAAATTATTTGGTTATACAGCTGAGGAAGTAATCGGGATTTATACACCAGGACTTCTGCATGTCGACGACGAGGTACAGGCGCGTGGAAAAGAGTTAACACGGGAATATGGAATACCGATTGAAGGGTTCAGGGTTTTTGTTCATAAAGCTGAGCTGGAATCCTCTGAGGTAAGGGAATGGACATATAAAACAAAAAATGGTGTACTGTTTCCGGTTTCCATCGCCATCACCACCATACGTGATTTTCGTGGTTTAATTATCGGCTATTTGGGAATAGGGACAGATTTGACCGCCAGAAAAAAAGCGGAACAAGAATTAATCATTGAAAAATCAAGATTATCGGCTTTTGTAGAACATGCGCCGGCAGCGGTTGCTATGTTTGATACTGAAATGAATTATCTGGCTGTAAGTCACAGATGGCTGGAAGAGTATAAATTGACGGGTAGCGATATTATTGGACTTTCTCATTATAAAATATTTCCTAATATCAGCCAGGAATGGAGGGATATTCACCAGTCATGTTTGAATGGTGCTATTTATACTAATGAGGAAGAGGTATGGAAACCCGTAGACTGGGAGCAGGATCAATATTTAAAAATGGAAGTAAGGCCCTGGTACCCTTATCAGGGAGTTGTAGGCGGCATTATGATGTTTACCCAGGATATGACAGAAACAGTTTTACGCCGGGAAGAGTTAAAGCAGGCCAAATTGCAATCTGAACAGGCTAGTATTGCCAAGTCCGAATTTCTGGCTAACATGAGTCATGAAATCAGGACGCCGCTCAACGGAGTGATTGGTTTTACAGATCTCGTTCTGAAGACAAAAATGAACGATACACAAAAGCAGTATCTGAACATTGTAAATCAGTCGGCCAATGCATTATTAAGCATTATTAATGACATTCTGGATTTTTCTAAAATTGAAGCGGGAAAACTGGAACTGGATATTGATCAATGTGATATTTATGAAATAATTTCACAATCAGCGGACATTATTTCATATCCGATACAAAACAAAGGACTGGAAATGCTGTTGGATATTCCTGCCAACTTACCAAGATTTATCTGGGTTGATGAAATCCGGGTAAAACAGGTATTAATCAACTTGCTGAGCAATGCATCCAAATTTACTGAAAACGGTGAAATTGAGCTTAAAATTGAAATTTTAAAATATGATCCGCTGGTTAGTCAGGAAATTAGCTGCCGCTTTTTGGTACGTGATACGGGTATAGGAATCAGGGAAGAAAAACAAGCTAAAATCTTTGAAGCATTCTCGCAGGAAGATGGTTCGACAACTAAAAAATACGGCGGTACCGGATTAGGACTTACTATTTCAAACAAACTGCTTGAAATGATGGGAAGCCGGCTTCAGCTCGAAAGTGTCCACGGAATTGGCAGTACCTTCTTTTTTGATTTGGTAATGATATCTGAGCCAGGCGAACCAATTGTTTGGGAGAATGTCAATTTAATTAAGAAAGTGTTGATTGTGGATGATAATGACAATAACAGGCTTATTCTTGAAAAGATGCTATTGTTATTGGAAATCGATTCAGACCAGGCTAAAAGTGGATTTGAAGCAATTTATGCTTTGGCAAGCGGTATAAAATATGATGCTATAATAATGGATTACCACATGCCCGAACTGAACGGGCTGGAAGCGATCAGACAAATAAGAGAGACATTTTTTAGAGGCCCGGAGCAGCTTCCGATTGTTTTATTGAGCAGTTCCGCGGACGATGCGGAGGTTTTAAAAGTTTGTGAAGAACTGGACGTCAATGATCGTTTAGTAAAACCTGTAAAATTAAAAGACATTTCCTGGTGCCTTTCACGTTTGTCGCAAAACGAAAAAATTGAACCGTTAACACCGCAATTGGCGATTGATGAAATCAGCAGAGAAAGATACCTTATCATTATTGCTGAGGATAACCCGGTTAATATGTTTCTTGCCAAAACAATTATCAGTAAGATAGCTCCTAATGCTATAATATTACAAGCGGAAAACGGAAGGGAAGCGGTTGAATTCTGTAAAAAGAAATTACCTGACATTATTTTCATGGATGTTCAAATGCCTGAAATGAATGGCTACGAAGCAACTTTAGCAATAAGAAGTCTGCAAGGCAGAATTCATGTTCCTATCATTGCATTAACAGCCGGAAATGTACTGGGCGAAAGAGAGAAATGCCTGAAAGCAGGTATGGATGATTTTATTTCAAAACCATTTGTGCAGGAAGCTATTTGGCAGGTATTTAACAAATATATTGGTGTGCCAATTTTAAATGTTCAGGAAAATAACAAGAGTCTTATGTTCAGTCCGGAAAATCCGCATATTGATATTAACAAGCTGAAAGATGCTTACATGAATGATGATGAATTTATCGCAGAATTTTTATTGCTGACAGGCGAAGCGCTGGTAAAAAGTATGTCGGACTTAAAAATTTATTATGCTGAAAGCGATTTAGAAGGAATTAATGCAATTGGCCACAGGCTTAAGGGAGCTTCGGCATCGGCTTTTCTGTCGGAAGTAACAAGCATTGCTAATAATCTGGAACATCTTAAATCATTCGATCAATCGTATATCCAACAGTTGTTGGTAGCGTTACAAACAGAAATGGAATTATTAATGCCTTTGCTGGAAGGAACAGAAAAAGTATAAGTATTGGCACGATTTGTGTGCAGGCTAAGTTGTTTCTAACAGTGTACACATTGTATATTTTTCATACAGCGTGTATTTGTTGCTAATGTTGGCATTAAAAATTTAATCAAATGCATTCAGAATCCGAATGCTTTGAAAATTATGAAAAATTTAAAACATATAGAATATTCAGGACGATTAATTATTGTAGCCTATCGACTTCCATTTAAAATAGTTTATGAAAACGATCAGGCACAGTTCTCTCAGAGCTCTGGCGGACTTGTATCAGCAGTGCTTTCTCTGGTGCATGACCAGGAAGATTCAGTATTTAAATCCAGTGATAAAATTCAATGGATAGGGTTTACAGAAAATACTCCGGAAGAATTAGAAGGACAATCACTGGCTAACGAATCTTTCCAGGCACACCCCGTTTTTATTCCGGAAGATGTAAATGAAAATTACTACGAAGGATTTTGTAACAATCTTTTATGGCCACTGTGTCATTATTTTCCTTCACTTGCCAGGTTTGACGATGCATATTTTGATGCTTATCAAACAGCCAATAATCTCTTTTTTGCTAAGCTGGACGAAATAATTCAGCCGGGCGACGTCGTTTGGGTTCAGGATTACCAATTAATGCTTTTGCCCGAAATGATTCGAAATAAGTATCCTGACAATAAGGTCGGATTCTTTTTTCATATTCCGTTTCCTTCCTATGAGCTTTTCAGAATGTTACCAGTAAAATGGCGCAAGGCACTTATTGATGGTATTTTAGGCGCTGATGTCGTTGGTTTTCATACCAATGATTATGTTGAGTATTTTCTGAAAGCTGCCAGACTGGTTTCCGGATATGGTAATAAGCTTCATTATGTTAACATGGGCAACCGGATCGTCAAGGTAGATTCCTTCCCGATCAGTATCGACTTTGCCAAATTTAACGCTGCTTATGATGATCCGGATGTGGTTTTGGCAAGATCAGAGGCACGCGAATCATTAAAGGAAAAAATAATATTTTCGGTAGACAGGCTTGATTATTCAAAAGGCATCATCCACAGATTGAATGGTTTTAAGCGCTTTTTGGAGCAATATACTGAATGGCATGAAAAAGTATCATTTGTAATGGTGGTAGTTCCATCCAGAGATACGATAGAACAGTATCAGCAAATGAAAATGGATATTGACCAAACGGTGGGCGCAATTAATGCCAATTATGGAAACATTTACTGGCAGCCTATTATTTATCAATACCGTTCTATGCCTTATCATGAACTGGTTGGCATGTATACCGCCAGTGATGTAGCCCTCATTACTCCTGTAAGAGATGGCATGAACCTTGTTTCCAAGGAATATATTGCAAGTCGTAAAGACTCACAGGGCGTTTTGATCCTAAGTGAAATGGCAGGTGCGGCAGCAGAGCTAGGGGAATCCCTGATTATCAATCCGCTTGATAATCAGGATATTGCTGATGCGATTCAGAAAGCTTTTAAAATGTCTGTTGAGGAGCAAACTAAGCGCATGAACGCTATGAGAGAGCGGATCCGCGAATATGACATATTCGCCTGGACAAACGATTTTTTTACACAAATGATTATGCTTGAACAAGAACATGAACGGTTAAAACAAGCTTTTTTAACTAATAAGGGAATTGATGAAATACGGGTGGCTTATGAAACATCATCCAACAGAATTTTATTTTTTGATTATGATGGTACACTTGCACCAATCGTAGCTGATCCTTCCAAAGCAATTGTATCTGAGGATGTTAAAAAGCTGATTCTTGAAATTGCAAAAAGAGATACGGTTGTTATTATCAGTGGTCGTGACCGCCATTTTCTGAATGAAAATTTTCGTGATTTGCCGGTTCATATTATTGCAGAACATGGTGCATTGATAAAAACAAAAGGTAATGACGAATGGGTTTTGAACGAAAACTATGAGGAAAACTGGAAGGAAAGTATTAGACCAATTCTGGATTTATATGCAAAAAGATGCCCTGGTGCTTTTGTAGAAGAGAAAGAAACGTCACTCGCCTGGCACTATCGTACGGCAGAAGACAAAGATTATGCAGACCGGAGAGCACAGGAGCTTTTATGGCAGCTGAAAAATTTTATTCAGCCAGAGCTTAATCTTCAGGTCATTGATGGCAATAAAGTTGTAGAGATTAAAAAGACAGCTTTCAATAAAGGTACGGCAGCAAGAAGTTTTGTAGAAAACGGTAATTATGATTATATCCTTGCAATAGGTGATGATACTACCGACGAAGATATGTTTGAGGCATTGCCTGAAACAGCATTCACTATAAAAGTTGGAGACGATTTATCTGCTGCCAGAAATCATATCAAAAATCAGAAAGAAGTTTTTCACTTTTTGAAATTCATGGTTTCATCACTTGCGGAATGATAGGTTGAAAATAATCAAATTTTCAAGTGATATAAAATATAAACAGGCCTTTTCGAAGGCCTGTTTTTGTATATAAATAGCTATTTCCTGATTCAGGATAATATCAGTGTCCTATCTTCACTCAGGTTTTCAAGTTTTATGAAATCACATGAACATCCTGCAAATTGCAATGCAGTTTGAATTCTTTTGAAATCGGGAAGGTCAGAGGTTAATGTTAAAATCAGTTCCTGAAAGTCATAGGCCCAATGTTTAACATTTAAGTTTTTGAGACAATCATGCAAGCGTTGAAATGACTTGCTGTTTTTAAGATTAGTACGAAAAGAAATTTTATATTTAGACTTCATTCAATGCTTGATTTAGGGTATTTTTCAATTAACTGTTCCAAGTTGAAACATAGATTTAATTTGACAAAGCTGTAAATTATTTAAAATGATTCCAAATAAATCTCGTTAGAATTTGCTTAGTTTTATACTAATGCCTACAAAAGCAGAAGATTCATAAGAATTTTACGAAAGTTGCAAAGCTTTTATGAAAGTTACTTTAAGTGAGTGTTAATTTTTCTTAATTAAGTGATAAACGGTTCACACTGGATAAATACACGCTGTTACTTTCTACCTGAGGCAAGTCTTGATGGACAGTTAAAATTAATTTTCCATCTTTAAATAAATCTTAATGAAAAAATAATTTTTGCATGTATTGTATGGGGTCTTTCTTTGATTACGCTATTTACTGCAGCACGTGCTCAGAAAGTTGATAAGGAAGTACAAAAGGATAGAAAGTAGGTGTTAAAAGAAACACAAAAAGCCGGAAAAGATACGAATAAGGAAATTTAGGATTTAATTATTGACATAAACCGAACAGATATGAGATTTTTAAAATATACGGCTGCTCTGATCTTTGGAACCACATTCCTGATTGCATGTAATAATTTTACTGCACCGGAGTTTGTTGCAATGAAAGGCTTAAAATTTAATTCATTTAGCAATAACAAACTGAATTTCTCTCTTAATTCTGTCATCAAAAATCCAAATCCTATTCCGTTATGGGTAGATGCAGTAGATGTTGATGTCTACTTTGATGATAAAATGATTGGGAATGCTTCTTCAAAGGAACAGATAAAACTGGAGGCCGGGAAAGAGTCAGAAATTACGCTTAATTACAGCGTACCGGTTGACAAACTGAAAGATAACCTCATGTCGCTTATTGTAAAAAAAGAAGTAGTAATTAAAGTTGATGGTAAGTACACATTCCGGAATGACATTAAGGATATTACTATTCCGTATACCTACACAACACCGATTAATTTCAAAAAGGAAATTAGCGGATATTTATTAGGCAGT
>Ga0247739_10000155_pt1 | contig 23270 bp, 20 predicted proteins | sample UWRJL058202B2_FD_180943 | JGI IMG/M metagenome (GOLD analysis project Ga0247739, IMG submission 180943) | Plant litter microbial communities from Arlington Agricultural Research Station in Wisconsin, United States - UWRJ-L058-202B-2 | ecosystem: Environmental > Terrestrial > Plant litter >...
TGCGTCAGGAAAATGATGCCGTCTACCAGTGCAATAATGGCCGGAATGAAGGTGATAAAGAAGACGAAATAGAGAAGACCTAAACCAATTTGTTTAAGATAAAAACGATGGATACCAATGCCACCAAGAAGTAAAGCCAGAATACCGGCAGTAGTTTTGTTTTTCATAAATTGAGGATGTACGGGTTTTTATAAATATAGGTCATATTTTCCTGAAAACTACTGCTTTATCCCAGATAAGTCCATGAATATTTAATTTGAGAATTTTATTAATCAAATGATTAAATATTTTGATTAATAAAATGCATCTATTATTTTTGCTTACAGAATTTATGAAGTAAATAATTCAATGAAGCGTAAAGAAAAGGAGCAGATTGATCAGTCGACAGAAGAGAAAATAAAGGCAGCGGCTTACAAATTATTTACTCAAAAAGGATATGCAGGTACCAGAACGCGGGATATTGCGGAAGAGGCTGGAATTAATCTGGCTTTGTTAAATTACTATTTCCGGAGTAAAGAAAAGTTGTTTGACCTGATCATGACCGATAATATGAAGCAGTTTGTATTCGGTATTTTGGCGGTTATACATGATGAAAAAACAACTTATGAGGAGAAAATTACGCTGATTGTAAATGCATATATTGATATGCTGATTATTCAGCCTGACATGCCCATATTTGTTTTGAGTGAAATAAGATATGATCCAAGCGGCCTGATCGAAAGAATGACTCTGGATAGTTCTATTATGAATTCCTGTTTTATTAAACAGTTAAAACAAGCAATGGATGCAGGCGAAATAGCAGTTTTAAATCCTATTCATATACTAATGAATATTCTGGGACTAACGATTTTTCCGTTTATTGGAAGTCCTATTTTAAAGAAAATCGGTGGAATGGGCGATGAACAATTTACTGCTATGATGCTCGAACGCAAAATGCTGGTTCCGGTTTGGATTAAAGAGATGTTGAAAAAGAAATAGTAAGATCAGGCTATTTTTTTGACTTAATATTAATCAAATGATTAAATATATTGATTAAATAAAATAAGGGTGACATGAAAGAAGTATTCATTATTGCATGGTTTCTGAGTATTTGTATTGAAACAAAAGCGCAATCCCAATCTATTTCTCTGGCACAATGCTATCAATTGGGCGAACAACATTATCCGCTTGCCAAACAAAAAGATTTGATAGCCCAGACGAAAGCATACTCTATTGAAAACGCTCAAAAGGGATATTTGCCGCAATTAAATATATTAGGACAGGCAACGTATCAATCGGATGTTACCGGAATTCCAATCAGCTTTCCCGGGATAGATATTCCCAAATTAAGTAAGGATCAGTATAAAATATATGGTGAAATAAACCAAACGCTTTATGATGGTGGAATAATTAGAAACCAGAAGCAATTGTATGAAGCGAATGCAGCTTTGGAAGAGCAAAATGTTGTAGTAGAATTATATAAGCTTCGCGAAAGAATCAACCAATTATATTTTGGCATATTATTGATCAACAAGCAGTTACAGTTAATCGAATTTCGTAAAAGCGATATACAATCCGGGCTGGACAGAACGAATGGAGCTATTGCAAATGGGATTGCTTTTAAAACAAATGCGGATGTTTTAAAAGCTGAATTACTTTTGGCCGACCAAATGACAATTGAGCAGAAAGCATTACAAAAAGGATATTTGAATATGCTTGGTTTATTCATTGGCCAGGTAATTAATGAAGATACAGTTTTAGAAGAACCACCTGCTCTAAACCAAACTGAAACGGCTGTAACAAGACCGGAAATAGCAGGCTTTGATTACCGAAAAAGAATCCTGGATATCAATGAACAAATGCTGATGGCCAGAAATCACCCAAAAATCAGTTTGTTCGTTCAGGGTGGTTATGGAAAACCGGGACTGAATTTTCTGAAAAATGAATTTGTGTTTTATGGTATTGGCGGTGTACGTTTTAGCTGGTTTCTAACTGGTTTTTACACCAACAAAACGGACAAACTAATCATAGAAAATAATCGCCGCTCGGTAGAGATTCAAAAAGAATCTTTTTTATTCAATACCCATATTTCTAACACACAGGAACAATCTGAAATTGGTAAACTTAGAGAACTGATCGGAACGGACGATGCCATTATTGCATTGAGGACAAACATTAAAAATACTTCCAATGCACAGCTGGAAAATGGTGTAAAAATGCCTGCGGATTATGTTCGCGATGTCAACGCTGAAAACCAGGCAAGACAAAATCTGGCAGTACATCAGGTGCAGCTTTTATACGCACAATACAGGCTTAAAACCATTCAGGGAGAATAATTATCCTCTTATTTATTCAAACAGAAAATTATTGAATCATGAAAAATAACATACAAAACTGTCTGATACTGGCAGGTTTTTTCTTTCTTTTTTCTTCCTGCAAAAACAATGATGACACATTCGACGCATCAGGCGCATTTGAAGCAGAAGAAACAATTATATCTGCCCAGGCAACGGGCGTAGTTCAAAATTTCAGTGTAGAAGAAGGACAGCTTTTAGAAACAGGACAGCAGGTCGGCTCTATTGACAGTGTTCAGTTATACCTGAAAAAGAAGCAATTAGAAGCTCAGATTAAAACGATTGGCAGCAAAACACCTGAAATTGCTGCTCAGACCGGCACATACAAAAAGCAGCTGGCAGTTACAGAAAGTCAGATTAAGACACTTTTAGTTGAAAAGAAACGTACCGAAAATTTGCTGAAAGTAGATGCCGCCACACCGAAGCAACTCGACGATATCAATGGCCAGCTTGATATGCTGCAAAAACAACTGGATGTAATTCGAAATCAGGATATTGCGCAAACTTCTGCATTATCGACACAAACGAGTGGCTTACTAAGTGAACGTTCTCCTTTACGAATTCAGATTGAACAAATTGGAGACCAGCTGGCAAAATGCAGGATTATTAATCCGTTAAAAGGGGTTGTGCTTACCAAGTACATGGAAACCGATGAAATGGCAATTCCCGGAAAACCACTTTATAAAATTGCAGATCTGACGGGTATTATCATGCGGGCTTACATTACTGCGGATCAGCTTGCAAAGGTTAAACTGAATCAGAAAATTAAGGTTTTGGTGGATAACGGACCAGATAAATACAAAGAATATGACGGAATAATTACCTGGATCAGCACCAAAGCTGAGTTTACTCCTAAAACGATTCAGACCAAAGAGGAACGCGCAAACATGGTTTATGCTATGAAAGCGATGGTGAAAAATGATGGGTTTTTGAAGATTGGGATGTATGGGGAAGTGAAGTTTTGAAAAGGGAGGAAAGGAAAGAAGATGGAAGAATGGAGGAAAGTGCCGCTCGAAACAACGAGACAAAAGGATCTGAATAAGATGGATAAAGGTATGGGGGTTGCTTGTCGGGATTTGACAAAAACTTATAATAAAGATAGCGTTTTGGCTGTGGATGCAGTTTCATTTTCGGTGGAGAAAAAAGAATTGTTTGGCTTAATTGGCCCGGATGGGGCCGGGAAAACGAGCATATTCAGAATGCTCACAACTTTACTTTTGCCGGATAGCGGGAATGCGACAGTGGATGACCTTGACATTGTAACAGATTATAAAACCATACGCAGTAAAGTTGGATACATGCCGGGAAAATTCTCTCTGTATCAGGATTTAACGGTAGAAGAAAACCTTCAATTTTTTGCGACATTATTTAACACAACAATTACTGAAAATTATGATCTGATCAAAGATATTTATGTTCAGATAGAACCTTTTAAAACCCGTCGAGCCGGGAAATTATCCGGTGGAATGAAACAAAAACTGGCATTATGTTGTGCGCTGATCCATAAACCGACTGTGCTATTTCTGGATGAACCCACGACCGGCGTCGATGTAGTTTCGCGCAAGGAGTTTTGGGAAATGCTGAAAAAATTGAAGGATCAGGGAATTACAATACTGGTTTCGACGCCATACATGGATGAAGCTACTTTATGCGACCGTATCGCATTGATTCAATCCGGAAAAATTATGTCCATTGATACGCCACAGAACATCATAAATGCTTTCCCGCAAAATTTATACGCTATTAAATCAACAGATATCTATCAGTTATTGAAAGATGTCAGGATGAGTGAAGATGTTTATAGTTGTTTTGCTTTTGGAGAATATTTGCATTTGACTTTTAAAAACGAAGTGTCGGAATCAGAAAATAAATTAGAAAATTTTTTAATAGAAAAAAACCATAAAGAGCTGGAAATTAAATTAATAAAGCCCACGATTGAGGATTGTTTTATCCGGCTGAGTAGCTAGGTTTTCGGTGGCACGGCTGCGCAACTAAAAATCTCTAAATAATTACCCAATGAACGACAACCAGATTTCCATATCAGCTAACAAACTAACAAAACGGTTTGGTGACTTCATTGCAACCAATGAAATCACTTTTGATGTAAAACAGGGTGAAATTTTTGGATTTTTAGGCGCAAATGGAGCCGGTAAAACCACTGCTATGCGCATGTTGTGCGGATTGTCCAAACCAAGTTCCGGCGAAGCAATAGTGGCAGGTTTTGATGTATACAAACAAACTGAGGAAATAAAGAAAAACATTGGCTATATGAGTCAAAAATTTTCACTTTACGAAGATTTGACAATCCTGGAAAACATCCGGTTTTTCGGTGGAATTTATGGTTTAAGTAATATTCAGCTTAAAGAAAAAAGTGAAAATCTGATAGCTGACCTTGGATTGGGTGACCAGATAAAAAAACTGGTAGGCGAATTGCCATTAGGCTGGAAGCAAAAATTATCTTTTTCAGTGGCGATCTTGCACAATCCTAAAATTGTATTTCTGGACGAGCCAACAGGAGGTGTAGATCCAGTTACGAGACGACAATTCTGGGATTTAATTTATGCAGCGGCAGATAGTGGAATGACGATTTTCGTAACAACACATTACATGGATGAAGCCGAATATTGCAACCGGATTTCTATCATGGTCGACGGAAAAATAGAAGCACTGGATTCTCCCGCAAACTTAAAAAAACAATACAAAGCAGCATCCATGGACGATGTATTCTATCAACTAGCAAGAGGAGCAAAAAGAGGAGAATGATAAAAGAAAATACGTAGATACAAATGAAATTCTGTGTACCTCCTTCTTTCTCTGTGCCCCTCTGTATAACCTAAACCACCACACAAATGACAAAACGAAAAGCACTTTCCCTCCAAATGAACGCCTTCATCAGGAAGGAATTCTATCATGTTTTTCGAGATAAAAAATCTCTTTTGCTGCTGTTCGGATTACCAATTGTACAGATCGTTTTGTTTGGTTTTGCTCTCACCAATGAAATTAAAAACTCAAAAATTGCGGTTCTGGATTATGCCAAAGATGATGCTTCTGAAAGAATTGTCAATCAGATAGAAGCTAGCAGATATTTTGTAATTGAACAATCATTACAAAGCCAAAAAGATCTTGAATCAGCTTTTAAGAGTGGGGAAATTAAACTGGCAATTGTTTTTCCTGCACATTTTAATAATGATTTACAGCATCTTCATAAAGCTCAGATACAGATTATTGCTGATGGCTCAGATCCTAACACGGCCAATACTTTAACCAATTATATTTCCAATATAATTCTGGAATACCAGTCGGAATTACAAGAGAACAATGCGCTTCCATATCGTATTGTTCCGGAAATCAGAATGTTATACAATCCGCAGTTGAAAGGCGCTCCTAATTTTGTACCGGGTGTCATGTCGCTGGTTTTGCTACTGATTTGCGTAATGATGACCTCCATTTCGATTGTCCGGGAAAAAGAATTGGGAACAATGGAAATTTTGCTTGTTTCCCCTTTTCAACCCATTTTAGTAATATTGGCAAAGGCAGTTCCTTATTTATTATTATCGCTGGTTAATCTTACGATCATTCTTTTACTCAGCGTGTTTGCATTGGATTTACCTATTAATGGAAGCGTATTTTTATTATTTGCCATCAGTACGCTTTACATTATTACATCACTTTCTCTGGGTTTGCTTATCTCAACGGTCACTGCATCACAGCAGGCCGCCATGCTGATTTCTTTGATGGGAATGATGTTACCAACTATGCTTTTCACTGGTTTTATGTTCCCCATTGAAAACATGCCTTTGCCTTTACAAACAATTTCCCGGATCGTCCCATCCAGATATTATTATATTATCGTAAAGGCAATCATGATCAAAGGACTAGGGATTTCAGCAATTTGGAAAGAAACACTTATTCTTCTTGGAATGACCGTTTTTTTATTATTTGTCAGTTTGAAAAAGTTTAAAATCAGGTTAGAATGACGGGAATATGAAATTTTCCTTAATAAGTACTTTCGCTAACTGCTAAAAGCTGACCATGAGAACAATCAGATTTTTATTGGAAAAAGAATTCCGGCAAATATTCCGGAATAAAGCAATGTTGCCCATGCTTTTTGTACTGCCTTTTGTCCAACTTTTAATTTTACCTCTTGCAGCAAATTACGAGGTCAGAAATATTAATATCGCAGTTGTTGATCATGATCACTCTACTTACTCACAAAAACTGATTTCAAAAATTACGGCGTCAGGATATTTTCAGTTGGTTGGTTATAATGACTCTTTTAAAGACGCAGATAAGTTAATAGAAAGTGATAAAGCTGATCTGATACTTGAAATTCCGGTAGGATTTGAACGCAATTTAGTACGTGAAAACGAGGAAAAACTGTTCATTGCGGTCAATGCGATCAATGGAACCAAAGCAGGCGTGGGCGGAGCTTATCTTGGAAGGATTATTGCTGATTATAATGGAGAGATCCGGCTGCAATGGATTACTCCGGAACGATTTAATGCTCAGCCAGTTATTGAAATTACGTCTGCAAACTGGTTCAATCCACACATGAATTACGACTTTTATATGGTTCCTGGCATTCTGGCGATTTTGGTAACGATGGTTGGCGGTTATATGTCAGCATTAAATATTGTGAAGGAAAAAGAGATTGGAACAATAGAACAGATTAATGTAACACCTATTCGTAAATTCCATTTTATTTTAGGAAAACTCATTCCTTTCTGGATTATGGGCGTGGTAATCTTTACATTCGGTTTGATGGTAATAGCACGTTTTTTCTACCATATTGTACCGGCAGGAAGCATATTCTTACTTTATGCGTTTCTTGGCATATACCTTTTTGCCATACTCGGCTTTGGTTTGTTGGTATCCACTTATTGCGAAACACAGCAGCAAGCTATGTCAGTTGCCTTTTTCTTTGTCATGATTTTTATGCTCATGAGCGGACTTTTCACATCGATTGACAGCATGCCCGAATGGGCAAAAGTTATTGCGTATTTAAATCCTGTTACCTATTTTATTGATGTAATGCGAATGGTAGTTTTGAAAGGAAGTAATTTCCATGATCTGCAATATCATTTTCTTAAAATGATTGGTTTTGTAATTGTGCTGAATGGCTGGGCTATTTTAAATTATCGAAAAACGAATTGATCATCTTAAAATTTAAAACGTATAATTAGCAGAGAACCAAATCACTCCGGTTAAGTTTTACATCAGCTTTTTACATTTCATTATACTTTTTATTAAAAATGTATTTCAAAACAATGAATATTAGCCGATTTTAGTGATATTTTCCGGTCTGCGTAACACGTCATACTACTTACAGTTTATTTGTTGTTATTTTGCACCCTGGAAAAAAGCATCATCTTCATTATTCATGGAAAGATTTACTGGTCTGATTGGTATTGTATTAATTTTAGGTATTGCATATGCAATGTCAAATAATCGTAAAGCTATAAATTACAGGACCGTTGGTGTCGGATTGGGAATCCAGCTTGGCCTTGCAGTTTTTATTCTTCGCACAGACATTGGTCAATCTATTTTTCAATGGCTGGGCGCAAAAGTGCAAAAGTTACTTTCCTTCTCTGATCAAGGTGCTGATTTTGTATTTGGAACACTTGTAAGGCCAGAACTGATGCAGCGTGCATTCGGCCCGGGCAATGATTTCGTTTTCTTCTTTAAAGTAATTCCGACTATTATTTTTGTAGCCGTTTTGGTTAACATATTATACCATTTGGGAATCATGCAGCGGGTTGTTTCTATCATTGCACGTGGCGTATACTGGTTAATGGGTGTGAGCGGAGCAGAGGCTGTTTCCAATGTTGCCAGTACATTTGTTGGTCAGGTAGAGGCACAGATTATGATTAAGCCATATTTAAAAAACATGACTAATTCGGAATTAATGTCTTCTATGACAGGTAGTTTCGCCTGTATTGCCGGAGGAGTAATGGCCGTATATATTTCATTGGGAGTTCCTGCGCCTTATTTGATTGCTGCCAGTTTAATGGCTGCACCGGGCGCATTGGTTATTTCTAAAATTGTTTTTCCTGAAACGGAACAATCGACTACAAAAGGTGCTGTAAAACTTGAAATCACTAAAACACACGCCAATTTACTGGATGCTATTGCTGCGGGTGCAGGTGAAGGCTTGAAAGTAGGTTTTAATGTAATTGCGATGTTAATCGGCTTTATTGCACTGGTTGCGCTTTTGGATTATTTGTTGGGCTTGATCGGAGGGATTTTTGCTTTTCCTCAGTTAAGTTTCAATTTTTTATTGGGTAAAGTATTCTCTGTATTTGCCTGGGCAATGGGTGTACCGGGAAAAGACATTGAAGCTGCGGGTTCGCTGATGGGCACCAAAATGGTGATTAACGAATTTGTTGCTTATCTGGATATGGTAAAAATCAAAGATACGCTGGATCATAAAACGATCGTCATTACCAGCTTTGCATTATGCGGTTTTGCTAATTTCAGTTCTATTGCCATTCAGGTTGGAGGAATCGGAGAACTTGCTCCAACGCGTCGAGCAGATTTAGCCCGATTAGGATTCAAAGCGCTGATATGCGGAACATTGGCCTCTTATATGTCAGCAACTCTGGCCGGGTTGCTGCTTTAATTTAATGCCACGAATACACGAATGTTCACGAATATCGAAATTTGATTTAAAATATTCGTGAACATTCTTGTATTCGTGGCGTTCTGTTTTAAACTTCAACTATTTTCAACCGGATTGCTTCCAGCACCATTCCTACCCTGCTTTTGACATTCATTTTCTGAAAAACAGATTCGCGATAACCGTCAACTGTACGCGGGCTAACGCACATTTTATCAGCAACCTCAGCATAAGTAAGATCGCTGCATGATAGTTTGATGAAATTAATTTCCCTTTCGCTTAGTCCTAACTGATCTACCGGATCTTGTAATGAATCCGGATTTAAGCTCTTAATCAGCTGGCTTGTTACATATTCCGTGTAATAAAATCCCTTTTGAACAATTGAGTCCAGCGCTTGTTTTAGTTCATGCGGTTTACAACCTTTCAGTAAATACCCCCCTGCTCCGTTACGCAACATTTTTACTATGGATTCCTCCTTATCGTTCATCGATAATGCCAGGATTTTAATTTCCGGATAATTATTTTTTAGCCATAAAGCCGTTTCATAACCATCCATTTCCGGCATATTAATATCCAGTAATACCAAATCGGGCACCATTTTCAATTTAATACGTTGAATAAGTTCTTTGCCATTGGATACTTCATAAAGTACCTCATACTCCTCATATTTCTGTACCAATCCCGAAAGGGCCTTCGCCATAAGTTCATGGTCATCAACAATAGCAATTGTAGTAATCATAATAATGTACAGTAGACTTTACGTCTTTTTTAAATTAACTTTTAAACACACTTTCATATTTATTTAGGGTTGATTTTTTCATTATCGTTAACTAGCTCAATTTCTAATCGGGAACCGTTGCCATTTGCAGATGCCCATTTAAATTTTCCTCCAATCAGTTCACAGCGTCGTTTAATACTACGCAGACCTGCTCCCGAAGAATCCATTTCCTCCTGGTTCATTACTTTATCAGGATCAAATCCTTTTCCATTATCAGCAAGACAAAGGTTAAAATTATCCTTTCCATAAGTAAGTTTAACATCTATATTTTTTGCTTCCGAATGTTTAATGGAATTATTAAGAAATTCCTGAAAAATCCTGAAAAGTACAATTTCGCGTTCGTATCCCAAGGTATAAGCTTCTCCTTCCAAATTGATTTCTGTCTGGATTTTTTTGGTTTTACGAACTCGCTGTAATTCCTGCATAATGCTTTCCTGCAACCCAAAGTGATTCACAAAATCGCCATCCAGACTTTTAGTCAAAATTCGTAAATCACTGATTGACTGACTAATAATTTCATTCGTTTGACTAATATATACGTAATTTTCCTCTTCCTGCCTGGTTTCTTCCAATATATTTAAATTGATTTTAGCAACAGAAAGTAACTGACCGATATTGTCATGTAACTCCTGCCCTATTTGCTGAAGAGTTGTATTTTGAACTTCAATCCGGGATTTAAGAATTTCCTGTGTAAACTGATATTGCAGCAAGGCTTTGTCCTGCTTAAAGTGAAGTTGCTTTTTACTATATGTTATGAAAAAAGAAAAGAGAAAAATTACAACTAACCCTAATATTATCATTCCCGCGAGCAACATAACATTTATATCAAAAGGTAATTCCATCGTTTGTAATTAATCCCTTGTATTTAAGAAACGCTTTATATAGTAATGGGAACACACATAACAGATAAAAACCAGCATCAAACCATAAAATTATCTGTAGCCAATAAATTATTAATTCCCGATTATCAGAGATTAAATAATGCATTACTCCCATTTGAAACAGACTGATTATTGAAACAAATACACCAATACTGACGTAGAAAGTTGGTACAGAAGTCAAAGGTTCAGGCTCCGGTGTGTTCAATAGATCTTTCAAATAAATCAGGACCCAAATCAATAATAATATTCGTGTAATTAAAATTACCAGGAAAGGCATTTCTGTTAATTTCTGAAAAAATATACCAGAAAACAGTGCAAACAGAAAGACAAAAACTACACTCAATAAAATATTATTTTTAATATTTTGGGAAAGTATGTTCTCTCTGAATACAAATGCCAGGGTTAAATATTGAAAAGGTATGAGGAGGTGATACAGAAATAGATTATTCTTCCGGTAAATTCCTGTGTAGCAATTTGCCATCAGCTCGAGGGTAAAGGTTACTATAACAAAATAGGTCAAATATTTAAGATCCTGATCTAATTGTCGTATCAATGAAATCCCGGCAATTACACCAGCAAACAATATAAATAAGGTCACCCACTCTGCACTAATCATGGAAACTTTCCGATTTGTTTTTGTCTTTCTTGTCTGTTGAGTACAATGTTGTTCTTTAAAATATCAGATCTTCAACTTCTTAATCGCACATACATTCTCCGGGATTAGAGGATATGTAAGCAGCATCATTCGTCAGGTAATTCTTTATAGCTCATTGATATAAATATTAAGTGTGCGTAAAAACGATTTCCATTAAACATTACAAATTTCAATTCTTGTTGTAATAAAAAGAATGGTTTTTTGCTCCTTTAATCGGCGGGAAAATACTGTATTAAAAACCGTATTTTTCCCGTAGTCGAGATTGATATTTTATGATAATATTTGTCTTATTATATTAATTACATCAACATAGAAAGTAAGCCCCCTCAACTATATCAGTACCAAAGAAATCCACTGCTGCATTTTATGTGGCTAGTGGATTTTTTTCTTGTCCTAAACTTTCAGTATTTTTCTGGATGCCTTTTGGCATGATTATATTCACAAATCTATCGTTGCAATAATAATCCGGTTAAAAGAAGCACAATCTGTATGAAAACAATTAAGCTTTACTTCTCTCTTCTTAAAGACAGTTTCAATGGGTTTATGGATGATAACGGCCTCAAACTGAGTGCTGCTCTTTCATATTATACCATTTTTTCATTGGCTCCTATGTTGCTGGTGATTATTTCTGTCCTGAATTTTTTTTATAGAAACGGAGATATTCAGGGCGAAGTTTTTGCACAAATTACTTCCCTGGTAGGAAAAAATGCCGCGGAACAATTACTTGAAATTCTAAAAAATGCTGAAATGTCTAAAAAATCCGGTGTGGCAGCTGCAATTGGTATTGCTACGCTTTTGATAGGTGCAACGGGGGTTTTTGCTGAAATTCAGGATTCTATTAATTATATCTGGTCTATCAAGTCCAAGCCAAAAAAAGGATGGCTGCAATATCTGAGAAACCGGTTATTATCTTTTTCAATTATCCTGACTCTCGGATTTCTTCTGATCGTTTCCCTGGGCGTCAATGCATTAGTTGATGTGTTGAGTTCGAAATTAGAACAACGTTTTTCGGAAGCGTCCGTAGTAGTTTTTTACATTATTAATCTGGCATTGTTACTGACAATCATCACTTCTCTTTTTACAGTCATCTTTAAAGTATTACCGGATGGGCATGTACGTTGGAAAGAGTGTATTGTTGGTGCGACATTTACAGCGGTATTATTTTTGATAGGCAAATTTGTAATTACCTTTTATATCGGCCAATCTGATCTGGGCGCAACTTACGGAGCATCAGCATCTATTGTTATATTATTGACATGGGTGTATTATTCATCCATTATTTTATATTTCGGAGCAGAATTTACAAAAGTATATGCCGGTCTGGATGGCAAGGCAATATCCCCTAACCGCAATGCAGTACTTATCATAAGAAAAGAAGTAGACGAAAGAACCGGAAAATTAGTAGAATAATAAAGATCTGATTTATAAATCATAAAAAACCCCTCTCACTTTCTTAAGAGGGGCTTTTTATGATATTTATCTTATTTATAATACTTAACTATCTGATCACCAACTCAAAAGGCATTCTCGTCTGAGTTCCGCCCATATTCATCAGCTTCTTGTACATAGTAACATAAGTGGCCATTTCACCCAGATTTTTAGACATTACTTTTTCCTCTTCGTCTCCCATCATTTTGGTAAAAATTTCTTCCAAAGGTTTTTTCTTTTCCGGATAATAACGAATACGGTAATCGTCTTTTCCCAATTTAGCCGCAGTTGCTGCTAAGGCAATTGCTTCATCTACACCACCCAATACATCTACAAGCCCATTTTCCTTAGCTTCAACACCTGACCAAACGCGGCCCTGAGCAAGACTTTTCAGCTTCTCAACAGACATTTTTCTTCCTGCTGCTGCTTTCGCAGTAAATTTCTCGTAACCTTCATTTACGCTTTTCTGAACCATAGATTTTTCAAAATCAGTCATTTCCCGGGTTGCAGTTGGCCAGTCAGAATGTGCATTTGTACCTACATGGTCAAACGTAACACCCAATTTGTTATTCATAAAATCAGTTACGTTGAAAATCAGTCCAAATATCCCAATTGAACCGGTTATCGTATTAGGCTGGGCCACGATTTTATCACAACCCATCGCCATATAATAACCGCCTGATGCAGCTACGTCCGACATAGAAGCAATTACAGGTTTCTTTTTAGAGGTAATTTGAATCTCTCTCCACATCACATCAGATGCAAGCGCACTTCCACCCGGAGAATTGATGCGAAGAACAATTGCTTTAATTTTATCATTGTCACGAAGCTTTTTAAGTTCTTTTACAAACTTTTCCGAGCCAATAGATTCGTCGCTGCCTTCGCCGCTGGAAATTTCACCTTCCGCTACCAATACAGCAATGCGTTTGTTAGAATCGCCTTCATCTATCGTATTTCCGCCTTTCAGATATTTATCAACACCGATATACGAAATTTCTTTTTTCTCTTCTACCTGCAAATCTTTTTTCAGGACATTTTCAAATTCGTCCCAGTATCCAAGATTGGTAACCAGTTTATATTTAAGAGCTGATTCCGGATTTTCGACGGCCAGAGAATCAGCAAGGTTTTTTAATTGCTCAACAGGGATTTTACGTGATGCCGAAACATTTTTGAGGAAATTACCATTAATAGCCGCGATCAGTTCCGAAGATTGTTTTTTACTTGCTTCGCTCATATCCTGACGGGAAAACATTTCAATGGCACTTTTAAACTCTCCAACACGAAAAATCAATGGTTTTACTTCAAGTTTATCGAAAGTGCCTTTGAAAAAACTATATTCAGCAGAAAGGCCATTCCACTCCATACCACCAGCAGGATTTAAATAAATTTTATCAGATACAGAAGCAATGTAGTAGCCTTTTTCAGAGAAATTTTCTCCGTAAGTAACGATAAATTTCTTTGATTTCTTAAATTCCAAAAGCTGATTCCTGATCTCTTCCAGCGTTGCCCATCCGGTTTCAGGACCTTCTGTTTTTAAGTAAATACCTTTGATTTTATCATCAGACTGCGCACTTTTTAAAGCTTCAAGAATATCTTTTAAGCCAACTGCATTTTCACCTCCCCCAAAAGGCCCGCCTATTTCAGCGAATGGGTTTTCAACTCCTACTTCCAGTATGGGTTTATTTAAATCCAGTTTGAGTACGGATTTTTCTTTAACAACTACTTTATCATCAGATGAAAAGACAGCTCCGACTCCTGCAATAATAAATAGGAAAAGAAAAAAGAAAAGAACTAAGCCCACAATAGTGGCCAGTACATATTTAAGAAATTGTAACATAGGTTATATAAATCATTGGTTTTTAATTCAGAGATATTCTTTTAACAAAATTACGTATTAATTGTCCCAGTTAGGGAGTTAAATATTGTCCAAAGGTATTTTCGACGGTATAAATGGTCATATATCTTTTCAAGTATTTACGTGTGAAATTTACAGTTAGATGTACAGATTTTGTAATTTAGGCGAAAATTGAAAATGAAAAAAATACTCATCCTCGTCCGTCATGCCAGTGCGGAAGAAAATAATTTTAAAATAAAGGATTTTGACAGGCAGCTTATTGACAAAGGTCTTGCGGAGGCCACAATCATGGGGAGCTGGATAGCAGGAAAAAAAATTAACCCTGATCGTTTTATTACCAGTTCAGCACCCAGAGCTTATAAAACTGCTGAGGTAATTGCCAGCCAGCTTGATTTTGATATCTCTGCCATCGAATCAACACGTAACTTGTATGACGGGGGACCGAATGCCTATCTGAAGCAAGTTGTATCTACTCCTGAAACATCCCAATTGCTGGTTCTTTTTGGTCATAACCCTGATATTTCCTACTTTGGAGAATATTTATCGGACGCACATATCGGCTCCATGAAAAAATGCAGTATTGTTATTCTTGAATTTGAAAATCAAAAATGGGAGGAAATTTCTGCTGGCACAGGCCAATTCGTTTCCTATATTACACCAAAAGAAGTTAATGAGGCCAGCTAACATAAATGGATAAGTCAAACAAAAACCGTAAAATCTTCATCGTTGTATTCATTCTTTTTGTAGCCCTGTTTGCTTACATTTCTTATGATATGTCCAGTCGCACAACTGCGCCATGGAACAAGCCTAAACAATTGAACCGTGCTTTGCCAGGCGCTTTACCGGATTCTGATTCACTAAAACTGGATTCGCTGCTGGAAGAAGCCGATAAAAAATAGTATTAAGTTAAAATTTTACAGTTTACAGAAAAATTTCGCCATTAACTTCGTGGATGAAATTCAGTGATTATTTGCCTTAAATAATCACGGTCTAAATGTGTATAAATTTCGGTTGTGATGATAGATTCATGGCCAAGCATTTCCTGTACAGCCCGTAAACTTGCTCCGCCTTCTATCAAATGTGTAGCAAATGAGTGCCGGAATGTATGCGGACTTACAACTTTATCAATGCCGGCTTTTTCAGTCGCGTCTTTAATAATCAGGAAAATCATCACCCGGGTAAGTTGTTTTCCACGTCTGTTTAAAAAGACAATATCCTCACTTCCTTTATGAACAGACATTAATCTTCTTATAGTATCCAGGTATATTTCTACATATTTAATAGCCTCTTTGCCAATAGGTACCAGCCTTACTTTGTCACCTTTTCCAAGTACACGGATAAAGCCGATATCGAAATAGCAATTGGTAAGCTGCAAATTAATTAGTTCTGATACCCGAAGCCCTGAACTGTACAAAACCTCAATAATTGCCCTGTTACGGGTTCCTTCGGGCGTAGAATGGTCAATTGCCGCAAGAATTTCTTCTATTTCTTCGTACGACAATACATCCGGCAGCTTTCTGGGTAAACGCGGCGCTCCGATTAATTCTGTCGGATCACTGGTAATTTCATTTTCAAGCATGAGATACTTATAAAAAGCTTTGATGCCTGAAAGCATTCTTGCCTGCGAATGTGAGGCTAAACCTAATTCAGCAATATATTTCAGAAAGCCTAATATATGCTCTTCAAGCAGGTTTTTTGGCGTAACATCAATGGCAGCCAGTTCAAGATATTCTGCCAGTTTTTCAACATCACGAACATAAGCCTGAACAGAATTGTCGGAAAATGACCTTTCTAACCGAAGATAATTTTTGAAATGTTTGATGTAGCTTTGCCACATACTCTGATTTTGAATGATTGAATGAGAGAATGAGAGAATATTAGAATAAGAACTAATAGAAATCATCCATCGCAATTTATAATACTTTTACGAATTTGGTAAAAGAGCATACATATATTAGTACTATAAACTATCTGTGAACCATAGCTAACGACGAATGGCTAATTGCCAAAAGCCAATTTATATATGAAAAAAATATTAATTCTTAACGGACCGAATTTGAATTTATTAGGAAAACGTGAACCCGGTGTGTACGGAAATCAGTCTTTTGAAGATTATTTTGAAGAATTGAAAAACTTGTTTCCGGATACAGAACTGCATTATTTTCAATCTAATCATGAAGGGGCCATGATTGATAAAATCCATGAAACCGGGTTTTCTTTTGATGGTATTGTGATAAATGCCGGTGGTTACACCCATACATCTATTGCCCTTGCGGATGCGCTGTCTGCAGTAACAACTCCTGCCGTTGAAGTGCACATTTCTAACATTCACGCAAGAGAATCATTCCGGCACCACAGTTATCTTACCAGCAGATGTAAAGGTATGATATGTGGTTTAGGTTTAAAAGGATATGAAATGGCTATCCGGTATTTCATATAGTGATATACCGGATAGCTCATTTTTATCTGAATACTGCGTTACTGAATAGTATTTTCCCGTTATAGATCATTCCTCTGAACAACGGATCGTCCATCAGATAAACTACTTGTCCCTTGCCCATTGGCTGAACTCCCATAATCAGCGTATTTTTTAATTTTTCGGTCATTTTTTTACCGACAAATCCTGCCGTATATCCTTTTTCGTTAAAATAGCCTACATTCCAGCCATCTTTCAGGTAGCCAATATCATACGCGTCTCTTACCAACGTATAATATTCCTGGCTGCATCCAAAGGCAAGCGGATGTGTTTTGTCCAAAGTAATACTGAACATACTTCCCGGTGAAGAATCACTGGCTTCCATACGTTCCTGATCACCAAATTTCTTGAACACATCCGGTTCTTTACTTTTATCAGAAGTCTTTTTAGATAATCCGAATCCTGTTTTACCAACAAAAATATCTGTTGCCTGTTCCATAGCAATAAGCTTACCTCCGTTTTTGATCCAGTCCTGCATCATATCCATCACTTTTTCATTCAGAATACCAGCATATTTACCGGCAGGAAGTATTAAAACATCAATATCACTCCATGGCAAACCAGCCAGTTTATCGCCATTGACAATGGTCATTGGATATTGAATCTGTTTTTCAAAATAATGCCATACTGCGCCAAATGATGTTGGAGAAACACCCGGCCCGGCAACAGTTACGATTTTCGGAGATTTTAAAACCGGCACAAAACCTGAACCAAAATCTGCACCGGATGTTACAAAACCTGTTTTTACAGGTACAAGCTGTACATGATGTTTTGTGGCCAGTGAAGTAATAATCTGATCAAAATCTTTCTGACCATTACCCTTCTTTGTAATGACGAGCGTACCAGCTTCAAATTTGAGTTTATCTATTTCAAAATCAATGTTTGAACTGCGTACAAGCATATTCCTTTTTAAAAGTTCTGAAAGGAAAACCACATCTTCCACCGCCGACCAGCGGGCAAGATAAGCGTAAGGCGTACTTTCAGGAATTTTGTTTTCAATTGCTGCAACTTTATAGGCAACCGGAGTAAGTTTTTCTTTTAAACCATACGTTTTTAAACCAAACAAATAAGACAAGCCCCAACTTGTAAGATCGTAAGTGACAGAATCTTCCAGAACAGGTTTGGTTTCAAATAGTATCCGTATCAAATTTGATTTGGGCTGGTACGCACTGATCAGCAAGTCATTACTTTCTATTTTTATAGATTGATCCGACGCATTCGCAAGCTCTGTTCCTTTGGAAACTATACTTTTACCAGCCAGACCATATTCAAATCCTTGTTTCGTAAGCCATTCTGTGAACGACCTGACACGTTCCTCATTACCCTGCGATTTTACCACATAAGTTTTGAAACCGCCGGAAGGATTAGTCATTGCATCTTCATGAAACTTAATAAATTCTTTTACAATACGCTCCTGCCGCGACGTAACCGATTCGAGCGTAGCCATACTTGTAGCAAAATGGTGATCGATTCTGCTTACGAGTGTCAAAGTATCCTTTTCCTTTTCTCTTTCAATAGCCAGTCCGCCTGCTCCACCGCCAGCCTGCTCATAGGTAATTCCGATCGCACCATTGAAAGTAGGCCAGGTATCACCGTAGCTTGGGTAAAAGAGATCGTAATTATATCTGGTAAAATAGGCCCAGTTATTCTTATCAAAGTATTTGCGGCAATTTTCTCCAACCAATTCGTTGAATTCACGCTGCCAGCCAGTAATATCTTTGTGAAACGGCTTTGCCGCAGGTGGGAAATAATAACTGCTATTTGAACCCATTTCATGAAAATCAGCATGTAAATGAGGCATCCATTGGTTGTAAAGCGCGATTCGTGCCTGCGTTTCCTTTTGTGTCTGCCACGCCCAATCGCGGTTTAAGTCAAAAAGATAGTGATTGAACCTTCCTCCCGGCCATGGTTCATCATGTTCGAGCGCATAAGGCGTCACATTGGGAACAGCACTTTGATAGCGGTTGTACCATTGCGTATAACGGTCATAGCCATCCGGGTTTTCACATGGATCAATGATAACAACCGTGTTTTTTAATATCCCTTGTGTCAATGCATTGTCTTTGTTCAGCAATTCGTAAACTACTTTCATACTGGTGTTAGCAGAAACTGCCTCATTGCCATGTACGTTGTAGCTCAGCCACACAATTGGAGGAACAGCGCCATCAGGTTTGCCATCGAGCATTTTAATACTTTTCAAATGGTTTGTCCTGATTGATTCCAAACGGCTGATATTTTCAGGAGAAGAAATAAATGCAGCAATTAACGGGCGGCCTTCATTGGTGCTGCCATATTGCATTACTTTAACACGATCTGGGTTCTGACTTTCCAGTAACCGAATGTAGTCTACAATTTGATGATGAAAAGTAAATTTTGTTCCAAGCGGATAACCTAAATACTGATCAGGCGTTTTGTTTTGAGCATTCGCAAATTGAAATAAAATTAAGAATAGGAGACAGTGAATAGATTTGATCATAAATCTTTGAGTAATTTTCAAATAGGTATAGTCAAATTTAGAAAGTTCACTGAATTTAACGGCATTGAAAAATAAATTAAAAAAAGTTTTAAATTTAATGTTCTGATAATGAGGGATGTTAAAAAATAAGCAAGTTTTATTTTCTTCCGATGTTAGGAATTTAAAATTCAATCGTGCATCTTTGCACCACGATTCCAGAACACGGAAACGAAAAGTGAAAGAAAGTGCTTAAAAAACGCGCGAAGTAGGAGACCAGTCGGCCCATTCGTCTAGCGGTTAGGACACGACCCTTTCACGGTTGAAACAGGGGTTCGATTCCCCTATGGGTCACATTGCCGTAGTTTAGGCATTTTCAACATTTTATAAAACCGCTCTAATTTGCGTTAGGGCGGTTTTTTTTGTTTTGGCGTTGTGTTTCTTGCAGTGATCCGTAAAAGTTTCAGGTATTGTTTCAGAATTAACAATAATCAATGTTAACTCCCATGTCGAAATTAACAATTATCTTAAGAAAATGGGACTTGTTTCAATGTTTCTGATGCACTAGAACATAGAATTCAGCAACGCGAGCGAAAACGAGGACTTAGTTAATTTGGTATATGGTGAAATAAATATGTTGTATAATCGCCCCTCATTTATACTAGATTAATAATTCTAAGTCAGACATGTAATCTTGGTTTAGGAACTTTTCTTCCTATCTATTGCCAATAATATTAGCCATAGCTAATATTGTTCACCATTTAAATCTAAAAACGATAAGTTAAGGATTTTAATTTTATCTGATCTATCACCTAAGTTAATTTGCCACCTTGATTCCATGAATTCTAATAATTTTATTCCGCGTTCAAAAATGTGATTAGGAGTCCATGTTTCTTCTTTCGAAACTTCATTTTCAGAATATGATCCGTACCTATAACCTACTTTTTTGCTGTTGTCTACTTTTTCAGCAAAGCATTTATTTTGTAAGCTTGAATTTTTGGGCTTGGATAAAGGTAAAAGATTCCCTAATGAATTAAGCATTAATTTCTTTTGAGGATTTGAATAACTATTGAAATTCTCCTTCCAACACTCTGTATTTGCTGTTTGAGGATATATGTGTTCTATTGTAATATAGTCTTCTGATTCTAAATTAAATTGTGCCCAATCAATTTTAATTCTTTTTGACTTTGAAGAATCCCTAAAATTTAAATCGTATTCATATAAAAAATACCTGATCCCTATCCACTCATAAAATCCAGTTGATTTGAAGAGTCTGCTGAGTTCACCTATCACATCGGCATCAGGATATGACATTTTTTCAATGTATTTGTTAAGATGTAAATTTACTTCTTGCTGATCAATCTTGCCTTGTCCTAATTTAAGTGCTAACTCATTAAGTACATGCAAATGCATGCCATATCGATTGGTTGGCAACATGCCTATAAATCCAAACCTCTCAAGAGAATTAAGAAATTCTATGGTTAGAGCTTCAGATGGTTTTTTTAAATATACAGATAATAAAAGTGTATTAAATTTAGGGAATCCTATTCTGCTAAGTTTATTAATAATGATTCTTTCAGCTTCCGTTACAATAGAGGAAGGGGTTGGTAAATTGTGAAGGTCATACCAGATAGTTACACTATTTTGAAGACTTAGTATATATTTGTTTATATCTCGTATTGTAAGTTTTGGTCTTCCTCTCTTTCCAACTTGTTGTAACCTTTTAAGAGAAAATATTTCTTCAAGCAAGAAAGTCTCGTAATATTTTTTGTAAGTCATAATTTGATTTCTACTCCTGAGGGAGTAAATTTGTCCATCATCAGTTATCTCTCCAAAATATACTAAAAGGTGATTTATTAAAAAGGTATCGTCATTTAAAGGGTTATCTTTATTTTTTCCCAAATAATGATAAACTGCTTTCCAGGAATCATTGATATGTTTTCTAAGTTGTTTTTTTTCGGTTTCCGCTACATGAAACTTAGTTGAAAGATATATAAGCCGATTTTTTAACAATTCTAGAACTGAAAGAGGTTTACCTCTATTATTCATGGTTTCAAACGCAACAAAAACATCTATGTCCTGTGTAATAGAATAAATATTAAATAAAAAATGTTGTGTTATTTTCTTGAAAACATTTTCAATTTGTTCTAACTGTAATTCTTTAAGCCTTTCTATAAAGAAAAGTTTTGCAAATATTAAATTTTGTGTATAAATAGTTTCTTCATTCAGATAAGACCCAGAAGAATCTTCATTAAATATCTTAGTTTTTAAATATTCGTAACTAGGGTTATCTTTTTCATAACCAAAGATATAAGACCTAGAAATACCTTCATCCTTAGAATCAAATATGTACCGATTCTTAATTGTAAGAATTGAATTATAATTAAGCCGAGAAGTTTCTGGTACGCTTTCTGTTATTGCCTGAATTAACAAAATTGTAGTTGTCAGCCTCTGCTGTCCATCAACAATAAAGTATGGTTCAAAGCTTTTAGAATTAATAATCCAAGTATCATCCTCCCAATTATTATACGTTTCAGGCAGAACTTTTTCAAGAGTAAGAACTCCTACATAGTGATTTTTACCTTCCTCTAATTGTGTAATGTCATTCCAAAAATCTTTTAGTTGCCTTTCATTCCAAGCATATCCTCGTTGATAATCAGGAATGCGATATAATTTTTCTGTAAATATTTTGGATATTGAAAGCAGCTGGGTCTCCATGTGTTATAAACTAAGTAATTTATTCAGTTCTAAATTACTTATGATTTTTTTATATTTTCCAGTGACTTAAAAAAAATGCACTTTTTTAACTCACTTTTATTCACAAGTGGTTGATTATCTGGTAAAAATATTTTATAAAATCATAAAGAAGACTATGAATCCATACTTTTTGCCGTGCTTTGCCAATTTCGAACTTTCTTAAAAATGATTTTCTGAATGTTGGAAAGGCCTCTGAAGGCAAAAAGCTCAAGGAGCCTTATCGAAATTTCAAATTCGAAACATGTCATCACTAACAAAATGAAATTTCGAAGTTTATGCCAACAACAATCCTGATTCCACCCAGTGAACACCATCTGAAAGTAGTCCATGGTCTCACTAATTTACAAGTTCTATGTTTTTATCCTTACGGTTATAACTACCATATTCTTCTCGTAAGATAATATCTCTGCGTTACATGCCAATCGATGCTTCTCCTTACAAATCTCCCTATCTTTTCTCCACCAAATTATCTGCATGCCGGTGCACAATTTTCCAGCCATCCGCTTCTTTACGGAATAGAATTGTAACACGTAAATCTATTGCTTTACCTTTTGCGGGCTGATAATGTTCGGCCTGAAGTAAATATCCTGTGTCTGCTCCAACGTAACTGCTTATGTTTTCAAATGTGTAAGTGCTTCCTGCCGGCATTTTTTTGCTGGCCCAATCCAATCGCGGCTCTACTGATTTCCAGCCTTTTTCTTCCACACCTCCAAACCCGCCAAAAATAGTAACATCATCCCCGCGTGACCACAATGATTTAAGCACTTCTGGATTTCCTTTGGAAAATTCCCGGTTTGCTTCCTGCATTTTATCAATAGTGATTTCAAATGTTACGCTTGCTTTTTGCTTTAAAACGGCAACACTTTGCTTTACCGGGTGGGGTGCTAATTTTGCTTCTACTGCTTTGGTCCGGTATTTAAATGATGATGCAACCAAAATCAATAAAATGAAGACCGTAACTTTCCTATTCATGGCTAATAAACTTTAAGTACTCTTGTATTTTATTCAGGTTACAAAGTTCTAAGGAAAAAAAATAAAA
>Ga0247739_10000156_pt1 | contig 23254 bp, 22 predicted proteins | sample UWRJL058202B2_FD_180943 | JGI IMG/M metagenome (GOLD analysis project Ga0247739, IMG submission 180943) | Plant litter microbial communities from Arlington Agricultural Research Station in Wisconsin, United States - UWRJ-L058-202B-2 | ecosystem: Environmental > Terrestrial > Plant litter >...
TGAAGCAATTCCTCTTCTAATTCACCTACTAAATCTTCATGTAATCTCCCGTCCTTCACGAAATCTTTATGATTGTTAGTCAAATAGATTAATTCAGGGCTTGAAGGTATCTCAATATCTTCTTTTGATATTATAGATTTAATATTTTCCCAAATAAGACTATCTCGATACCCTTTTTCATTCGCATTAAATGGCTTTTTACTAAGCATTGCTTTTTTTGCCAAATATCTATGATCTGTACTGGGATAAGGAATTATCGAGATATCATTATCTCTAAATATTTCGTTTACATAGGTATTATACTCTTTTACTGACTCAGTTATCAACTCATTTGTGATAGGTGATTCGGTTTTTATGTTTGAAAGCTTATTATATTTTCGAAGCTCAGAGTCTATGACCTGCTGACTTTCAGTTATTCGCTGAGAAAACTTGTTTATCACCTCATCTATAACAAGTTGTGGTATATATAAACTAATTTGATCGTTCCGGGAATTTTCAAACAAGATTTTGAAATCCGGCTTCTTCATATAGAAATCAGCAATGATAATGTTAGAATCAAGGACAACTTTCATATAACTTAAAATTAAATTACTAATTAGTTAGAGTGGTAAAGAGACAGATCTATTTAACAAATTGCTCTTAGCGATGCAACAGGAGCCTTATACACCAGAACTAGCGATTGCAGTCAAAGCAACCACTCTCATCTTGGTAGCAGTTTCAACCAAATTAGTATACAGCTCTTTAAATAAATTAAAATATTCCAGAGGGAATTGGGTAGCTAAGGAAGTATACACCACAAGCATTTGCTTAAATCTTTCTAGGTTAGTTGTCGAAATCTTCAACAACATCACCCCAACTTCGCGCGTTTCATGTTTGGGAACCTTCTTTATGAAAACATCATAGTTGTAATGATGTAAATTTTTTTCCATTTCGATGTTCCAGTTATCTAGATATCCAGACGACCTAATGATGTCCGAAATTGGTTTGTCAAATTCTGGATTATACTGCATAAATTCAGTGAGTTGGCTCAAATCTTGAATATCTTTTTGAGTTGTATTTCTGGCTTGATCAAGAATTTGATTGGTATCATTAATTTGCTTTTCTAGAATTGTATTCCTCTCATTAGCATTGTCAACTTCTGGCTGACTGGCTTCTCTCAGAATATGTTCAATGTGATCAAGGTGGTCAGAGTCAAGAAGATCCTTTACAGTGCTGTAATCGGGATTTTTGACTAGGGTTACCTGAGCGCTCTGGTATGCCATTGCAACAAGACGAGAACAATACTGTCTGTTCGTTTCAATGGCTGGTGCATCTGTCTCACGGACTGACCTACGCGCCTCTGCCGGAGAATACTCTGTGCCAATTAATGTACGAGCAAAGTCAACAGCACGTTGTATAACACCGGCTTCACCAATCTGTTTGAGTCGTAGTGCAATGGCATCGTCGGGACTATCGAACAACTTTCGAGCAGAATTCATTGCGTGAACTCCAAGTCCATCAGCTTCGATATAACTTGACTCCCCTGCATATAGTATTGCGTGAGAGTACTTACAGTTCCCTTGTTGCTGGATGAATACACTGCTACGATGCTCGGATCTGGTCAAAATGATATCACCGGGCTGAATTTTATCTAGGTCAAGTAGATACATAGTTTTTGGATCGCTAAAAGTATTTATGAAAGGTACAGGGAATCATACGGGGAGATTTTCTATCCACTCAGCCGGAATCAGCTTTCTACCATTTCTCCACACGTCCACCTCGTAAATTCCTTCAATTTCGCCGTATATGCTATCGTCGGCGTGATCTAAGATAATAACCTGCCAAAGGCCCTTCGAAGCCTCAATAGAATGAGAAATAGTCTTGAACATGTTTTTTACTGCTTCAACATCTTCATCTGAGTCATACTTTGCTTCGGTTTCATAGTTCACCTCATGAATATCGTTTGCGTTCTTCGTTTTGCGAAGTTTCGGAAAATAGACTTGGCTTGGTTGATCGAATATAACAAATGTTGGAACAGGCGAATTTTTCATATTTAGAAAAAATTCTTGAAGTGCACACATTAGCGCTATATGGAATGAAACCCAGTTCGAGGCGCTTCCTACCTGTGCAAGATAATGCCAGTGATCATCGCTGCTTAAAACCTGAATATTTAAATCCTTCACGTCAAAGCGAGGAGCTATCTTCTTATATTTGGCTTCAACATCTAGAAATTGTAAGTGCGAAAGTATTAGAGCGGAAATTCTATGGGTTGCACTGTCAATTCTTTGTCTAACTCCATTTGCGTCGACAATCTTAAGTAATGAAAAATATTCTTGTTCTAGCTTATCTATTTCTTCTTTAAGGTCACCGCCATCCGATAACTTATTATAATATTCGAAATGGGCTTTCAAATGGCCGAGAAATAAAAATAAGTTTTTCTTCTGCTGAAATTGCTCTTGTGCTTCTTTGTCTCTTGCCAGCAGTAGGTCAAATCTTCCCTCTAGTGCTTTTTTTCGTTCTAACAAATGTTCCAAGCTAGCCTTCAATTTTTCTTCTTCTCTTGAAAAAGACATTGGAACTTCAGCTACAGCCTTAGATTCGGTTTCAAGTTTTTTAAAGGCATTCGAAATTTTTATTAGTTCATGCGTTTTATTTGGATGAGAAGTGCTTCCACAAGTAGGACATTCTTGGCTATCAACTATAGAAGAGGCCAATAGCCATTGCGAGATATGAAGGCGATCACGTCTTCTTTTAACGGAATTGCCATAGTCATATAATCCCGATTTTAATGCGCCTAAGTCACGGAGCCTTTTTTTTGCAGTTGCAATTTCAATACTCAGGCTATTTTCAATTTCTTCTAACTCTTGAAGTTCGGTGTTTGCTTTAATAACATTTTGGCTAACGGTTCTACTATATTCAGGTAAATTATCGAGAAGTTCACGAGCGTTGTCAACTAAATCTTCGGGTTGCATATCATCAAGTAAATCTTGTTCTAATAATCCATACTCCTGCGCTATTTTCAAATGACCTTTCAAATTTACTACCCAATTATCAGAAACATCTTTCGCTCTTTCAAAATCCCTTTTTAATCGATTTAAATTTTTCTGAATTTCTTGAAGCCTATTTCGAGCATTAAGTATTTCGATATTCTCAGCTCCAAGAATAAATGGGAACCAATTCCGCAGTTTTTCACGATGTTCATGTGAATGAGTTTTATAGAATAGAACATTTTGGTTGGCAACAATATCCTGGCTTTGAAACACAAAGGCCATCAAATCTCTAAAACTTAACCTTCCTTGAAATCCATTATTTTCTTCATCAGTATTAAGGCCAATATAGGGCACGCCAGATAAACCGTTAAGGAGATGTTTAATGCCTTCCATTTTTTCATTTCCGTTCGGAATTATTGTTGGGACAACAATTGAGGATCCTCTCATTAAATAAAAATCATTTGACACTAGATTTCCTATTGGAACTCTTCTACCTATAAGGATTTCCTCAGTTGCGGTCTTAAAAATCAACCCGTACCATGAGGTATAGTCTCGTATTGTATCTATTGGAATGGAACAGTCACCTGAGGCTAAGCAGTAGTCGATTATGGGAATAATTGCCGATTTTCCAGTTCTTGAAGCACCGGTAATCACATTTACCTTTCCTGTTTCAAATGAAACAACTTTCGGAAGGAAGTTGATATCTTTTGGCCAAATTATCAGCTTTAATATTTGAAATTGCATTATAGAATAACTTTTAGATAGGCTGAGATGGTTGATATATCATGCTGAGAGAACCATTTCCCAAGAATTTCTGCTCTTTCTCCATCTTTTTTAACTATTGTTTTAGGAGAAGTTCCTCGTGACGAGGTCATAATTATTTCTTTAGAATGTAATGTTCCGTTTTCATAATCCCAATACATTAATCCGGTGGTAATACCTATATCTATTGAATTCCATGTGTATTCAAGTTTATCTTTTACTCTTTCATGGACACTCAGCAATAAATCGCTAACCTTATTGTCCTCAAAGCTTTTGATATAAGATTGGAGGTTTTCTCGCCTGTTGGTGATGGGCTCCTTCAATTTTTCGCTTGTAAGTATTGATAAAACGATAAAGTGCAATAACGCGACTGGGGATTCTGCATTAGGGTGATTTCGTTGATAACCAATTGTGAATCTGTAAAGTAGATATGCACCGAGGACTGGAGTATTCCAAAGTTTTACTTCTTCTAAAATTTCTCCCATTATTTTAATTGTTTAAATGCTAATTCCCAATTCGGATGCCATCCTAAAATATAACTGTTTGCAAGCGAATGATAAGTGCCTGATATTGTAGTGGATGGGGGACTTTGTTCTTTTATGGTTTCCTGTCTTGACCGACAATCCATATACAAGAGCATTCCTTTCTCATGATTACCTAAATTTTTTTCCGTTATATCTAGTCTTTTTCTTTGATTTTTCCAGTATTCAACTAACTTAGATTCAAAGTCTTCTGCAACTGTTTCATCTATTAGTTCTTTTTCAATCCATTCAAATCTATTTGTCTTTGCCTTAATGTAGTCTGTGACTGCTTGTTGGACTTCGTCGTCATCAGCTCTTATTTCTTCTAGCTGCCGAATGAAGATTGGTCGTTCTTTTAAGTGTTTTTTTATTTCATATTCATTAGGTGGGTTAATTAATGTGAAATCAATCAATTCTCTCTTTTGAGCCCTTTCAAATAGACCATGAAATTCTTTGTAGAACTCCGCCCATGTTACAATAGCATGTTGCCTTTTAGATAACTTTTCAATTACTAATTTCTGCAACCACCCTGATAAATTGTTAAGAATAAAGTCAATTTGACTAATTGGGATCATCTTTTTCTGGATCTCTGTCTTGATCTCATCGTAACTTCCACCGAAACTAATTTGAAGCTCGAACCTGACTATTATTTTCAGTAAGATATCTTGGTTTTCATTAATGACGTAGTTTACATAAGGCCAGATTTCATGAGCTGTATTAATTTTTTGAAGTTTTTCTTTTGCAATATTTAATGCGTTTACAGCGCTAATCGAATCGCAAGCTTTGTGAAAGTTGTTAACTATACTATTTTGGCCTTTCTTATTTGAAAATAGAATGAACCATGTTTTATCAACATTTAAATTCCCATTCTGAACATTCTTTATCCAATTATAAAATGTTTTCCAAAGATCGGTAGATTTGTCTGTTAAGGGATTGCTCACTTGTGACGATTTGTCTTCTTCCGTAATTATCTGGTTTGAGGCTGTTAGAGTCGCTACATCTCCAAAGACCTCAATACATACATTATCTTCAGGCTCGCATCTTAGTAAGTGATAGAGAGCCCTAGGGAATTGAATGGCATAGCCAAGTAGTTGTCCAGGAGCGTTTGAACTCATATTGCGAAGTTTTCTGTGAGAAGGATTTATCCAAAAATATAATTTTTTTTGGATAAATCTTAACAATTATATCGTGTAACCTTCTTAAGAAACTTATTCTCTAATTTGTCAGGTCAATTGCAACTATATAATTAATTAGCTTTCCAGTTTGAGGTCTGTTTTGGAGTAATTTCTGAGGAACTTTAACAAGACACGTATCAAACTTAGTAAGATTTTTGAGTTATCGTAGTCAGTTAAATACTATTTGTGCTTTTAGAAAATTAGATTCAATTCTTGCTATTTGTATAGGTGTCGATTATCTAAGTTTAATCGACTAATTAGATATTGAAAAGGTGCAATTTATCTGTTTGTTCCTGAGTGTCAGCCAGTGAGAAGTTACTCTTTGTGATTTTTTAGAACCTAATTAGATTTATATTTCCGAAATACAGTCAAATAGAAATAGGTTGATTATCAAACAGTTGGTGGTAAATAGTGAAAGTCAGTCAATCAAATTATCTCCAATAGGGGTAGGTTACGTTAAACTTTGAAGACATGATGTAATGATTCTTATATTTGACCTTCCAGAATCAATAGCCTACTTGTTTAGTCTGCAGATTTGAGATGCCTACTTATCATCATGCATTCTAAATCTCTGCTTTGGAGAAGCATTGGTCGCTCCTCTATTTCCATAATACTGATTGATATTGGCTCGTGTTGTTAAATGACTGATTTCACTTAATCATACAAAGTTAGAATTAGCCGTATTAGCGTGAGTTATTTCTTCAATTTTTGACACACGTTTATCTCGACATGGGTCAAAAATTCGTTTTTCTATACACGATTGTAATAATGTGTACCATAATTATGCTTTTTCGTAATACGAAAAGATTTTTGCCTTTCAGAACACATTGAAATCATTATTGAAATTCCTTAATACGTTTTTCGCATACCTCCAGCATTTCCTGAATAATCTGTTTTGCGTGATCAGGATAATTAATTCCATCAGGCAGAGACATTTGAGGAACTGCTACGGCCAAGTTAGTTAACGTCTCGTCTATTAAATTTTCAGCATCCGATGCTTTCACGCCCATTGTGGCTGCAACAGTCATAAAATCTTTACGTTTGATACGATTTGCTTTTCCATTCAGCTTAATCGCCATTGTATCATTTTTAAGATTTGGGAATACAACAGTTGATACAAGATCATAAATCGGTGCCATGCGAATAGATTCGAATGACATTTGATCCGCTAATGCAATTTTCAAAATAGCAATATTTTTGAGGTGCATATCGCCATCAGCAATCAGCCAGGCAAACAATGCTCTTTTTAATAAGATCAGGAGATCTTCAGTCGGTTCTGTTGAGATACCGCGCAATGCTCGTCCCGCTTGCTCGATTGTTCCATCATATTTCTCTGTGGCTGTAATATCCAGCAAGGAGCAGAAGTCTTCCAGAGCAATTAATCTGTTGTCTTCGGTTGACCTTCGAATATCAAAGCGTTCAACAACGAGGGCAGGGAGCATTCCGTCAGGCATTTTAGTCAAAGCAAATTCAGGCGATTCAAAACCAATATTTTTGCCAAGTGTAAGTGAGATAAACTCGACAAGCGGAAGAAACTCAAAACCACCTGTTCCCGCAGGTTTTAAGATGTGAGTAAACGGAAGATCTGCACTCGGTTGTAATCTGCCTTGTTTATCAAGTGACATCGGTGCTTTTATTTGTACTCCTGACAATCTCGGTGTATCCGCATTTTTGTAAATGTTTGCCAGGTTTCTTTCGAATGATGCTTCAATATCGTCTTTTCTGGGTCCTTCATATTGACCGGAAAATATACCGTTTTTTGAGAATTCAGTAAGTGAAACTTCCAGAATGTCTGATGGAAGTTGCTCCAATTCCTTTTTATTATCCGAAATTGTAATGTTCGACATATAGCGTTTTCCAGACCGCAATGTTGTACGCTCATCTACATTCTTCAAAACGTTTTCCAGCCAGCCTTCCGGAAGCAAAGCACTTATGAATGGCGGGAGTTTTCCGGGAATCGTCTGACGAACAAGTGGGAGATGGAATTCTTTTTCTGGAAGCCAGTACCATTCAAATCCGTCATGTGATAGTGTTCCTATCTGGTTTCCATGCCATGCCACGAATAGATCAAAGCCCGCCTCATTTTTTGCCGGAACCATATCCAGGGCTTGTTTCAAATACCGTTCAGCTTGTTCTCCTTCCCAAAACCATTCATTTTTGCGTGCCAGTGCCCACAAGGCATCAGCAGCATTTCCAGGAGAGCCATATTCTTCAATAACGCGCTTTGCCATTGCTGCCCGCATAAAGGAATCGGCGGAAGCTCCATGTTCACTTCTGCGACGGAACGATTCCAGAAAGCGTTGCCTAATAGACGATACTTCTATTTTAAATTCACCCATGCCATCGTCTATGATAGCTGGTGCAGTCGATGAGAATTCGGGAGCTTTGTTCTGAACAATTTCCAGATTGCGAATACGTGTTCGCTGAATTCTGGGGCCACTAATGAAGAGCTTTCCATCAGGAGTGGCACCGAGTAGGACAGCACTTGCAGCTGACAAATAAGCACGTGGGTAAAGGTATTTGGCAATCCTAACGGCATGTCGGAGCACTAGCTCTCCTATGTCAGAGCCTTCTTCCACATAAATCCCACGCATTAATTGTACTAATTTGCCTGTTTCGGCCAGATAGTGACTGCGCGTTTTATCAATATTTTCTCCTACTAAGAATAAGGCCATTTCTAACTTTCGCGTATTTGAGATACGTTAAAGTTAATTTAAATTTCGAGTTTAATCAAAAAAAATCTAACTATTGCGTATTTCAGATACGTAATAGTTAGAAAAATCGATTACCTAAATCCTGAATCGTGCTAATTAAGTTGATTTCACGCGTTACCCCCACTGAAATTATTACATCAAGACTATATCTTACTGAAATATGCTATTAAGTGCTGAATTAACGGGACGTCCGAAATGGAATCAAGTAAAAATCATTTGTATATCAAATAGTTAGGTTTTTTGGCAAAATCCAAGTCAATCAAATATGTTAGAGGGGTGTTTAGTGCCATCCATCCTAACGTGAGTCATTTTTTTAATTTTTGACCCACGTTGTTATGTACGTGGGTCAAAAGTCTATTTTTCTACATACATGATAATGAAAGATCTGCCTGAAGACTTCAAGTTTGTATTTGTTACTATGAACGGTCAAGTATTCCTTGACAGTTGCTGCACGCACCCTCATATACAGTTTTCGTAGAATCTGGGACAACTGACGCTTTTCCGCATTTTTGGCACCAGTAGACCATTTCAACCTAATCTTCCTGACTAGTTATACCGTTCGTTACGAAGATGCGATGAATAATCGTAAGTATTCGCCGCATAAAATGCGTCAATTATTTTGACAATGCGGTGAATAGTTGATACATTTACCGCACAATATGCGGTGAAAAAATGTATATACATCAAAGAATACAGTGGCCTGATTTCACCTGGGACGCAATCGTACTTTCAGAGGTGTTGGGGGCAGTTAGGCACAAGCAAGGCCGATTAGTAGGACGTATGGAGGGTCTTGGCTTTTCACTTAGAGAGGAAGCCGTATTACAGACATTGACACTGGATGTGCTCAAAACGAGTGAGATAGAAGGTGAAGTTTTAAATGTTGATCAGGTAAGATCTTCTCTGGCCAGAAAACTTGGAATGGATATCGGAGCACTAATACCCGCTGACCGACATGTGGATGGTGTTGTGGAGATGCTTTTGGATGCTACGCAACGTTACATACAGCCACTTTCACAAGACCGTTTGTTTGGATGGCACTCTGCATTGTTTCCAACAGGACGCAGCGGCATGTATAAAATAGTGGTAGGGCAATGGCGTGATGATTCCACTGGGCCCATGCAGGTGGTTTCAGGTGCTATGGGACGTGAGAGGATTCATTTCGAAGCTCCTGCTTCTGAAATAGTACCCGCCGAAATGGATACTTTTATTAATTGGTTCAATACCGATCAAAATCAAGATCCTGTATTAAAAGCTGCAATTGCCCACTTGTGGTTTGTGACCATACACCCTTTTGATGATGGTAATGGCCGTATAGGTCGTTCCATAGCTGATTTGCAGCTGGCAAGATCGGACAATAGTACCCAACGCTTTTATAGCATGTCTGCACAAATCCAGCTGGAAAGGAAACAGTATTACGATATCCTGGAAAAGACACAGAAAGGCGATCTGGATATCACAGAATGGTTGGTTTGGTTTCTGTCCTGCCTGAATAGAGCGTTAACTGCTACTGACACAATCTTAACTACTGTATTGACAAAAGCCCGCTATTGGGAATTCTTTGCTTCCAAAGTTATCAATGAGCGTCAGAAGCTGATGCTTAATAAACTTTTGGATGGCTTTGATGGAAAGCTTAACACATCGAAATGGGCCAAAATCACCAAGGTATCTAATGACACCGCACTACGAGACATTCTTGATTTGGTTAATCAAGGTGTGTTGGAAAAGGAAGATGCTGGTGGACGAAGTACGAATTATCGGCTTCATAACCTACTTTAAGATTCAAGGATCAGGCAGGCTGATGTCTAATAATATTATTTTCTATCAAACAAAGAATTTTGTCGGTATATCTGCAAAAGCAATGTGCAAATTTTGCACATTGCTTTCTTCATCTAATTCACCTTCCTTGAAAATATTGCCAATATGCTAAGGTATGACACTCCTTTCCTGAATAATTAGGATAGTTCACTTTTTACTTCTTAGTTGATCCAAAGAAAAATGCCCGAAGTTCTTCTTGCAGCTTGATAGGGATGTTGTTCACTTTCTTAATATCTACTGCATCCTTTTGAAGCGTGGATAAAGCTGATTTTTTAAAACTTTCAAATTGATGGAGAATTATTGCTGTGCCTAAGGTACTAGCCTTCATAGCATATTCAGGGCCATTTGGATTTTTCACCTCATTAAATAAGAAAGAAAATAAGCGTAAAATCTTATCTCGATCTTTTCCTTTAATTTCTGCCCTGGCACCAATATAAATCGGCTCCATCTTGTAAGATTCATAAATGTCAATAACCCAATCAAGACAAGTTTGCAGACGAATTTTATCTTCTTTTTTGGAAGAGAGCTGAATCCTGGAAGGAAGTGAAAATTTGAAATACCGCAAAAATTTCTCTTTATCATCGAAGCATTCATAATGATACTCAAAGCATTCTATTGCTTCTTCAACCGATCCAAAGTAGCATAGATAGTTAAGGATATCATTCTGATACCTTATCCTTTTTGGCTTTTCAGAAAATGACAAATGGTAAGGGTGAGTTGCAGCTCCGATCTCATACCGAAAGTAAGGAGTGAAATCGAGGCTGTCTTGATTTTTAAATCCAAACATTTTCTGTGCTCTTTTAAACTCAGAATATTCTGAGAGATAATCATTGTTTTCAGCCATAATCATTCATCTTTAAATCGCTCTTTCCAGATCTCGGAAAGCTGTCGTGCGTATTGTTTTTTAGTTACTTTAATGTATGTCAAAAATGCCTTTTCAGTCCTGTGGCCGGTAATAGCCATAATAGCATATGTAGGAGTACCAGCCAAATATTCATTAGTAGCAAAGGAGCGCCTAGCTGTATGGCAGGTAATGAGCTCAAACTTGCTTACTTTTTTCTGTGTTCTGACTTTACCGTTCTTTCCAAATAAAGCAACATCTTCACTTAAATTAGCCATCTCACCGATTTCCTTTAGGTACTCATTCATTTTTTGATTTGAGATCGCCGGGGGAAGATAATTGGTTGTTTTGTCTTTATATTTCTCCATGATCCTGCTAACCATTGGATGAATAGGTATTTCCAGGTATTCGTCTGTTTTAACCGTTTTGGTTTTAAAATATTTTAAATCCGGAGATATATTTTCGATTCTAATTGTGGTTAAATCGGAAAATCGAAGTCCAGTAAAACAGCCTACAATAAAGAGATCACGGACCTTTTCCAGTCTTGAATCAGTAGAAAGGTCGAGTTTAATCAGGAGTTTGATTTCATCTTCTGTTAAATAGATAGAATCTACTTCTTTCCTTGGCGTTGAAAACCTACGGCTTTTAAATGCCATATTTTGATTTTCCTCTCTTTCTGTTGCCTCATTTAAAAAGAACTTTAAAATGCCGGTGTGCTTATTCTGAGTGTTATCATTATACTTTTTTGTCTCAACCATGAATTTTTTTAAATCATGATAGAAGTCCAGCGTAATGTCATCAAAGCCAATTTTCTTTTTTGATTTAGCTTCCTCAAATTCCAGGAGCATTTTTAGATGAGACTTATAAGTCTTAATTGTATTTGGATTTTTAAACGCGGTTACTGATTTGATGAACTTATCAACAAAATCAGTTAGACCGGCTTTTACAACTGGTGCAGCGGCTTCATACTTGTCAACTCGTATTTCTCTTTCAAATAAAGGTTTTAAGTCAGCAGAAGTAATGGGCAGTTTATGAAAGATTCGTTGCTGATAGATTTTTTGCACTTCATTACGCCATCTTTCCAGATTTGCATTTAGCTCTGAGTATCCCTCATGGCCTGCTTTGGCCTTTTGATTCTTCGGATCCCATGCTTTGGGTTTGATAAACTGATTTGTTGAAGTAACAACTTGTTCACTTCCATAACGGAAGTACAAGGAAATCAGGCAAGTACCATTTGGTTTTGGCTTTTTTAAGTAATATTTTACAGTCGCCATTAATTGCTTTACTTAGTTTACACAAAATTATTATTTGTAAACTGGTTTACAAAATGGTTTACTATTAAATATTGATAAAGGTTGTATTTTAATTAATTGTATTTAATATATTTGCCATTATGAAGTCTGAGAGGCAGTTAATTAACATAAAAGATATAGAGATGAAATTTAAAGGTTCGATTCCGTCCATCACCACTAGGAAATCAAGCAGTTACAACGACGGTTGTAACTGCTTTTTTTATGGAATTTTAGGTTGAAAATAAAAAAGCCCGCTTTATCAGCTGGGCTTTCACTTCAAAATTCCAATCAACTCTTAGTTGTCTGTTTTCTTGTCAATTTTATCTCCTGCTTTTTTCACGCCCTTTTTAGTAGCATCGTAGCCTTTTTCGGCAGTTTCTCCAACGGCGTTAGCACCTTTCTTTACACCTTTTTTAGTAGCGTCATATCCTTTTTCGGCAGTTTCGCCGACTGCATTAGCGCCTTTTTTTACGCCTTTACCAACGGCTTTCGCGTCTTTTTTAACCTCTTTACCTACTTTATTAGCTGCTGACTCTGTTTTATCTGCTGCTTTGTCGGCTTTGTCTTGTGCAGTTTCCTGTGCGTATGAGAAAGTTGAAACGGCAATAAATGCGGCAATAATTAATATCTTTTTCATTTTTTAATATGTTAAGTCATTGTTAGTATATCAGGACAATACTTTAAAACAATCATACCAAAAGATTTATGGGAGTAAAATGCTTTTAAGAATTAAGCCTTGTAAATATTATTTCCATGCTTTACTCATTAGCTTGTTCATTCTGCATTTGTAAATACCATCAGGTGATTGACTTTTCCATTTTCATTGAAAGCCATAATTTCCCGGTAACCTTCAATTGAACTCCATCTTTTAATCAAATCATTTTGAATAGACGGAGTAGCATCTGGCAGTCCTAATAATCCCATGATAGCTTCATCGTCATATTCATAATTTCCCAGCCTATTGATGGTAATTCTGTCCGCAATGTCATTAATGAATATGATATCATATTTGCCAGCCTGAAAGCTATATCTTGGACAAGCCGAACAACCAGCCCTGTCATTTTTCCATTTGCTCTCAAGCGTTCCTTTGCCTAATATCTTTTCTACTTCGCCTAACGTTTTTCCAGATACTTCTCTTATTTGAATTAAAGCTGGGACGGATTTTTGATCTTCTACGATAATACCAAATATTTTAAATACTAACACAAGCGCCATAGCGCCAATGAAAAGTTTTTTCCATAATGACATTGCTGGTTTTATGGGCTTTTCCATTTTTTGAATGAGGTGTTTTTAAGACTGTAAATTTAAGAGATTCATAATGTGTTTAAATATTTACATTTGCCTCAAAACAAAAAAAACACTTACAGCATAATGCTATAAGTGTTTTTGACTGTGGGAGTTGAGGGATTCGAACCCTTGGTCTTTTGGCCTTAATAGTGCTTTTTTGGCCTCTGAGGACACTTTTTTGATATTTTTTTACTGGCATTTCCTCACTTTTTTACTGTTTTTTTTAAGCAACTGGCACGAAACTGGCATCAAACTGGCAGCAAACTGGCACGGAAAACAACTCAACCCCCCCCATTTCCCGTCCTTTCACTTTAAGTGTCGTAAACCTAACTTTGAGCTTTACTTATCCATTAGCTCAAATGAAAAAATATATATTACTCACAGCTATAATCGTTTGTTCTATAACCTGCGCTTACTGTTTCATTATTTCAATAATCAATTTTGCTAGCCCTGCTAATGCGCCAAGTCCTGATATTATTTTAGCCCAGTCAGGGATCTTATCCCACATTAGCGATTTCGCTTTTGGCTTTTGTTCCGGAATATTTTTACTGCTCTGGGTAGTTAAGTCCGAAGGATAGACATCACCTAATTTTAGGTCTCTAGCCGTAAAACTCCCGGAATTATATACATTGTTGTTGCCATGAACAATAGGACGCTGCTGTGCTTGAACTGCTTGGCGGTTAAGCTCTTCCTTTGCAAGTATTTCCTTTTTATGGGCAATAGCTTCTTGTTCAATGCTAATTAGAAAAGCCTTCCAACCTCCTTGTCTCCCAATCTTTATCCCCTTTGGGGTGATCATAATAGCAGTTTCTGGCTGGTTCATGCCGGTACACCGCTTCGCTACGCCATATTGGTACATTTTCTCCCTTACTGTCGGCTCCATGAACCTGTCATAGTCGTAATCATTGATCCTAAGATAACCAGGTACCTGCAAACAGCCTCCGGCATAGTCCGGCTTGATCATTTCACTTAATAGATACTGGATGACATCGTCTTCATCGTGAATACCAGGATTATATTGAAACATAGTCATTGATTTATCCTGTTAAAAGTCGGTGTTCTTTGTACCTGTATCGGCCATTGCTTTTATAAATGATTTTGGTTATTTCTTTGGGGCAACTGGCACTAAAATGATGACTTGTCAATAGCATTATTTTATTCTTAATATCTATTCAGGAGTAGATCCATCAGCATTATTTGGCATACCTGGAACATAAAGATTCCCTAATGAATCAATGGAAATTTTAGTATAGGATTTTCCACTTATTTGAAAAGGTTCTAGACCATTTATGAATTCATCAACATATTGAGGAGCTGATGATTTTTCTACCAATTTTAGCAACTCATTCCCAGCTTTTGTAAAAATATAAACGGAAATGTCTGCCTTAGCAGGCTCTATTTTTCCTTGTAATTCAATAGTTGTTGATCCATTATTATAGTATTTTATATCAAATTGATCGTTAAACGTTAATGAAAGAGCTAGATTATCGCTATCTTGAATTAAGCCAATTTCGCGCAAATGAAGGATATCGGAAAAATTGATATACTTATTTGAAAGTGGAGTACGAGCAATAAAACTTAGATTTTTAGTTTTATTCCTAATTGCAAAAGGAGCGATGCTTTTGAAGATATTAGCGTCATAGGGTATCATATTTCGTAAGATGTCCATTGTTCGCAATGAATAACTTTTCGGCTCTTTAATCTCACCGGCAAGTAACTGGCCCCAAAGAGCCTGCATTTCATCATTTGAAACATCTTCAGCAATTCGGGAAAATCTAGTACCCCAATCCTTGTCAATATTTTCAGCCGATTGCTGATCTTCCTCATTTATATTGTCCAGCGCTACTGACAATATTTTGGCGGAGTTTATCTTTTTTTCAATTTCTTGCTCAACGACCTTCTGTAATGTTATGTTGATGAAGCTTTCAACTTCTGGTATTTTTATAGGGCCTTTTTCGTTCGTCTCCGAAGATATAGATAAACCTGAAGTACCATTATACTTAATATCTAAACCTGCATCCTTAGCAGATTGTGCCATTTCAATGAAAGTGTTGAGCCTAAGAATTTCTGTTTTAAGATCCCAACGATCTCGATACGGCTTCATAATGGCTGATAATCCCTCTTTTATAGGAAAAATTTTTGCCAAACCTAAAATATCTGTGATTGTCATTTTTATTTTATTAATCCATAATATTTTCCTAACTATTAAAATGTTCCACTAATTGGACGGATCATAAAAGTCTATCACGGTTAGTGAACTATCTAATGAAATCGCTTTTTTCCCAGGTACATAGCCACCAAATCCATTTTTGGAGCGATAGCTAATAATTACTTGCATGTCATTACGAGCTGAGTCTTTTCCATCTACATAATATTCTCTGTGATCTATTTCCTGATATGAATCTGGATCTTTTAGTACTTTTTTTAAGGCTTGTCTTGCAATTATATAAGCGGTATCTAACTTCTGCTTCGGCCTTTTATTTTCTTTTGTTGATCCATTGACAAAGCCATTATAAAATGCACCTATGAAAAATACTAAGGCAAAGCCAATCAATACTTTTTTCCATAATGCCATTCCTTTTTTTGTAGAGTCTTCCATGTATGTTGAGTTAAATCATATTCCTATGTATGGCACCTTTAACCAAATACATTCTGCGGATGCGATGTTTTGGAACTTCAAAATCTTCAAAAAAATCATTTTCTGACACCAGAAGATAATTTTCTAATGTTGCAGCCTTCTTTACATACTTTACCATCCTTAAGGTGTCAGTAACTATAAGGAATACTTCGCCATAAGGCACGAAGTCACGCCATTCTGTAAATTCTTTGCAAAGTATGATTTGTCCAGCCTGATACTTTGGGTACATACTGTCTCCATATAATGGAAAAGCCTTATCACAGTCTTCGAAATTTGGAATGTATATATACCCTGTTGGAGTATGGCGGGCATCATCAAATAAATTATCATTTCCCCCGGTAACGTCAATATCATTATAAAACTCAATTCCTTTGTACCCTGGGTCTTTATTTGTAGTAGTATTTGTGTCAAATAAAACTTGTCTTATAAGAGACATTTTTGTCTCAGGAATCACCTCATTATTCTCATACCCGACAACTGTTTGTCTAGTAACACCTAGCTTTTTTGCTAGATCTTCCTGTGTAATTTTCTTTTTTTTTCGTGCTTCCCTGAGTTCTAATCCACTAATATTCATCTGGTTGCAATAAATTTTCATTTTATGTCGCATATAGGACATAAAATATTTGTAAATGTCTTATAAAGGACATTATATTTACGTCGTAATTATAACAGGGCTAAAAATTAACCGGCTAATAATTACGACGTAAAAATATAAAAATAATTAGCAAATGGACGATGCAGAATTAGTGAACGGTAATAAAAAGCTCCTAATCGGCGAATATTATGTATTGCATGCCATACACGGTAGAAAGTGGAGATCACTATTGAAACAGCATAATCCATGGCATTCGACAGATAAAGGTCTTCGTGCTTGGCAAAACATAGGAAAAGGTACCACGGGTAATGAAGCCCTTCGCCTGATCATATCTGATATGAAAGAGATTATAAGTAATGAGACAAAAAAGGATATAATAAAAAGGCAGGGATTGACCAGGCCAAGGAAGTAAAGCGAATTATTACTCAACGTTATATAAAATGATGGAAATCTCACCTCTTGCGCTGATTGATGTTATAAAACATCCTGATTCTTATGTCGTAGCGCTATCCCTGTTTGCCCTGTTTTTACTTATTTCTTACACTTTTACTAAAAAGAAGCATGAACCTCATTGAGAAAGTTGGTGCGCTTTTCCTTTATGCCCTGGTGATCGGGATGGTATATATCGCAGCTGAATTAATCCACTCTTTAAAAAATCCTGATTATGAATCCTACAACGACCGCTAAGCCAAAACCTTCTCAAACTATCGTAGTTCCGGATTTTGAGCAGATCCCGTTTCAGACAGACCACATCACATGCCCTAAGTGTGGAAAAGTGCAAAGTGCCAAGATCCTGCATACCTGGCCAAAGTATAAATATTTGCATCAGTGCGTGGATTGTGGCTTTAAGATTACAAAAACTGACTGGAAGTCTATTGAGTAACCCTTTAATGTAGTTCGATCAAAAATGACGCTAATTCAAATAATAGCGTCCTGGGAAAGCAATAACCTTCCCCGGGATGTGGAGACTCTTCGTGCCTGGAAAAAAGAAATTGACGGTTGTGAACATGTTGCTTTTGAAGCCTGGCGCACAACAACCAATAAGCGAACCTCGGAAATGCTTGTAAATGAGCACATCCTTTACCACAATATTTCCATGTCTATCCAAAGCCAGGTAAACAGCTTGCTTTTGGAAGCCAGTTCAGTAAAAGCAAATTCAAAACGTATACCTAATTCAGTGTTCAAATGGAAAAGACGCAATTAAAGGTGGTTTGCCTTAATTATCAGGAGTTAAACATGGCCTATACTATGCTTCGTTGCAACGAAGTAAATTCCGGCAAGGTAGCAGCTGCACATGAGTCTCTGTTTAGTAAAATCATATCAGGTAAACGAGCCGCTATCGCTTCCTGGACTGTCAGACTTTTACTGGAAGATGCTGAGCGCAAGGTGATGCGTGATTGTAATACCAGCTACTGCTCTATACTGGCCAACCAACTGGACTGGAGTGATACAAACGGAATTCCGGAGGCTGAAATAATTGAGATTTATGAGCTGGCCACACGGATCCAGCTACTTTTTTCATCACAACATTAACCTTTATACCGGCCCGCAGCGTCTGCTTTTTTTCGTTGAGAGGGTAATTGATTCTCGTGCCGGCACTTGCTGGCAAAGAGAGCAGGCGCTGCCGGCCGGTAAAATTATTTACATACAAAATGGCCAGAATTGATTTAGAGCGATTATTTGCAGAAGATGGAGGAGAACGCTACATCATTAAACATTATCCGGATGCGCAGGATAGTTTTAGAAATACCCTGAGAAAGTTTAAGACGCGGGAGGAGAAAACAGCCAGTGCAAGTGTCAAAAAAATGGACACCGGAGAATGGGGAGTTACCGATTTTGGTAATGATCAAAAGTGGCGTAACGCCATTCAAATTGCCATGCTCGAAGAAGGCTGGGACTATGGCCAGGCACTTCGTGACGTTTGTACTTTTTATGATTACCAGGATGAAAAGCAAAACTTCGCACCCAAACCACGGTATGAGGAACGCCCGGCAAAGCCTGATGAACAGGAAGGAGCTTCTGGTGTAGTTCCCAAAGAATTAACAATGGAGGAGATCCGGACAGTATTGACCGAGAATGCCTGGCTTAACCTGGGTAATTCTGATTCAATCCGTAAGGAAAAGGCACAGCAATTATTTGCGCTGTATCACCTTAAAAGTCTGGAATGTTATACTAACGTCTTTCAGGGAAAACACCTCACTACTTATAGTACTGAGGATTACCCGATTTTTTATTTTGACGAAGTAGATTTCGGAAAAATATACAGGCCGAAAGCTGCACATGACAAGCGTTTTAGATATGTCGGCAAAAAACCTGCTCACTTTGTGCATGGCCTGAAACAACACCAGGCATTCATTTTAGAGCTAAAAAGAGATAAGCATAACAGTGAAGCAGAGCCGGTTAGTGAGGAATTCCAAAAGACTCCGGAAGAAGTGGCCAAGGACATTGAGCGGATTGATGTAAAGCTTCCGGAAATTATATGCTGCTCAGGCGGATCGGACGGAATTAACTGCGCAGCACTTGGATACCGGGTGATTTGGATGAATAGTGAATCTGAAAGTCTGACTGGTGAAGACATGTCAGCGTTACTTAAAATATCCCATAAAGTTTACAATCTGCCGGATATCGACAAGACAGGAAAAGCAACCGGACATTCTCTTGCGCTGAAGTATTTGAATCTGCAAACCATTTGGCTTCCAGAGAAGATCCTTCGGGTTGACAAAGAAACCGGAAAAGCTACGAGCAAAGATTTACGCGATTATCTTAAGACTCATAACAAAAAGGATTTTGACAGACTGATGGGCACAGCACTTCCTTATCGTTTCTGGGATTCAGAATATTCCTTTGACGACGATGGTAAAAAGAAAATGAAATTTGGCCGGCCGCTGATCCAGTACAAATTCAACCACGTACAGGCTTATAACTTCCTTTACAGGTCCGGTTTTGCAAGATTTAAAAGTGAGCGGGATAAGGAAGGATTTTTCTATGTACAGGTTGTTGCTAATGTGGTTAAAAAGATTGAAGCACAAGAAATAAAAGGTTATCTGCACAGCTTTTTGAACGAGCGTTGGCAGTATGATGACAACGTAACCCAGGATTTGCTTAATACCATGTTCAGCACTAATCAGTTGAGCATTTCCAATCTGGCCAACTTGCCTTTATTGGAACTGGATTTTCACAGCTTTGGTCCTGATCACCAATATTTGTTTTTCCCGAACTGTACATGGAAAGTTACTGCAGGCGGAATTGAAGAATCAAAAGGGATCAATACCAATAAATATGTTTGGGAAGATAAGGTGATCACTTACCCATCCAAGGATAATAGCATGCCGAAAATCAAGAAGCTGGATCCCATGTTCCAGATTGACCGGGCCGAAGAGGGGACTTATGATATCAACATCACCAATAAGAACTGCATGTTCTTCCGTTTTTTGATTAATACGGCCAGAGTTCATTGGAGGAAAGAATTAGAAGATCGCCAGACGCTTTGGCTTACCCATGATACAGTCAAAAAACACGATAATTACGTCGAAGAGCATGGTTTAAATGAAGCTGAGATCAAAAGCTTTTTTGCTGTCAAAACGCCCAATGAACAGGACAAATACCGTAAAGATCATAAATTCAGCATTGCTGGCCCACTTCTGACCGAGGCTGAAAAGTTGGAACAGAAGCAGCATCTGATCAATAGGATTTACACGATCGGGTATATGATGCACCGTTACAAAGATCCTTCCCGTGCCTGGTGTGTATGGGCTATGGATAATAAGCTCAGTGAAAGTATGGGCGACGATGCAAAAAGTAATGGAGGATCCGGCAAGTCCTTGACAGGTAAAGTGCTGAAATGGATCTGGCGTTATAATGTTTCCTTTTCCGGAAGAAATTCGCTGTTAACGAAGAATCCCCACATATATGATAAAGTTACCCGGCACACGGATCTGATCATTGTGGATGACTGCTTCGAATATCTGGACTTTGGTTTCTTTTATGGAGATATCACTGGAGATATGAATCCAAACCCAAAGCAAACACAGAGTTACTCGATACCGTTTGATGAAAGTTCAAAATTCTGGTTTGACAGTAATTTCGGAGACCGCGACTTTTCAGAATCAACACAGCGCAGGAAGCTAGTAACGTCATTTTCTGACTATTACCATGAGAATAACGGGGCTTACCGGGAAACCCGGCAGCCTACTGATGACTTCGAAGGAAAGCGGCTGTTTTACGATTTTGACCATGCCGACTGGAATAACCTTTACAACTTCCTTGGCCAGTGTTTGCACTTTTATTTATCCTGTCCGGAAAAAGTAAAACCGCCAATGAATAACATTCAGAAGCGTAACCTTCTATCATCCATGGGCGGCCGGTTTTTCGAGTGGGCAGAAGTATATTTTGGACTGGAAAGCGGCAAACTCAACACCATTATTAGCAAAGCAGAAGCGAAAGACGATTATACTAACTCTGAAAAGATCCGAGATCTAAGCACGCAGAAATTTACAGATTATTGCAAAAAGTATGCGACTTACCACGGCTATGAATTTAATCCAGCCGAGTTTCTTAACAGCCAGGACCGCATTCTCAGGGAAATAAATGGCAAACGCCAGGAAGGAATTTACTTCCGTACCAAGCAAGCTGAGCCAGAGCCATTGATGACTGAACCGATCCGGATGCCAGATAAACAAGCTGATTTGTTTGAAGCGCCTGGTACCCCTGGCACCCCCGACGACGATATGCCTTTTTAACTTTTGTATCTAAATCTCAAATAAAATGGAAGAAAAACGCAAAGCAGGAAATATGTATCTCAGCTACATCCAAGCCTACAATAACCCAAAAAACCGTTACCAGGAAAACATGTTGGCGCTGGCCACTATAAGTGACAGAATGCTAATTGAAGATCCACAGGAATTTATCAATCGCCTGAGGGAAAAGATCAGTGAGATGCATCATAGTTATCCACGTTGCAAGAAACCAACGATAAATACCTGGAATTACAAAAAGCTTGATAGTAGTGACGTGGGCTTTACTATCGATGATTTCATTTTTATTCACATTATCGAAATACGCGGCCGGTTCATGGAAAAAATACACATTCAGCCGTTTCTGCAATTTGGCGCAAAAGTGCCCGGAACGTTGGATGAAGTTGTGAAGGGAGGTGTCAGTAATGGGTAATGTACTTGTAATCGCAATGCGATGGATTATGGCTGCTATCATTTTGGTAGCACTACTCAGTACAGTGTTGATATTGTCGCCGCTACTTTTAGTTTATGTGGTACTGGCTTGGCTTTACCGTTTAATTTTTCATGGAAGAAAGGAGGCTGTTGCATAATGAAAGAACCAGATACATCCGAAGTCCGGCTGTTAAGAGAAAAAACGCTTTGGAAGGATAGGAAAGGCCGGACGCTACTTATTTTTCAGCGTTGGTATCAGGGAGGTGGCGCTGATTATCGCTGTGTCAATGTCGATATCTTTTTGATAGAGGATCAGACGCTGATCAACCGGCCGTACAGCGAAGTGGTGAAGCTTATACAAGCTCAAAAAATGACATTTTTACGGGACGTTGTTGTCACCGATCCAGCTTAGAGTTACTAAAAGTCCGATACTTAATCACCATACTCTTAAAAAAATACAAAAGTCCGCTTATCTGGGCAACCCAAAAGGTTGCCCTTTTTCTTTTTTCAAAGGGGCTGCCGGAAATCCCCCCAAACCCCCTTCTCCAAATTGCTTTAATTTTTGTAATTTCTTATCTTTATTAATTATTATGCTTTAAAGTGTTGAAAATCAAAGATATAAAAGATAATAAGTTTCTTATCTCAATGATAAGAAATTACAAAAAACAAAATGACTTTGTATCGCAATTTTTCCCGAAATACATCTTGTACAAATATTTGTATAGCACGGTATAAAATTAATTATGCAGATTTGGTACATAAGTGATTGATTATCAAACTCAAAAAGGAAAGATAAGAAATTACAAAAAAAAAGTGCTGTTTAGCAAGGTCAGCTCTCAGAAAAGAAGGATTGAATTACTCAGAATAGAATAAAAGGAGTAAAAAAGCAGTAGATTGCTTGTTAATATAGTGCTAATTGAATGAGAGAATTATTAATTTCAATACTTAAAAAAGTGGATCCTAAGTTATTAGTGCTTCTTGGTGCTGCTTTTGTAGCCGTTGGAACTTACTGGCAAGCTTTTAATTCTTCTAAAAAGCTAGATGATTTGCGAGAAGAAAATAAAAATTTGAATAAACAAATTTATGATAATTTAATTGGAGCTAATAGCTTTTGCTTTTTAGAAATGTTTATTACTCCTTGGGGTAAAGTTGCAATAAGTGTACGACATAAGGGCCTGTATCATTTAAAGAATGTAGAGATTTCTATAATCAATACCGATTTGTTGTTGGAAAGCCAAATAAATGGTGATAATCCTGCTAACATAGGTATTACGCCTGCTAATTATCATGGATTTGGTAACGCTTATCAAACCAAAGTTTCCTTATTAACTAAAGGTGCAACTAAAGGTTTAGAAGGATTTGATATTAGTGAAAGTAAGCAAAAAAGTTTCAATGTAATATTCACCTCAGATAATGGAAACGTTTGGTATCAGCGCATTCTACTAAGAAGAGTTAAAGATTATCCACCAGTTATCGGAGC
>Ga0247739_10000157_pt1 | contig 23137 bp, 16 predicted proteins | sample UWRJL058202B2_FD_180943 | JGI IMG/M metagenome (GOLD analysis project Ga0247739, IMG submission 180943) | Plant litter microbial communities from Arlington Agricultural Research Station in Wisconsin, United States - UWRJ-L058-202B-2 | ecosystem: Environmental > Terrestrial > Plant litter >...
CCAAGCGACCAAGATAAATATCTCGCAAGCTATCATAAACATCAACATTGCCACTGACGACATGGCGATGCATTGCACGATCATAATTCTGAGAAGGTATATCGCTCATATAATCACTCGGCAACAGAGGAAGATTCAGCAGTTAAATTCCCTGCGCGCTTATTTAGCGTCTGATAAATATTTTCCAAGGCGCGCTCAAAAAATGGTTTAGTACTTCCAACAATAACCCGTGCACTGCCTGCAATCATCTCGCGAGCCAATTGCAAACCTGCAATTAAAGAGACCTTTCTGCCTTGTTGATCAACTAACATATAGTGATTAGTTTTTTTATTGAACCAGGCAACTTTTAAACGTTTTCCACCTTCAAATTCAAACCAGGTACCAAACTCAATCATTTTTAAACTATCGATGATTTTAGTTTCATCAGCGGTTTGCGGAGCTACAGATTCTTCAGTGTGACCGGCTTTTTCTGCAGCCATACTTTCCAATTTAGAGCGCATAGGCGCTGGCGCAGCCTCGGCTTTTTTACTTTGCAAAGCAAGACGTTGCAATGCAATAACCGCCTCAATTAATTTGCGACCTTTGTCTTGCTCGTAGCCAATTGTTTCAAAACCATGCTCCAAGGCAGCAATTAGGGCAACTTGTTTCTCTGTTTGCTTGATCTTATCTACCTGCAACGTTTTTGGTTCCAGGCTCCATAAAAGATCATCAATAACGGCAACGGCACGCGCCCATACTTCCGAGTTTTCACTGTAGCGAAGCAATACAAACGATAAATAATCCGACCAGGGCTGCAACAATAACAACAAAATGGCAGACGGCATTTCACGGCCATCCGTACGACTACGCACGGTCTGGTTAACTTGCATTTTGGCTTCGCGTAACTTTTCTTCGCCTTGCGCCTTTTCCAGCGCACGTCGCTCCATTAATTCCTGACGGCGAGCTACATTATGTATGTATGAATTAAATTCGATAAGCAATTCGGCAAACAAACGCGTATCGTTTTTGAACTCTTCCAACAAGCGAAACACAGTTACTTTAATTTTATTAAATATTTCAAATTGATCGCTACCATCATTACTAACCCAGCGCACGCCTGATTCAGCCAAACTGTTTAGCAACACCCGTGCAGGATGTTCGGGTTGTTCAAAAAAGTTTTTATCAATAAATGCAATTTTCAAAAATGGAGTGTGCAAATAACTGAGCAAGGCTTTCACAGAATCGGGCAGATGCTCATCAGATAACATATATTCGAACAGCATTCCCACCAAATCGATCGTTTGCATATCGTTCGATTCAACTGCCCCATTTTCATTTTCTCTGGCAATTTGCTGCATCATCTGCTGACTAACGTCTTGCACAGACTGGGGCGCTATATTCACTACGCCGGCACCCGCAGTTGCATAAGCTTGCTTGGTAACCGCTAGGGTATTGGTTTGCACATTATCGAGCACATCCACCAACTGATTACTGTTGTAGATGCGTAAATATTGGGTATCAACTTGTTGACTCGAAGGCGATAAGTTCGCGTTTGAATGCACCACAGCAGCCGGAACGTAACCTGCCGCTGCCACTGGCGGTTGGGAAACTGCTTGCTGACTTGCACCGAACGACTGATGGGTAATGTGAGTTTGCAGCAGTTTAATCGCATTTAATAAATTGGTTTGATATTGCGCATCAGAAGAATTGAGCGCGCCGCTTAATAAGCGGTCACTTGCTCTACGGCTCAAAGGGTCAGGAGTGACGGTTTCGGCTAATTCAGCTAAGGGGTTTATATCCAGCGGATCATCTGCAACTTGTTCATCTATATTAGCTTTAGATGCAGTTGAATTATCCGAGGTAGGTGCGGGAACAAAACGTAAATTAGGTAATAGGTTTTGCTGGATTAAATAATCATTTAATTCGACGTAAAGTGGTTCGAGTTGCCCTACCACTTCCTGGTCGAAAATTTTGTATCCGATAATTTTTGTTTTTATATCCATGTCCAAACTGGACAGAACTTTGCGCAGGGCCTCACAAAATTGTACCGGGCTGGATGGATTGCCGCGCTCATCTAGTTTTTCACCATCATTTAACAACGCCAAACGTTGCTGCATCGCCCAAAGTTGTTCTGCATAGAAACCTTCAGCACGGTGGGTAATGGACGTAATCGCAATTGTTTCTTCGAGGTCTGAATGCTCGACCAAGGAAAGCATGTCGCCAGTGAAGCGCTCTTCACCGGTCAATGTATTAAGTGTTTTATTTTTAAATTTAACAAAACCATTGCTTAGATGTTGGCAAAACTCTTCTTCGGCAGGTTGTTGTATAGCAGCAATAAGATTTTGTACTTCAAAAAGTGCAACTTGATCTTTATTAGATCTGGCTTGCTCAGCGAGCCCAAGAATTTCTTTACACCAATGCCGCCAGAAATTGGGAAATACGCGATACGCAAAGCCGCGCGTTAAGTCGCGACAATGTTTGAGATGCTGAATCACAACTTGCTCCGACATAGGCGCAAGATTGCGATTTGAGTGCTTATTAGCGTCAGCGCCAACGGCCCCGAAATTTTGCATAGATTTTCCTGCATTTTTATCCATAACTTTCATAATCCGAACCGTCCCGCTGAGAGTCTACATCCTTATACTGGCTATCAGCTTAGTAAAAATAATGAACTGATTGCAGCCAATTTAGCGCCAAAAACTGCTTATTCAAGTCTAGCAGCTTCCGGTTTCTTGACTACAAAATGAGATATGCGTCACCTATTTCAACACAAAAGAAAGAATTCCGACACCTTAAACTACTTCGCTTTACCATTTAATGTGTAAAGAATTACGAATCTACACACTAGGGAACGCACCAATAAAGTTCGCACCATTTATTATTTGCACCACCAGACGGCGCCATCTGTTAATGCTTTCGATGCCAAGCGTCTAGCGAGAAGGTTTTATAAGGTTGAATGCAAGTTGGTATTCATCTTGCTAAATCCATACCGTTACCAGTAATACCTGATCCGCACTCTGAGTGGTTTAGAATATTCGACGTTTTGCAATAGAAAGCTAGGGTTCCGATTGTTCTTCATTTATTCGTCTTTTTTTCGAGACCCACTAAGGTTTCATAAAAAGTTAATAAAAAAACAATGACTGGTCCGAGAGCTTTCGACCACAGCGGCTTCGGCTACTGAGGTTACACGGCGGGATAAAAGCCCGGGAGATAATTGGCCTGAAAGCCTGTTAGTAAATCTGCCTGTAAACGCAACTTTGAAAATTTATTTTTAAAAAAACGTTTTCAATAGCCAGATTTTTTGTACAGATTTTAACTGCCAGAGTGCTCTCAGCTTTAAAAACTAGAGGCTTATAAAAATAACTCTAGTGAAAGTCCAATTATGAAGCCTTGTAATCACTAAACCGCTGGAGGTTTACCATGCCCTATGCCGCTATTGAAGCCAATACATTTGCCAAACGCTTTCTTGGAAAAACTCTAGTCGCTTTTATACTCCTCATCGCATCTACTCTAGCATCTGCAGAACCTTTCAAGGTTTGCTGGTCCATCTATGTTGGCTGGATGCCCTGGGGCTATGCAGCCGAACAAAAAATTGTAGATAAGTGGGCAAAAAAATACGGTATCGAAATCAAGGTAACTCAAATCAACGACTACGTTGAGTCCATCAATCAATACACTGCTGGACAATTTGATGCCTGCACCATGACCAACATGGATGCACTTACAATTCCTGCTGCCGGTGGCGTAGACAGTACAGCGCTCATTGTCGGTGACTTTTCCAACGGCAACGACGCCGTAATTTTAAAGGGCGACAATAAAACACTAAAAGACATCAAAGGCCAGAACGTTAATCTCGTTGAGTTAAGTGTGTCGCATTATCTGTTAGCGCGTGCGCTCGAAAGTGTAAAACTCAAAGAGTCAGATGTAAAAGTTGTTAACACTTCTGATGCCGATATGGTCGCCGTATTTGGAACTAAAAGCGTTACCGCAGTAACTACCTGGAATCCGTTGGTGGGCGAAATTATGTCACAGCCTCACACAAGCAAAGTGTTCGATTCCGCACAGATCCCTGGAGAAATTATGGATTTGTTGGTGGTAAACACCGCCACGCTTAAAAAGAATCCTGCATTAGGTAAAGCATTAGTTGGTGCGTGGTATGAAATCATGAGCACCATAAGTGCAACAGATGCTAAAGCCACTGCCGCTCGCACCTCCATGGCAAAAGCATCAAGCACTGATCTCGCCGGTTTCGATTTACAACTTAAAACCACCAAAATGTTTTACACCCCTGCGTCTGCTGTCGAATTTGCAAAAAGTGATGCTCTCCTGACAACCATGAAAAAAGTTGCTGAGTTTTCATTTGACCACGGCTTGCTAGGTGAGAAAGCACCAGATGCAGCAACAGTGGGAGTTGAAGGCCCTAAAGGTATTTACGGGAATGGTAAAAATGTGAAATTACGTTTTGACACTACCTACATGCAACTAGCCGCAGACAATAAACTTTAATTTAAAAAGTGAGAGTGGAAATATCCACTCTCACTCATTAATTACAACAAAAGTATTATTACCCTAACGGGATTTTTTATGAAACGGCTGATCAACTTAACGCCTACAAAACCCTCACGCTGGCTGCTCGGAATTCTACCCTTTGTTTTAATTATTCTTATTTACATAATTTCTTCAGACGCTCGTCTGCTTGAAAATTCGACGGATAAACTTTTACCCAGCTTTGGACAAATGGGTGAAACGATTCATAACTATGCGCTGGAGCCGAGTAAACGCACCGGTGAATATTTATTTTGGGTGGATACTTACAGTAGTTTAAAACGTTTATTTCTTGGCATAGGTATAGCTGCCATTTTGGGTTTTACTTTCGGTTTGCTTACCGGTGCAATTCCAACTTTTCATGCGCCTGTATCGCCGTTATTAACCATCATTTCTCTGGTGCCGCCCATGGCGCTACTACCCATCCTTTTTATTGTATTTGGACTAGATGAATTGGCGAAAGTAGCATTAATTGTCATTGGTGTTGCACCCTGTATAGCGCGCGACATTCAGCGCTGCACACTGGAAATTCCGCAGGAACAAATTATTAAAGCGCAAACACTTGGAGCTTCATCGTTGCAAGTTTTATTACGTGTTTATATTCCCCAATTATTGCCGCGCCTTATAAGTTCAGTTCGTTTAACTTTAGGCTCAGGCTGGTTATTTTTAATCGCTGCAGAAGCAATTGCATCAACTGATGGATTGGGCTACCGCATATTTTTAGTGCGCCGTTACATGTCAATGGACGTAATACTTCCCTATGTAATCTGGATAACCCTACTCGCATTTGTCATCGATTGGCTGCTACTTAAAACCAGCCAGAAATGTTTTGCATGGCATCATCAAGGAGCCCATTAATGACAGCTATGGTTCAAGCCCAACCTTTGATTAAGGCCAAAAATTTGTGGAAAAAATACGGTAACAACATCGTATTGGAACGTTTGAATATCAGTGTTAATGCCGGTGAATTTATTACGATGGTCGGCACATCTGGCTGTGGTAAAAGCACATTTTTAAAAATGCTTTTGGGGATGGAAGAACCAACCTCTGGTGAACTATTACTCGACGGTAAACCTATTCCCAACGAGCCCGATCAATCCCGTGGAATTGTTTTCCAACAATATTCAGTGTTTCCACATTTAACCGTTTTGGAAAATGTGATTATCGCGCGCGAATTTGAGCACTCACCATTGCTTGGAAAATTATTCGGCAGCAAGAAAAAAAATGTTGTGGAAGAAGCAAAAGCGCTATTAGATTCCGTTGGTTTGACGCCAGCTATTAATAAATATCCGCACGAATTATCAGGTGGAATGAAGCAGCGCTTGGCTATCGCACAAGCACTTATTCGCCAACCTAGAATTTTATTATTGGACGAACCCTTTGGGGCACTTGATCCAGGTATACGCGCCGACATGCATCAACTTATTTTGAAATTATGGCGCGAGCACAACCTTACGGTTTTTATGGTAACTCACGATTTGAGCGAAGGCTTTTATTTAGGCACGCGCTTGTGGGTCTTCGATAAATTGCGTCGTGACCCGCATGCGCCGGAAGCGTTTGGTGCAAGTATTACCTATGATTTGCCGGTTACCCGTAGACCTGCTGAAGTGCGTGAAATAGACGTGCTTGAAGAAATAAAAGCGACAGAGATTAAACTATGAGTGAGGTTTTTTATAGCACCACAATTCCTGGCAATGGCCATTGGTCACTTGAATTGCGGCGTGGCACCTTTATGAAAATTACCGACATTGAAGGCGCAGCCAATGTTGGCATGTTGTTTTATAACCCACGCAATTTATTGGAACGCTACAACGCGCCCGACACATTGAAATGCCAACATACTTTTAAATTACAACGCGGAAATTGTTTGTATTCTGATATGGGCAGAATTTTCGCGTCGATCATTGAAGATTATTCGGTGAATGGCCAAGGTAACTGGCATGACACTATTTGTGGAAATAGCAATGCGGAACAAATTGCAAAACAATTCGGCAAACGCGATTACCAAAAAGATCGTAACCAATGGCTGCAAAACGGAAACGATGCTTTTTTAATAGAGCTTGCCAAATACGGTTTGGGCCGCGCAGACGTGGCTGCGAATATTAATTGGTTTAGCAAAGTGGTAGCGGATGATGCAGGCAATATAAAACTTGATACCGAAAATCAAACCGCCGGAAATTCTGTGACGTTGCGCTTTGAAATGGATACTCTGGTTTTATTGCACACATGCCCTCACCCGCTAAACCAGAAAGAATCTTATCCTTTTAAGCCTGTGAAAATTGAGCTGGGCGAAGCTGAAACGGTAAGCGATGAAGATTACTGTAAGAATTTTCGCCCCGAAAACCAACGGGGATTCCACAATAACGCACTCTATTATCTCGCAGCCAAATGATGGTGAAGCAATGCCTTTAATTGAAAGCAAATTACAGTCAGAAAACTCAATCGCCAAGCATTACGTTGCAGCCGGTGATTATTTTCTTGGGGAAATAAAACAAGGGCAAACTTTTCGAATTATTGATTTGGAAGGTAATCAAGCTGCTGACGTTTTATTTTACAACGCAAAAGACCCCAGCGAACGTTACAGCGCAATGGACACCATACGCAGTCAAGGCAATTTATATTTAACTGCAGGTACAAAATTAATATCCAATACCCAACGTGAATTGTTGGAAATAGTTGCAGATACTTGCGGTCGCCACGACACACTGGGAGGCGCTTGCGCCACCGAAAGCAACACCGTTCGCTACAGCTTGGAAAAGCGCTGCATGCACGCTTGTCGCGACAGTTGGATGTTAGCGATTGCGGAACATCCCGAATATAAAATAGGGAAACGCGATATCACTCATAACATTAATTTTTTTATGAATGTGCCCGTAACAAGCGATGGCGGTTTAACATTTGAAGACGGTATTTCCGCACCTGGAAAATATGTTGAACTCAAGGCAAAGATGGATATCGTTATGCTGATTTCCAATTGCCCACAACTTAATAATCCATGCAATGGTTATAACCCAACGCCGATTGAAGTATTGGTTTGGAATTAATGCAAACTAATTTCTGAACAGCCTAAACAAATAACTAGCAATAAATCTTCAGTGGACGACCACTGTCGTACGGATACTCACGGGACGGCCCGCCGGAGTAAAAATGTTTACTAAAGTATTAATTGCAAATCGCGGTGCAATTGCAACACGGATTATTCGAACACTTAAAAAATTGAATATCAAATCCGTTGCAGTTTACGCAGAATCAGATGCTGACAGCTTACATGTTCGTTTGGCAGACGAATCATTTTGTCTTGGCGATGGCCCGGCAGCACAAACTTATCTAGATCGCAAAAAAATTATTGCCCTTGCAAAAAACTCTGGCGCACAGGCCATTCACCCAGGTTACGGATTTCTCAGTGAGAACGCAGGCTTCGTTGCTGAGTGTGAAGCGGCGGGAATAATTTTTATCGGCCCTACTGCCGAACAAATGATTACCTTCGGTTTAAAACATAAAGCGCGAGAACTTGCTCAAAATGCAGGAGTTCCTTTATGTCCAGGTACTGATTTGTTAATAAACCTTACTGAAGCAAAAAACGCTGCTGAAAAAATTGGTTATCCGATAATGCTAAAAAGCACGGCGGGTGGTGGCGGTATTGGTATGCAGCTCTGCAATAACGAAGCTGATTTGGTCGGAGCTTTCGATAGCGTAAAACGTTTAGGTAAAAATAACTTCGCCGATGATGGCGTATTTTTAGAAAAGTTTATTGCTGCTGCACGCCACATTGAAGTTCAAATATTTGGCGATGGTCAAGGCACCGCCATTGCAATAGGCGAACGCGATTGCTCAAGCCAGCGCCGCAACCAAAAAGTTGTAGAAGAATGCCCTGCTCCAAATTTGCCTGATGCTCAACGCCACGCCATGCAACGCACCGCTGAACAACTTTTAAGTTCGGTCAATTATCGCAACGCAGGTACGGTCGAATTTATTTATGATTCCAAAGATGATCAATTTTATTTTCTAGAAGTGAATACCCGTCTTCAAGTTGAACATGGTGTTACTGAAGAAGTTTACGGCGTAGATCTGGTCGAGTGGATGTTACGCCAGGCAGCAGGTGATTTAAAAGATTTAAAAAATCTGCGCGCAGCGTTGCACGCGAAAGGTCACGCAATTCAGGTGCGTGTTTATGCGGAAGATCCCGCACGGGACTTTCAACCCTGTGCTGGCTTATTAAGCAAAGTTGAATTCCCAGAGATACATGAAAACTTACGCATAGATTCATGGGTTGAAAGTGGTATTGAGGTACCAGCATATTTCGATCCGATGCTCGCAAAAATTATTGTTCATGGCGAAGATCGTAATGATGCTTTGCAAAAACTATCCGACGCGTTAAACGCAACGCAACTTTATGGAATCGAAACTAATCTCGGGTATTTACGTGCGCTGCTAAAAGATAAAACACTTTTACAAGGCGAGATGACAACGCGCTATCTAAATCAATTCAGTTTTAAACCGGCACGCATTGACGTGCTGCAAGGCGGCACCCAAACAACTATTCAGGACTACCCCGCCCGCACGGGTTACTGGCATGTTGGCGTACCGCCTTCTGGCCCGTTCGATAATTATTCTTTCAGGCTTGGTAATCGTGTATTGAATAACGATGATAGTGCCGCTGGTTTGGAAATTACATTACAGGGCCCAATTTTAAAATTTAGTTGCGATACAAAAATTATATTAACCGGCGCAGAGATTGATGCGAAGTTAGATGGAAATATAATTTCAACTAACAAAATCATCAGTATTAAATCTGGCCAGCAATTACAGCTTGGCCGAATTCACGAACGCGGTGCCCGCACTTATTTATGCGTAGCAGGCGGTATTCAATGCCCTGATTATCTCGGCGCGAAATCGACTTTTACACTCGGGCAATTTGGTGGTCACAATGGTCGTGCTTTACGCGCAGGTGATGTGTTGGCATTGGATTCTTTAACCTGCAATCCCGCTATTGAAAATAACATTTTGCCATTTGCGCTACAGCCAAACATTTCAAACCAATGGCAATTGCGTGTTATCTACGGCCCCCATGGCGCACCAGATTTTTTTACTCCAGGTGACATAGACACTTTTTTTAAATCCGATTGGGAAATTCATTACAACTCAAGTCGCACCGGAATTCGCTTGATCGGCCCCAAACCAAATTGGGCACGTATATCAGGTGGTGAAGCAGGCATGCATCCCTCCAATATCCATGACAATGCTTACGCATTCGGTACCGTAGATTTCACCGGCGATATGCCCGTGATTCTCGGCCCGGATGGCCCATCGCTCGGCGGATTTGTTTGTCCTGCAACTGTTATTAGTGCAGATTTATGGATGCTCGGACAATTGCGTGCAGGTGATAAAGTTCGTTTTGTACCTGTTAGCATTGACAATGCAGTAGCCATCGAAAAAATACAAAATCAAAATTTAAAAAATTTAACGATTGATAAAGCAGATTGGCAAGTCACTACACCCTATACACCTGTTGTTGCCCAACTTTCAAAAGAAATTTATGGCGAGGATATTGTCTATCGAGCAGCCGGCGATCATTTTTTATTAGTAGAATACGGCCCATTGGAACTGGATATTAAATTGCGTTTTCGTGCGCATGCGCTTATGCAATGGTTGCAAAAAAATTCTGTAACTGGCATCCGTGAATTAACGCCCGGCATACGCTCGTTGCAAATTCACTACAACAGCCAGGAAATTTCCCTTAGCGCGTTAATTGCACATTTGCATCACGGCGAAACCGAGCTAATTACGCAACTTGCACAACTTAGTGTTCCCTCACGCATTGTACATATTCCTTTAAGCTGGGATGATGATGCTTGCCAGCAAGCGATCCAAAAATATATTCAATCGGTGCGCGACAATGCTCCCTGGTGTCCAAGTAATTTAGAATTTATTCGCCGCATAAATGGTTTGAATTCTATTCAAGATGTTAAAAATATTTTATTCAGCGCATCGTACCTGGTCATGGGTTTAGGCGACGTATACTTAGGAGCACCGGTTGCAACACCTGTTGATCCTCGCCATCGGTTAGTCACAACCAAATATAATCCCGCGCGCACCTGGACCGCTGAAAATTCGGTAGGTATTGGCGGTTCTTATTTGTGTGTTTACGGAATGGAGGGTCCCGGTGGCTATCAATTTGTTGGGCGCACATTGCAAATGTGGAATCGCTACCGCCAAACAAAAGAATTCAAACAACCATGGCTGCTCAATTTTTTTGATCAAATTCGTTTTTACGAAGTAACGAGCGATGAGTTGATACAAATACGCCGTGACTTCCCACAGGGACGTTACCCCATAAAGATCGAAGATAGCCAATTCAGTCTTCATGAATACGAAAAATTTATTGCTGACAATCACGCAGAAATTTCGCAATTTACGCAAACACGCGAACAAGCGTTCGATGAGGAGTTAGCACGCTGGCATGCCAACGGACAATTCAATTACGAACAAAAAGAAATTGCTGAAGAAAGTAGCGAAATCGATATTCCCGAAGGCGCTATCCGTGTAGACAGCTCTGTTTCGGGTAGCGTATGGCAATCATCAGTAAGCGCGGGTCAATTCGTGAATGCAGGTGATGTATTGTTGGTGCTGGAATCTATGAAAATGGAAATAAATATAACCGCACCCTGCGCAGGAAAAGTTACCCAAGTTTTGAAAGCAGAAGGTGCGCGTGTTCAAGCAGGACAAACGCTGGTGGTGATGGAGGAATAATTACAGCGATTATTGAATTAATTTTCTTTTAAAAAAAATGCATACTTTAAAAATGTGACTGTGAATGGATCATTAACCAAAAATTTCATTGAATAAAAATCTTATCCTGATGAAGCTATTTTTTTGTTGATGTAAACGCCAAAATTTCAAAAAAATCACATATATAAGTTTTGTCGAGGTTATTTTTTTTGATTTATCGCAGCACTTTTTACATTCAAGTTGATTTGAATAGCGGCGCATTGCTAGAGTGCTGCGTCCGAGCGGAGTGCTCGGAAATTAAATTTTTTTCAATGAGGAATTTTATGAATAATGTAAAACGGAAACACTTAAACCTCCAATGGCTTCTGACGTGCAGCATTAGTGCTTTAATAAGCATCGGTGCCCAGGCAGGTATCGTTGTACCAAAACCTACACCGCACGGTAGTGCAACAGCGAGTCCCGAAATGGGCCACTTTTTAACCCGTGTTGGAAACTACACTCTCGCGGGCACACCTTTGGAAACAATAGGAATTAGCGGTGAAGCTACACCTGCTGAACCCAGCCAACAACAAGGCGTTGTATATTTATTTAACGGCTCTAACGCTACTCCGGAGCGGGTTTATCAATTTCCGGGGCTTGCGCATACAATGGAGTATTCCGGCTTTAAAGTCGCGATGTCCAACCAATGGGCGGCATTTGCAAGCAAGGTTTATTACAGCTCATCTTCACCGAATCCAGTGATGTCGTATATTTATATTGCAGCTAAAACCAATGGTGTTTGGGCCAGCTGCCCAACTTTGAATTCTATTCCCAATAACTGTAATAGCTCCTACCGTGATAATTACAGCAGCATTTCCAAGCCGTTAACGCGTATCCCCTTCGGTGAAAGAACAGAATGGGATCAGTTTGACGAGTCGCGCTTAACTGTGGAAATTTCCGACAAATATTTAGTGTTAGCGGATTCCAAAAAAAGCATCGTGAAGTTTTATCGCTACGACACGACTTCTACAAATTGGATACCCGAATATGAACTTGATGATGCAGATTATAAAAACGTTGGTAAATCCGTAGCTATTTATGGTGACAAAATTGCTGTTGCTCAAACCTGGGCAGACAACCCGACGGTATCTAACGGCTCAGTGCGTATTTTTCAACGCAATACCAACGGCACCTGGACCATGCAATCACAAGTGGATGGCAATTTTGGAACGGGTAATTTCGGCAATAATATAAAGATGGACGCTAATACCTTGGTTGTAGCTAGTGGCGCTACCGGCCTCCCCGGCGGTAGCACAGGTACAAGACAACTAATATTTTTTGCACTTGACAGCATGGGCATCGCGACCGGCCAGTATTACGTAGCAACTACGCCCAACCTGAATAAAATTAGTTTAAGTGGCAACACGCTAGCAGTCTCTAACTATGTCGTTAATCCTGCCGTTGAAATTTATTCTCGCAACACCGCTGGTACCACCTATGAGTGGAAACGCACTTCTGGCCTGAATGGCTATTTCTATAACAACCTTAGTAGCTATCTCAACATTGGCAGTGGGGCGGGGGGACTGACAGGCCAGGACGATATTGGTCTGGTAGGTGATGACTTATCCCTAGGATGGCGTGTATTCAACCCTTATCCAGACTATAGATTCATAGGTGCTGTGGTGCATGAAAAAGTCAGCTTGCTTGACACTTGCCGCGATCCTAAAAATCTCGTGACGAATTGTTCATTTGATAACGTCACTAACACTTCATTTAACAATAGCGCTAGCGGTGCCAATTGGACGCTACTGAATAATCAGGGCGGTTCAGGCTCTGCTAGTTACACGAATCGTCAACTGCGTATAAGTATTAATAACCCAGGTTCTGACATGTGGCACGTACAGGCGCGCACGCCCGTAAACTTGTCTCAAGCCGTTCAGTACAAATTAACTTTCCGTGCTAAAGCCGACGCTAACCGTGGCTTTGTAGTCAACATAGGTCACAACGGAAATCAGGATAACAATTGGCAAAGTCATGCACGCGTTTATCCTTATGCGACTACAGAATGGACTGATTACAGTTATGAAGTGCAAGTGCCGATGGATGCTAATGCATTCCTGGATTTTAATGTGGGCAATGCGGGAACCAGCGCAGTAACTATTGACAGCGTGAGTTTAAAAGCGCTTTGATATTTTTTATGGAATTTGCTTTTTTTCCATAATATAAAATAAAAAGCGAGCCTGGTTTGGGCTCGCTTTTTATTCGTAACAAAAGAATTTTTACCATGCGAGCCACACAAATTTATTAAAAATTAACCTAATTAGACCCAAGGTTTATTAAAGATTAATAAAAATTAAAACATTGATGTCAGAATTTAAAAACGGGGAGCCACAATAATATTTCCTCAAAGATAATTCGCTTACAAATAGCACCTTATTACGTTCTCATTTTGAGCTTATCACTTTAACGATCCAGGATTTTTACTCAAGAAGGAGTTGTAAATGGACTAGGTCAGGAGGGTAAAGATAGGAGGCATAAAAACCAGGATACATAAAACAAAACTAACCAGATTCTATTAAGTATCTTTTTTTGAGGTCTAATGAGTTCACTATGAAAAATTGCTTTACCACGAAGGACTACAAAACTGCGTTCTCTACTTTTATTTTGTTCTTTATTTTTCTTTTATCTACGTCAAGTAGCTTTGCCGCTGGCGAGAAGAAAACATCCTTCACTATCGCCTGGTCAATCTATGCTGGCTGGATGCCATGGGGTTACGCGGGCGATAAAGATATTGTGGATAAGTGGGCAAAGAAATATGGCCTGACTATAAAGATTGTACAAATAAATGATTACGTTTCTTCCATTGAGGATTTCAGCAAAGCTAAATTTGATGGTTGCGTTATGACCAATATGGATGCCTTCACCATGCCAGCTGCAAGTGGGCTTGATAGTACCGCATTAATATTAGGCGATTACTCAAATGGTAACGATGCGATTGTACTTAAAAATTCCACTGAATTTGCAGATCTTAAAGGCCGCAATATAAATCTCGTGGAATTTTCCGTATCACACTATTTATTATTACGAGCGTTGGAAAAACATAAAATGACGGCGCGCGACGTTAAAATTGTGAACACCTCAGATGCCGACATTGTTGGTGTTTTAAAAAAGCCAAATATTACCGCTGCAACGCTATGGAACCCACAATTAAGTTTTGTGGTAGGACAACAACTGAATGTTCGAAAACTATTTAGTTCGAAGCAAATTCCCGGCGAAATTATTGACATGATGGTAGTCAATACGGAAGTTTTGAAAGCCAATCCTGATTTAGGTAAAGCACTTGTGGGCGCCTGGTTTGAGACATTGCAAATCATGTCGAAAAACACTCCTGAAGGAAAGGCAGCTAGAACTTATATGGCTACTAATGCTGGCACTACACTCGCGGATTACGATACGCAATTGCGTGATACAGAAATGTTTTACACACCAGCAAGCTCCTACAAATTTTCAACCGATACGCAACTATCCAAAACCATGGAATTGGTGCGCAGCTTTTCAAAAAATATAGATGTAAAAAATACCGATGATATTGGCGTTTTACTTCCAGATGGAACTGTGCAAGGAAACAGTAAAAATATCAAACTGCGTTTTGATACGCATTTCGTCAAACTTGCAATGGATGAAAAATTGTAACTTACGCTAGCGCGCCGTGTTAGGGCGCGCTTATTAAAATGGCGTGAATCAACCAAGCATTTCACGATTTCTTTTAAATCTCTTATAAGCGTTTCAACCATATCTCCCCTCAAACACTCCCCGTAAGATGTTTTAGCCTTTTCTCACACAGCTCCATCTAACCCTCAATAATCTATTTTTATAAAAATTTATTATTTCTACATTCGTTACAATATTTTCCATCGCTAAACGTCTTTATCCATAACTTGAACATCACAGTCACGGGATCTAGCGATTACAGCAGCACGATCATAGCAATCTCTCAACAACGAGCCCCTCAACCGCACATACCTCAGCAAATATGTTATTTGTCATGATTTTCCAGATTTACAAAACTAATATTGGTATTTTTACCTAAATTTGGTATTTTTACCTAAATTAATATTTGTGAGTATTCCAAATGAGGCAATTTGTGTGAAAACCAAAGAAAAAATTCTGAATGCAGCGCTGGATGTTCTTTTACAGGAAGGTTTTCACGCACTTACGCAAACGCGTGTTGCCGAAGTGGCTGGAATCAGGCAGGGTCTACTGACCTATCACTTTCCCACACGAAGTGATCTTTTGACGGCGGTTGTCGATGAAAGTAAGGAGCGGATGGCGGCATCCAGGAACACTCCTGAAAATGGTCCACTAACGCTGGAATCATTGAAAGAAATAATGACTCACTTTGTGCTCTCCAAAAGTATTCCGCGCCTCATGCTGGCACTTACGGTGGCTACCGATGAAGATCCATCGCTTTCCAAATGGTTTGTTGAAACTGATTTGGCTACACGCCAAAAGTTTCGCGACCTTCTTAAACAATTAGGTTGGAAAGTTGAAGAAGATGCTCTCCATATTTTGCGCGCTACAGTTATAGGCGCAGCGCTTATTAATTTGCAGCAAAACACCGCGGCCTCTGAAAAAAGAGCGCGTATTGTGATTAATGCCGCCTTCCAAAACCTTATCAATAATTTAAAACCTCTTTAACGAGTCGAGATATTCAACATGTTTTCAAAAAATAGTTGTAATGAGGATGAAAACAGCCTCAAACAAATCATTCTGGAATTTATAATCATTAGCGGCCTATTACTAATGGCTTCGCCACTGCTTGCCTTCGCTGATGACACAAATTCAAATGCAACTCCGCATACGCAAGTCACCACCACAATCGCGAAAAATGCTGATTGGGCTACGACTATACCTGCACAAGGTGAGGTTCTTCCCTGGGAAGTGGCGATCGTCAGTGCAAAAACTAATGGTATAAGTGCAACGGATGTAAAAGTTCTAGAAGGAGACACTGTTAAAAAAGGACAAGTGCTCGCGCGTTTTGATGACCGAATGTTGAAAGCTGAACTCGCACAAGCAAAAGCCAATCTCGCGTTTGCCGAATCAAATTTACAACTTGCCAACACCAACCTAAAACGTTTTGATCAACTCAAATTAAAACAAACCTTAAGCGAACAAGAGTTTGATCAAGTTCGTACTCAAGCAGCAACTGCCGCAGCAACACGCGATCAGGCGGCTGCGGCCGTCACACTCGCAGAGGTCAAACTGGCTGACGCAACTGTTGTTGCTCCTGATGATGGAAAAATTCTAGAGCGAAACATCGAATTAGGCAAGGTACCCGCCTCGGGCGACCCAATTTTTCGTTTACTTCGCCAAAACAAATTGGAATGGGTAGTACAAATTGATGCAGCTGATCTCGCTCGTGTTAAGCCAAATATGCTTGCGCAAATTAATATCGCAAACAACAAAACTATTTCAGGAAAAATTCGCAGCATATCGCCCCAGCTTGATAGTAAATCTCGACTTGCCAATGTGCGCGTAGTGTTGGACGGCACACCGGATATTGCAGTAAATACCTATGCCGATGGAAAAATTTTAATCGGCAACGCAGCAGCAATTACAGTACCGTCTGCTGGCCTTGTTATCAAAGATGGAAAAACCTGGATTTTCCGTGTCAAAAATAATAGTGCAGAACAAGTGCTGGTCAATATTGGCCGCCGTCAGCAAAACGAAATTGAAATAGTATCGGGAATTAATGTCGGAGATACTCTAGTACTTGAAGGCGCAGGATTTTTAAACGATGGCGACAAAGTTTCTGTTAAAGCAGCTCCTACCAATGGAGCTAAAAAATGAATTTTGCTACTTGGTCACTGCGCAATCCTAGCGCCGCTATTTTAATTTTTATTCTGCTGACGTTTGCCGGGCTTTGGGGATTTCATAAACTAAATGTGCAAGATTTTCCTGATATGGACCTGCCGATGGTCAATGTCTCATTGAGCCAACCCGGCGCGGCACCTGCACAGCTGGAAACTGAAGTAGCTCGTAAAGCTGAAGATGCGCTTGCAAATTTGCAACTACTTCGCCACGTTCACACCACAATTTCACGAGGCAATGTTTCTATAGTCGTTGAATTCGCATTGGAGAAAAAATTATCCGATGCCGTTGCAGATGTGAAAGATGCATTGGATAGTATTCGCAGCGACTTGCCTCCCGATTTACTGGAACCACAAGTCAGTAAAGTCGAATTAGGTGCAGACAATCCTACTGTCACTTATGCCGTTTCCGCGGCAAATTTATCGGAAGAGGAATTGTCCTGGTATGTAGATAACACGCTCGGCAAAAAAATTATGTCAGTGCGCGGCGTCGGGCAATTCTCTCGACTCGGCGGTGTAACCCGTGAAATACAAGTGCAAGTTGATCCACTTAAACTTAACGCGCTTGGTGTGACTGCGACCGATATTTCACAAACCATCAAATCAATTCAGCAAGAAAATTCCGGCGGACGCGGACAACTCGGTGGTTCGGAACAAGGTGTTCGAACTATTAATACGATGAAAACCGTTGCTGAATTAGAGCAGTTACCCATCTCCTTAGCAAACGGAGAAACACTTCGTCTCGAACAAGTTGCAACTGTTATAGACACTCACGCAGAGCGAACTCAATCCGCATTGCTGGATGGAAAAGCCGCAATAGGTTTCCAAGTATTACGTTCAAAAGGTTTTGATGAAACCAAATTGGCCACTGATATAGATGTCACGCTGAAAGAATTAGCGAAACAAAACCCTGAAGTATCAACTCAACTAATTCGTTCAAGTGTGCCAAGAATTCTTGAGCAGTACGAAGGCTCCATGAACATGCTGTATGAAGGCGCTATTCTTGCCGTGCTTGTTATCTTCTTCTTTTTGCGCGATTGGCGCGCAACCTTGATCGGCGCGATTGCCCTGCCCTTGTCCATTATTCCTACCTTTGCATTTATGTCCTGGGCAAATTTTTCCATCAACACAATTACCTTATTAGCCATGGCAGTTGTGGTGGGAGTCTTAGTAGACGATGCAATTGTAGAAGTCGAAAATATTGCGCGCCATCAACGCATGGGGAAATCTGTTAAACAAGCAACTATCGATGCCGTGAATGAAATTGCGCTTGCTGTAATTGCAACTACCGCCACATTAGTGGTGGTGTTTTTGCCGACCGCAATGATGGGCGGCATCCCAGGTTTGGTGTTTAAACAATTCGGTTGGACACTGGTTATAGCCGTATTGATTTCACTATTAGTTGCTCGAATTATTACGCCGATGACCGCAGTGTTTTTATTAAAACCCGTTAAACACGAAGAAAAACAGGGAAAATTTTTATCACTTTATTTAAAAGCTGCAAGTTGGTGTTTGCAGCATCGCAAAACAACACTAGCGGCAGGAACACTATTTTTTATAGTCTCAGTGAGCCTGGTTGCGTTTTTACCAGCGGGTTTTATTCCGGCATCCAATGAAAGCATGACTTATGTTCATATAGAAACACCGCCTGGAAGTAGTTTGATTACAACGCAACAAAAAGCAGAAGAGGTGCGTGAGGCGATTAAAAGTTTGCCTGGCATCTCACAAGTTTTTACAACCGTCGGCACCGCAACTGCTACAGGAGGTGGCGGCGGAATGGCATTGGGCGAAGTTCGCAAAGCAACATTAATGGTCATATTTTCTGAAGCACGCCCAACGCAAATTGAAATTGAAAATAAAATTCGCGAGCAATTGCAATCTGTCGCAGGTATTAAATATTCCGCCAGTGCTGGTGGCCCCGGTGAGAAATTTGAGGTGTTACTGAGCGGTGACGATTCACTTGCGTTAGCCACCAGCGCCCGTGCAATTGAAAAAGAAGTTCGTAGCCTCGGTTATTTAAGCGGGGTGACTTCCACAGCGAGTTTAGAACAGCAGGAAATACAAATAATACCCAATGGTATTCAAGCCAGTGAACGCGGCGTGTCGACACAAGCAATCGGCGAAACATTGCGAATCGCTCTAGCGGGTGATTACGATCAGATTTTACCGAAATTAAATCTCGATCAACGTCAGTTAGGTATCCGCGTAATCTTACCTCCAGAGATGCGCAAAGATGCGGATACATTGGCGAACCTGCGAATACATTCGAAGGACGGCTTGGTCCCTTTAAAAAGTATTGCAGATATTGAATTGAGCAGCGCACCGTCACAAATTTTACGCTTTGATCGAAAACAACAAATTAGCATTTCGGCGGATCTTGGCGGTCACTCACTGGGTGAAGCGCTGGAAGATGTAAAAAAATTACCATCGATGCGCACACTACCAAGCTCTGTGCAATTAATTGAAGGTGGCGATGCTGAAATTATGGTGGATTTATTCACCGGCTTTATTATCGCTTTGCTCACTGGCGTATTTTGCGTATACGCAGTACTCGTGCTTTTATTTAAAGATTGGTTACAACCTATCACGATATTATCTGCAGTTCCTTTATCTGTCGGCGGTGCTTTTGTTGCGCTCTTGATCGCTGGCTCTGAGTTGGGGTTACCCGCACTCATAGGTTTGGTGATGCTACTCGGTATTGTTACCAAGAACTCCATTTTGCTCGTTGATTTTGCCATCATTTCTTTGCAACAACCGCACGAATCAAAAAATGCTGCCATTCTGGATGCATCCGGAAAACGTGCCCGACCAGTACTTATGACAAGCGTGGCGATGATTGCCGGTATGTTGCCGCTCGCTTTGGGTTTCGGTGGTGACGCAAGTTTCCGTCAGCCCATGGCCATTGCGGTAATTGGCGGGTTGATAACATCAACAGCATTAAGTTTGCTAGTCGTGCCGGTGGTATTTTCTTACATGACCGGGTTTGAGGCTCGCTTGAAGAAACGATTTAAATTCTCCAGTGAGCAGCACGTGAGCGCAGTGTAATTTAACACCAACCGAAAAGTGGTTTAACTGCATAAATGAAACGATTCTTTATCTCGATGGCATTCACAAACATTTAAAAGTCCAAGCAAAAATATTTTTTTAATACTTACAATATTTTTGCTTGCAGTTCGTCTTCAGCATCATGGAAACAATATTAATCTCAGGCGAGCCAATGGCGGAGCACAACAATCAGATTACCGAGAACGTATTGCGAGAACGCGCTCGTTTGCTGAATTTTATTCGCAAACGCGTAGCAGATCCTCATGAAGCAGAGGATATTTTGCAGGATGTGTTCTATGAATTTGTGGCGGCCTATCAACTTCCCGAGCCAATTGAACAAGTGGGTGCGTGGTTATTCAGAGTGGCTCGCAACAGAATTATTGATCGCTTTCGTAAAAAGAAGGAATTAACTTTTTCGCACATGGACACTGAAGATGATGATTATTGGTTAGATGAATTACTACCGCCCGTTGACGGCCCTGAAGCAGCTTATGCGCGTGAAATATTACTTCAGGAATTGCAGGATGCTCTCAATGAGCTACCCGAGGAACAGCGCGATGTTTTCATTGCTCACGAATTACAGGGCCGACGTTTTGAAGAGCTCGCAACGGAAACTGGCGTAAAGTTAAGCACACTCATCGCCCGAAAACGTTATGCGGTTTTACACCTACGCAAACGGCTATTTAATATTTATGAAGATTTTTTAGAGGAAAATTAAATGAAACAGAAACTTTGGTTTGCCAAAAAATTAATTATGGTAATGATTGCTATAGCAGCATTAGGATGGGTGGTCATGTCATTATGGAATTGGATTATGCCGTCCTTATTTACCAGCGCCCAGCCTATTGACTACTTCCGCGCACTTGGTTTGCTCGTGTTATCAAGAATATTATTTGGCGGGTTTCACGGACGCGGCGGCTGGCATCATCATAAGCATATGCAACGCTGGCAGCATATGACTGACGAAGAAAAAGAAAAATTCAAACAAGGCATGATGGGATTCCGTCATCGCGGGGAAGAATAATTTCATACGAAATAAAATTCTCATTATCTAATTAGAAGCGATTTTTCAATAATTTAGATGATTAGAAATAAAAAGTGGAGTGCAATAATTATGGAAATAATCATAGCAGCAAACTGTAAGAAGGATCCCGGCACCATAATGCCGGTTATAGATTTTAAACGCTGTGAAGGAAAAGCAGATTGCGTGATAGTATGCCCGGAAAATGTTTTTGAAGTTCGGCAAATCAACTCGCAGGATTATGAAGAACTAAATCTGCTTCATAAATTTAAACTGCGAGTACACGGAATGAAAGTCGCCTACACCCCAAACGCAGACGCATGTAAGTCGTGCGGTTTGTGTGTAAGCGCATGCCCAGAGAAAGCAATTACTTTGGCGCGGCAAAAAAAATAGCCATATCACAGCAATTCTTTAATTTTAGAAAAAGCTAAGCCCCTATACCGATAGAAAATAAAATGCTAAGTTAAATCACCAAATGCCAATGCCGCTGACATTCTGGGCGTGCAGGCTACTAATTCCCCAACGTCAACTTCATGTTTATTTAGAATGAATGAATCTACTTTTGGTCGGACTTGATAAAAATTTATATCGGATTTGTGTCCATCTAAAAGCTTTACAATACTTGACACTATAGAGTTTTCGCAACGCATTCCAAAATAAATGCCACTGATCGGAAATGGGGCTGATCTTGCCCCATGAGACCCTGATAAATACCTCCACTCTTTCTCATATTTCCATTGTCCAGCTTTCGTATAAAAATATTTTCTTTCTATTGCTTCTTTTGCTTCGATTGAATCATTAAAAATCCAGTCAACAATACTACTTAAAGGAATACCTCTACCTCCGTTGTAATCTATTTTTGTAGGCACATCGCAAACAGCACGCGAAATATCATATTCAATACATATACCTTTGTGCTCATCAGCATAATGACTCCACATTAAAGGGCAGTTCCATTTACTGGCCAACGAAAGAACGCCTCGGTTTTTCATTTCACTATCTAAGCCGTTTTTTATTTTACGAATCAGACTGTTCATATAATGCTTTTTAATTCCTGTATTAGTTTTATAATCTCCATATTCCGTCGATAAATATTGGCAATTTCGAAGTTGCTTTTCACCACTTTTTTTATGGTATCTATTCATAACAGTAAGGAATAGGTTTTCTAGTTCATCTAATTCTATATCATTAATCAATTCGGGCGAGCAATCCAACGGATCATTGAAACTATTAGGATCAGCATAATAAACTTCACTATCGCAAAGCTCCTTGAGAGAGTGAACACCAAAGCGTCGATACTTATATAATTTTTTCATAATTATCTACGCCGGTATCGTTCTATCTGCCGCCCACAATCTTAAGCGCGCAATTTGTTCAGCCATAATGACTGACAATGGACTGGTGTTAAGAATTTCTTGTAGCAAAATATCAGTCGTTAATTTGCTGGCGCTTGCAGCAGCGGTATACATAGCAGCGACAATTGCTTGTTCGATTTCCGAACCCGAAAATCCATTGGTCGCGTTTGCTAATTTATTAACGTCAAAATCTGCAGCTAACATATTTCGCTTGTTAATGTGAATTATAAAAATATCTTTACGAACATCTACATCGGGTAAATCTACAAAAAATATTTCATCCAGACGACCTTTGCGAATTAATTCTGGCGGCAGTTTTGTAATATCGTTACTCGTAGCCACTATAAATACTTTTGTTTTTCGCTCAGCCATCCAGGTTAACAACGTGCCTAGTAAGCGTTGCGATATACCGTTGTCGTTTCCGTCTTGCGACATACCTTTTTCAATTTCATCCAACCAAATAACGCATGGCGACATAGCATCTGCAAGCTTCAACGCTTCACGTAAATTGCGCTCGGTTTCACCATGAAATTTGTTGTAGAGCGCGCCTATATCTAAACGTAACAGCGCTAAGCCCCACAAACCTGCTACCGCTTTTGCAGCTAAGCTTTTTC
>Ga0247739_10000158_pt1 | contig 23135 bp, 14 predicted proteins | sample UWRJL058202B2_FD_180943 | JGI IMG/M metagenome (GOLD analysis project Ga0247739, IMG submission 180943) | Plant litter microbial communities from Arlington Agricultural Research Station in Wisconsin, United States - UWRJ-L058-202B-2 | ecosystem: Environmental > Terrestrial > Plant litter >...
AAATAATGTAGGTGAAATAAAGAACCGTGGTTTGGATGTGCAGTTACAAACAACCAATTTCAACCGGAAAGATTTTAAATGGACAACCAACGCCAATATCTTTTGGAGCAAAAACAAAGTAATATCCCTTGCCAGTGCTACCGACCAGATCCTGTTCGATCCCGTATTTGGCTATACTTCGGCCATTCGTGTGGTGCCGGGCTTACCCATGGGTAGTTTCTTTGGCTACAAACAAATAGGTGTTTATATGAATGATGAGGATGTGTCGAAAAGCCCGATATGGACAGCAGGCGGCTCAAAACCAGGCGACATCAAATACGAAGATTATAACGGTGATGGAAAGATCGATGCAAGTGATATCCAGCTGTTGGGCAATCCCTATCCGAAGTTTTCTTATGGTATGCAAAATAGTTTCACCTACAAGAAATTCACGTTCAGCGTATCGATACAAGGAAATTATGGCGGCAAGATCTTGAATGGTGTAGATCGCTATGTGTACAATTTCTACGGCAAAGTAAATGCCCGTGAAAATGCGTTGAACCGTTGGCGCTCCGCAGATAACCCAGGCGATGGCATGACCCCAAGAGTAGTAATCAATGCGCCTTCTTCGCTCACTTCTTTCTCCACGTACGAATTGTCTGATGCATCTTATCTCCGTATCCGCAACGTGCAATTGCGCTACAACTTGCCACAGACGTGGACTCGCTCGTTGAAATTGCAATCTGCCAGCATCTATATTATGGCTCAAAACCTTTATACTTTCTCCAGTTATTATGGTTATAACCCAGAGGCCAATTTGTATGGCAACTCGGTTAACCCAACTTACGGCGTGGATCAGGGTGCCTATCCGCTTAACCGTACCATCACTTTCGGGGCCAATATTAGTTTCTAAGTATTTATAAAAATAATTGTCATCATGAAAAAATATCATTCAAAATATTATTTGATAGCGGTGGGTATCGTCGGTCTGCTAACTATTTCCTGCAAGAAAAGTTTCATCGACCTTACCGATCCCACCCGCATCGTAACGGATCAATATTATAAGGATTCGGCCAGCATGTCCACGGCTGTGATTGCAGCCTACTCCAGCTTGCAAGATGTGCATGGAAAAAGCGGCGGCAACAGGGGGATTTTTCCTTTCGCCGAGGTTACTTCCGATAACTCGTTGTCGATTGTGGATGGTAGCGGTATCGGTGATTTCGAGTTCTTCAGCTTTACATCGGCCAACCCCGTTATACAATCCATGTGGACGTACAGTTTCCGCTGCATAGCCCGCTGTAATGTAGTGCTGGCAAGGATCGATCCGGTACCAATGGTAGCGACCGTTAAATCTCGCTGGCAATCGGAAGTGAAATTTATCCGTGCCTTGGCCTATTTCAATATGGTAAGGATTTGGGGCGATGTGCCGTTGGTAACCAAGGAAATACAGACCGTTGCCGAAGCGTATCCGTACGGCCGTTCGCCAAAAGCAGCCATCTATGCACAAATAGAAAAAGACTTGACCGAAGCGGAGGCTGATGTGAACCTGCCTGCAAAATATGCATCCGCCAACGACCTTGGCCGAGTAACCAAAACGGCCGTGAAAGCATTGCTGGCCAAAATATATTTGACCCAAAAGAAATATGATTTAGCAGTTACAAAACTCAACGAATTCATTACCACTTACGATGGAAATACGCATTCGTTATTGGCCAATTACGCCGATATCTTTTTGACCACCAACGAGGTGAATGCTGAAATCATCTTTGCTGTTCGCTATTCTAAGGGAAACGTTCCCAATACCGGCAGCCCTTTTACAAACTACTTTGCGGCCAGTACTTCTAATGCAGGCGGCGTGGGTACAGGCTATCTTTTCAACACTTTAAGAAAGGATCTGGTGGATACCTTGACCGCCCAAGGCACTGCGGATAAACGCATCACCGCATCGTACACGCAAGTGACCACTACCACATGGGCCACCAAAAAGTTTGCTGATGTGCCTGCGGCTGATCTAGATGCAGACAATGATTGGATCGTGTTGCGCTATGCGGATGTGCTGCTGATGTACGCCGAAGCACTTAACGAACAAAGCGCCGCGAACGTAGCCACAGCCGTGCCTTTCGTGAACCGCGTACGAACCCGTGCAGGCCTTACTGGTACTGCATTGTTGGCCACCACCATTACGCAGGACCAATTGCGTTACGCCATTGAAAAAGAGCGCCGCATAGAACTCAATATGGAAGGCCACCGCTGGTTCGATCTGGTACGTACCGACCGTGCCATTGCTGTGATGAACAACCACTTTACGAAGTACGCCATCAAGCTCAATGCAAGCTCACCCGTGGTTCAGATACAGCCGTTCCAATTGCTGTTCCCGGTACCCATTAGTGAAATAAATACCAATCCGATTTTAACGCAGAATCCTGGGTATTAGACCCTCACCCCAACCCCTCTCCCTGCCAGGGAGAGGGGCAAAGCCGCAGCGAAAGTGGAGGTAGTTGGGTCTAAAAACGCCGTTACAGAAAAAAGAGGATCTCTCACCGAGGGCCGCCCTTCTCCGGCAAGTAAAAGGGCCGTGAATGAGGTCCATGGCGAAAGTGGCGGAGAAGTTTTCAATAGTGAAAATGCAACAAGAGGAACTCTCACCGAGGGGCACCCTTCTCCGGCAGGGAGAAGGGTCGGGGATGAGGTCCATGGCAAAAGTGGTGGAGAAGCTTTCAATAGTCAAAATGCAACAAGAGGATCTCTCGCCGAGGGGCACCCTTCTCCGGCAAGGAAAAGGCCCGTGAATGAGGTCCATGGCGAAAGTGGCGGAGAAGCTTTCAATAGTCAAACTGCAACAAGAGGATTTTTCACCGAGGGGCACCCTTTTCCGGCAGGGAGAAGGGCCGGGGATGAGGTCCATCGCCGTTCATCAAATCATGTTCAATCAAACTAAAAAAACATTTATGAAATCAAGAATATTCGTTGCTATCGCCATTGCAGCCTGCTCGCTTACTGTCCATGCACAATGGAATTACGATGCGAAAGGCGTGGAAAGCCTTACCGATAGCTATAAAGAAATCGGCAAGAAGGGAACCCCGATCAAGACGAACACTGAAGGCAACCCATTGGATGGCGACAACGACAATTCCGCGGTGCAAAGCATTGGTTTCGATTTTAAATTCAATGGTAAAACGTTCAATCAATTTGTGCTGAATACGAATGGTTTTATCAAGTTGGGCAATGTGGCTCCTTCATCCAAAAGCATTTATTATGCTGGCGCAATGCTTTCCAACGGCAGCGTGATCACTGCAAAAGATAGCAATTTGATTTATGCTTTCAATCGCAATTTAAAAGCTTCTGACAAAGGTGCCGAGTTCAAGATGATGACCAAAGGTTCGGATGGCAAAAGGGTATGCATCATCGAATTCAAGAACTTGGCAGATAATGTAACACCATCGCAATACAGCAACATGGCCTTCCAAATAAAATTATATGAAGGAACAAATGTGATTGAATTTGTATATGATGAATGGACTCCTTCTGAAAATCCGGCCACGCTTTCCATTGCCGCGGTAGGCATCAAGGGCGATAACACCGAAAGGTCTATCAACATTGCGAAAGGCTCGGTGGTTCCTTGGAACGATGACATGAACAAACCATCGATGCCATATGCATTTGTGAATGGCAACTACCTTGCAAAAGGGCCCAATTTCGGCAATAAGAACAGTGCCTTGCCTGAGGCTGGCCATACGTACAGATTTACACCAATAAAATAATAGGGCAGCAATCGTAGAACACGGGCTGCAACGAAAGTTGTGGTCTGTGTTTCTAATTAGATGCAAGTACAAGCGTAATAGAAAAATGTAAAGTTATGAAATTCAATTATATAAAATATTTTGCTTGGGCGATGCTGTTTTGCTGTACACAAGGCACCGCACAAACTGGCGAATACACATTAAAAGTGGACGCCGTAATTGCCAATAGCGAAAAGAAGACGTTTGGAGAATGGAAGACTTATCCCACCCGTGCCATGAGTACGTTAAAGAATTTTAAACCGGGTAAAATAGACCTAGATAAATATGGTGGCCGCAAAGATCGCAAGGAGCAAGCGACCGGTTTTTTCTACGCAAAAAAAATAGATGGTCGTTGGTATAATATTGATCCAGATGGAAATCTGTATATCAATGTTGGCATGGTAAACATTTCTCCAGGTGCCTCCGATCGTTCTAAAACGGCACTGAATGATGTGTATGGCAGCCGTTCTAATTGGGCCGAAGAAACGAACTCGCTGCTGCGCAAAAATGGTTTTAATGCTATGGGCGCTTGGAGCGATAACGCTTTGATGACAAATACAGCTGAACAAACAAAGAAGCCGTTGTCGTACACCATCATCAAGAATTTTATGAGCGATTATGGTAAAAAACGAGGTGGCACTTTTCAAGAAAGTGGTCACATGGGTTATCCAGATCGTACCATTTTTGTATTCGATCCACAGTGGCCAGCATTTTGCGATGAGTATGCGAAACAATTGACCGCAACGAAAGATGACAAAAATCTATATGGTTATTTTTCTGATAACGAACTGCCTTTTGAACGATTGACTTTAGACCGTTATCTCGATAAAAAAGATAGTACCGACCCAGGATGCGTTGCCGCCAAGCAATGGCTGAGAGACCGTGGCGTCGCAAGGGCAAGTATTACCGATTCTATCCGGAACGAGTTTTTGGGTGTGGTTGCTGAAAAGTATTTTTCTAGTGTAGCCAAGGCCATCAAGAAATATGACCCGAATCATTTATATCTCGGAAGCCGGTTACATTCTTATGAGAAAAAAGTGCGTCAAGTTTTTGAGGCCATGGGCAAATATGTGGATGTGTTTGCAATAAACTATTACCGTGAATGGACACCCGTTGCCGAGGACATGAAGAACTGGGAATTGTGGAGCGGCAAGCCATTTATTATCACCGAATGGTATGTAAAAGGAGAGGACTCTGGCATGCCCAATTTCTCAGGTGCTGGCTGGATGGTGCGTACCCAAGAAGACCGTGGTTTGTTCTATCAAAACTTCACCTTGGGGTTGCTGGAATCTAAGTCCTGCGTGGGTTTCCACTGGTTTAAGTACCAAGATAACGATCCCACCAACAAAGACGTGGATCCTAGTAACACCGATGCCAACAAAGGCATCATGAGCTGGAATTACGAACCGTACGAAGCCCTTATTTCCAAGATGAAACAAGTGAACACGCAAATATACCAACTGGCTGATTTTTTTGACAAACGCAATTTGTAAGTAGGTGCCACAAATTACACGAATGGACACAAATAGAAACATGAATTTATATGTGTCTATTTTATAAATTTAAAGACGGAGGATTTTATTCGTGTCCATTCGTGCAATTCGTGGCCAACGAAAACTATTATAGAAGCTAAAAATATAAACATGAAAATTTCTATTTATATTAAAAAGGCATTCTTGCTGGCAAGCGTTGGGATAATGCAGGCCAGCCTCCATGCACAGGTGCCTGACACTACACTACAAGGCTTTTCGCCCATTAAAATTGGTGCTGCCATTAGTGCAAGTTTGCTTCGCAACAATGCCAATTATCGTAATTTGGCCCGACGGGAATACAATAGTTTAACTCCTGAAAATGCCATGAAATTTGGGGTTATTCATCCCGCAGAAAATACCTATAGCTGGACGGATGCCGATACCATCGTGAACTTTGCGCTACAGACGAATAAACGCATCCACGGCCACACTTTGATATGGCACAATAACGTACCAACGTGGCTGGCCAATTTTGTGGGCGACTCTACTGCCTGGGAAAATATCATGAAAACCCATATACAAACGGTTGTTGGTCATTATAAAGATGTGCTCACTTCGTGGGATGTGGTGAACGAAGCCGTGAATGATGATGGCACCATGCGAAATACTATATGGCGACAACATTTAGGGCCCAATTATATAGAAAGAGCTTTTATGTATGCCCATCAAGCAGACCCGAACGCCTTGCTTTTTTACAACGATTATAACCATGAAAGCAGCAGCAACAGCTTTGCGAAACTATACACCATCCTTAATTTACTCGATACTTTGATAGCCCATGGCATACCCATCCACGGCGCCGGCATGCAGATGCACATCAATAAAAATACCAACACCGTAAACATTGCAAGGGCCATCGATTCGTTGGTCAATACGGGCTTGTTGGTACATATTTCTGAACTCGATATCGCTGTTAATCCAGAGTCGAACCAAAGCCTGACTTATACCACAACGGTGGCCGCACAACAATTTGCAAAATTTAAATATGTGGCTGAAAAGATACGTTCCATTCCTACTGCACAGATTTATGGCATCACCACATGGAACGTGACAGATGGCGATTCCTGGATTCCTACAACCTATACCAGGCCTGACTTTCCATTGCTCTTCAGCGCCAGTTATCAAAAGAAATATAGCTTTCAAGGTATAAAGGATGGACTTACCAACCAGTGGCCTTTTGCCATTGCCAACGGCGAAAGTTTGGAAGGCACGTATACCGACCTTGGCACAAACGGAACCGCCATTGCTACAGACTTTAACGGCAATGCAATGGATTTTGATGACGACAATTCTGCGGTGCAAAACATTGGCTTCAATTTTAGGTTCAATGGCTCGGATTATACCACGTTTGTATTGAACAGCAATGGTTATATCAAGCTCGGCAATGCGGCGCCATTTGCTACCAATTATTACTATGCCAGCAACAATGCAAATACCAATAGCGTCATCACCACGAACGATATCGACGTTCTTTATCCATACAACCACAACTTGGTTGCCAGTACGGTTGCCCCAACAGCGTATCGTTTACTTACCACCGGATCGGTTGGCTCAAGGGTGTGTACCGTCCAATTTAAAAACGTTGCGGAACCTTACCAATATTCCAACATGAGTTTTCAAATAAAAATGTATGAAACAACGAATATAATCGAATTTGTATACGATACATGGACAGCGAATCCTACCAAAACCGCTGCTAGCACCACAGCGGCCGTTGGCATACGGGGTGGCACTACGGCACATTCATTGAACGTTTCCAAAGGCTCGGCTGTGGCTTGGGGTAGCGCTTTAAATCCCAGCGCCGTTTACACTTTCAGGGTGGGTGATTATAGTTCTGCCGGCCCTCAATTCAATAGCCGAAACGATGTGTTGCCTACAAGTGGAAAGACCTTTCGGTTTACGCCAACTGTGAATTCCTTGCCCTTAAAACTGCTTTCATTCGTAGCTATAGATAATAAGACAGAAGTAATATTGGAATGGAAAACCTCCAACGAAATTTCTACCAAAAACTTTGAAATCCAACGTTCATCTGATGGATTGCACTTTACATCGATTGCCACCGTTTTTGCTTCCGGCAGTAATCAATCAACTGAAAATAATTACAGATACCAAGATATCAGCGCAGCTACATTAACAAATAAAATATATTATCGTTTAAGGCAAAATGATCAAGATGGAAAGTCAATTTATTCGGGTGTAATCGTATTGAACAGAAAACAATCTTCCGCCTTACTGAACGTTACCAATCCTTTTACAAATCAGTTGACCTTTCAATTGAATGCATGGCAAGATGGTACAGCCATCATCCGAATCATGAAAGTGAGTGGTGAAGTGTTGGTCAATAAAAACGTGACCGTTACGAGCGGCTCAAATTCGCTAAAGCTGAATGAGACAGCCACTTTGCCTGCGGGAACTTATCTACTGAATGTGGTAAAGGGCAATGAAACATTTACCCAAAAAATTATAAAATTATGAGGATGAATGGTTTTAAAATTGGGATACTGACCAGTTTGCTCTTGGTTATCCACGGTCGCTCATTTGCACAAATAGATACAAACTTTCATATTTATCTTTTGGCTGGCCAATCTAACATGGCTGGTCGAGGTATCGTGGATTCGGCGAGCAAACAAATGGATGCACACATTTTTATGCTGAATAAAAGCAACGAATGGGTGCCCGCTACGGATCCGGTTCATTTTGATAAATCGGTAGCAGGTGTTGGCCCGGCCATAAGCTTTGCGAAGGAAATGATTCAAAATAGTCCCAATGCAAAAATTGGTCTTGTGCCCGCGGCGGTTGGTGGTTCACCTATCCGTGTATGGGAGCCAGATTCAATGTTTATTGGCGTTCATCCCTACGATGATGCCATCAAACGCACCGAAGCCGCCGTGCAAAAAGGTGTATTGAAAGGCATACTGTGGCACCAGGGTGAGTCGGATAATTCACCGCAAGGTGCAGAGGTTTATCTAAGTAAATTGACCGTGTTGATACAGCGTTTCCGTACGGTCTTTCACAACAATACATTGCCGTTTGTGGCAGGCGAGTTGGGCTATTTTCATAAGGATCATATCAATAAGGTATTGGCTAAACTGCCTGCCGCTGTTGCATTTACGGCAGTGGTATCGGCCGAGGGACTAACGGCCAATCCTGATAATATCCATTTCAACACTGCATCGGCAAGAGCGTTGGGCAAACGATACGCATCAAAAATGTTAGCCCTCTTACAAGCAAAATAATATATTAAAGTACATCCTATGAACAGAGTTTTTATTGCAGGTATCCTACTATTTCTCGGCTTGCATTTGGGCGCCCAAAGCAATTTGATACAGAACATTCAAGGTCATAAAATACTAAGTCTAAACGGCCGCTGGAATTATGTGGTGGATCCTTACGAGAACGGGTATTACGATTACCGCCATGCACCGTTCGATAAGTCCGCATCTGGCAAGGGTGGTTTTTTTGATGATAAGAAACAGGCCGATAAATCTGAATTGATTGAATATAATTTCGATAATTCGCCAACCTTGCGTGTACCCGCCGATTGGAATTCGCAATCCGATAAACTGGAATTTTACGAAGGCACGGTTTGGTATCGTCAAAAATTCAACCTGAACCCACAAGCTGGCAAGCGTTACCTATTGTATTTCGGTGCTGTTAACTATGAGGCCCATATTTACCTCAACGGAAAAAAATTAGGTATGCATAAAGGTGGTTTCACGCCGTTCCAATTCGAGATCACCGATAAGCTCAACAACGGCGAAAACACCGTAGTGGTAAAGGCCGATAATACCCGCAAACAAGACGAAATACCAACCATCAATACCGACTGGTGGAATTACGGCGGCATTACCAGAGATGTATTCGTTGCAGAATTGCCGGGCACTTATATTACGGATTATAAAGTGCAATTGGCCAAGGGCAATGCGAATACGATTGTTGGTTATGTACAAATGAACGGCACCGGAAAATCGCAGAAACTGACCATTTCGATTCCTGAACTGAGCATCGTCAAAACAGTTACAACCGATACATCAGGAAAAGTAGCTATAAATCTTGCTGCAAATAAAATAAATTACTGGACACCAGAAAACCCGAAGCTATATGATGTAACCATCAGCGCTGGTACCGATACCATCACAGATAAAATCGGCTTTCGTACCATCGAAGTAAAGGGGCAGGATATATTGCTGAATGGCAAATCTGTATTTCTACGCGGCATTTCTATCCATGATGAGAACCCATTGATACCAGGCCGTTTACGGTCGGAGGGCGACATGCGGATGATGTTGCAGTGGGCCAAAGACCTCAACTGCAACTATGTACGTTTGGCACATTACCCGCACAATGAAGAGATGATTCGCTTGGCCGACGAAATGGGTTTAATGGTGTGGGCAGAAGTGCCTGTGTACTGGACTATCTCTTGGGAAAACGCTGCCACGTACGCCAATGCACAACAGCAATTGAGCGACCTAATCATGCGGGATAAAAACCGGGCAAGTGTTATTATTTGGTCGATAGGAAATGAGACCCCAGTAAGCGACCCTCGCCTTGTTTTTATGGGCAAACTCGCTACCCATGCACGTTCTATGGATGATACCCGTTTGGTGGCAGCAGCTTTGGAAGTACATCGCACTGGTACCGAAGCCGTGGTGAACGATCCTTTGGGCGACAAGCTTGATCTTGCCAGTTTCAACGAATACGCCGGATGGTACTGGGGCGGAACGCCGAAAGAAATAACTAAATATTCTTATGATGTTAAATTCAATAAGCCCATCATCATTACCGAATTTGGCGGAGACGCATTGGCCGGTTTTCATGCGGATGAAGACACCCGCTGGAGCGAGGAATACCAAGAAGCATTGTACAAAAACCAATTTATATTGTTGGGTAAAATGGCTGGTCTACGGGGGATGACGCCATGGATCTTGTGCGACTTCCGTTCACCTCGCAGGCAAGAACCATATTATCAAGATTATTTCAATCGCAAAGGTTTAATTTCAGAAACCGGTAAAAAGAAGAAAGCATTCTTTACCTTGAAGGCCTATTACGATTCTATGCAAAAGAAATATCAAACCAATTAATATTTAATAAACTTTCGAATTATTCTATAGATGAAATCAAGTTTGCTACTAGCCATCTTTGCCTTCGGCCTCCAGTGGATACATGCACAAAAGCAAGATGCCGCCATTATAAAAAAGGTAGATGCCTTGTTGGCAAAAATGACGTTGGATGAAAAGATAGGTCAGCTCAACCAGTACTCTGGCAAGCAAGTGACAGGCCCAGTAAATGAAAAAAACAAAACCCAAAAAGAAGATATCCAAGCGGGTCTTGTAGGTTCCATGCTCAATGTAAGGGGTGTAAAAGATACCAAGGAAATACAGGATCTCGCCATGAAATCGAGGCTCAAGATACCGCTGTTGTTCAGCTTGGATGTGATCCATGGTTACAAAACGGTATTCCCGATTCCGTTGGCCGAAGCTGCTTCTTGGGATTTGAAACTGATGGAACAATCTGCCCATATCGCTGCCAAAGAAGCTGCGGCTGCAGGCATCCATTGGACGTTTGCGCCCATGGTGGACATAGCCCGTGACCCACGCTGGGGCCGCATTATGGAGGGTGCTGGCGAGGATACCTACCTAGGTGTGCAAGCTGCAAAAGCTCGAGTAAAGGGTTTTCAAGGAACAAAATTGGGTGGTACGGATGCCATCATGGCCTGTGCCAAACACTTTGCAGCGTATGGGGCCGCTATTGCTGGTCGTGATTACAATGCCGTGGACATGAGCAACCAGCAATTATGGGAAACCTATTTGCCACCATTCAAGGCAACGGTGGATGCAGGTGTGGCTACTTTCATGAACTCCTTCAATACACTCAATGGGATCCCGGCCACGGGCAATACTTATTTACAACGAGATATATTAAAAGGAAAATGGGGCTTTAGCGGCTTTGTGGTCAGCGATTGGGGTTCCATCGGCGAAATGACAAACCACGGTTTTACCGCTAACGATACCGCCGCCGCACAAATGGCCATCACCGCAGGCAGCGATATGGATATGGAGAGTAAAGCTTATCTTAAAAATTTGGCTTTATTGGTGAAACAAAAAAAGGTAGATATAAAATTAGTTGATGATGCCGTGAAACGGATCCTCTATAAAAAGTTTGAACTTGGCTTGTTCGACGACCCTTACAAATTTTCCAACGACGCCCGGGAACAACAAGTATTGAACGATCCATCGCATAAAGTCATTGCCAAAGAAGCAGGGGAGAAGTCGATTGTTTTGCTGAAGAACGAAGGACATTTGTTACCTATCAAAAACAACGTCAAGACCATTGCGTTGATTGGCCCATTAGTTCATAGTAAACGTGACCTTGATGGTAGCTGGACGCTGCAACCTGTAGATACCACAGACATCGTAAGCTTTTACGAAGGCATGCTAAAACGAACCGGAATGGCCGCTAAAATAGTCGTGGCAAAAGGTTGCGATGTAACCGGGACGAGTACTGCAGGTTTCGCCGAAGCCATGGACGCAGCCAAACAAGCCGACCTCGTTATTATGGCGCTTGGCGAAACTTGGGACATGAGCGGTGAAGCCAAAAGCCGCTCCAGCATTGAGCTATCGGGCATGCAACAACAATTGTTCTCAGCGGTAAAGGTAGTTGGTAAGCCAGTGGCAGTGGTGCTAATGGCTGGCCGTCCCTTGATATTTGATTCGATTGCCAACAAGGCCGATGCCATTGTGTATGCTTGGTGGCTGGGCAGCGAATCGGGCAATGCCATCGCCAGTGTGCTGTATGGCGATTACAATCCTGCCGGTAAATTGCCCGTTACTTTTCCACGCAATATGGGCCAGATTCCAATCAATTATACACAATACAACACCGGTCGTCCTGTTGTAAATGAGAATAATATCGTATATCGTTCCGCTTATATCGATGTGGTCAACACGCCACGTTACGCCTTCGGTTATGGGTTGAGTTATACCAGTTTTTCTTACAGCAATTTACAGCTCGATAAAACCTCGATGACGCCGAACGATTCTATCCGAATCAGCTTCACCCTCACGAATACGGGCTCCGTTGCCGGCGAAGAAGTGACCCAACTATACATCCGTGATAAGGTAGCTTCTGTGGTTCGTCCATTGAAGGAACTGAAAGGTTTCGAGAAGGTCATGCTGCAACCCGGAGCAAGTAAAACCATCACTTTTATCATCAATAAAGAAAAATTATCTTTTTACAATAGCCAATTGCAATGGGTAGCCGAGCCAGGCAGTTTTGATATTATGATTGGTGCGGCTTCTGACGATATCAAATTGAAATCGATGATTGTGGTAAAGCCTTTATAGCTGGTATTAATTGTATTAATAAAATCAAGTATAGTTATTTTGCAGTTGCACGTTTTCACTGGCTGTTTTTTTGGACGTGCCACCGCTAGCCTTGTACCCTGCATGCCAAATGTTTCCTAGGTCGCGGCTATCGGTGTCAGCCAGTCCCGCCTGCGGGAGGCTTTCTGTAGTAGTCCTCGCCGGCGACGCAACACCAAAGCAATCGCAATGCTAACCGCTACGCCGGCTGTGGGCTACTACTGCCAATCCCTCACGCAGGCGGTTCGGTCAGCGTGCTGTTTTGCCGTTTTTGAAGTTTCAATCATTTCTTTTTCTTGAATTCAATCTCGATATCTTCTCCAAAAGGGTCGAAATCAAACAGCGCTTTGTCTGCCTGTATAATTACGTCCAGTTTCCTTTTCCCCTGATGAATCCAAACCTTTTTAATATCTTTTTCTTCAATAACAGCTGTTAGGGTTTCGGTGAACAAAGTTTTGTCTAGCGGGCAACTTGGCGTTACAATATAATGCCAGCTACCAATTTCCTTCATTTGCAAAGTTGTGGAATCACGCTCTTTTACATAGGCACTCACTTCCTTAAAAGTACCGATCCATATTTTATCTTCCATCGCTTTTACTCTTTGCAAGTGTTCCCACAAAATGTTTTGCGATGTAAAATGGTCGTAACCATATGTTATTCCGTGGGTCATGGTAACGCCCCAGTCATGTTCGTCCAGTAATTTATTGACCCATTTGTCCAAATTTTCTGACGTTGATTTACCTCCAACCGATTGCTGGAACGTTCTGGTACCAACCCGATTTTCAGAAGCAAATTTTACGCCCTCGGTACTTTTTGTGTTGTTGGGATAGGCGAATGTTCTCGGCATGATTCCAATATTTGCGAATATGGCGCTGTCATTTTTAAGGATGTCCTCTTTTATTTCATCCAGCGGAAATCTTCCAAAATTTTTATGCGCCCAACCATGGTTGGAAATCTCCTGACCAGAAGCTGCCATTTCTTTTAGGTCATCCCAAGTCATTCGGCCGGTATCGGTGATGTGATTATTGTCCATATTTATTTTACTACCATTCACTACAAAAGTTGCTTTTAGGCCAAGCTTTACAAGCCATGGCGTAACCAATGTGTAGTGTTCTTTCAATCCATCATCGAAAGTGTAACTGATAGCGCAAGCTTTATCGGCCTTGAATTTTGCAATGTGGATGTTTGCGGTGGTCTGGGCGGAACAAAACTCATTACAAAATGCCGGTATTATTATCACAAAAAACAATTTGCTTTTGTAGAAACAATACAATTGTTTTGTAAGTTGGTAAAGTCTACGAAAAGTAGGATAAAAGAAACGGGTCATACGAAGAGAGCATTTTTATTATTGAAAAGGGTGTGAAAAAATCGGTGTGATAAATTTCACGCACAAAAATGTGTGAACTTTTCTGTATGAGTTTTTTTTCACACAAAAAAACTCACACACATTGACTCGTCCTGAAAAAGTTTGACGGTTTTATGAATTAATCCTGTCGCTGGTTTGCTTACGGAACCGAGATTCATTTCAAAAATCATCATTTCGCTACATAAGCCGTACTAAATTCATATTTCCCCGACCCAACCTTCACCACCATGTATCCATTTTCCTTCCCAACTACTTGTATATCTTTCGACGCATTGATTGATTGGCCACTTTCCATCACTTCCTCTCCAGTACTTATCGGAACGTAAATGGTAGCAGTTGTGTTCGCCGGGATTTCAGCACTCAGGATCAATCGAACGCCTTCTATCTTCCATCCACTGCTCAATTTACCATACGGGGTTTCGTAGGCCGCAGAAGCATACGTAAAGTTTCCACCGATATGTGGTTGGATACGGATTTTTTTATATCCAATGCCACCACTATCTTCTGTATCGATGCCAACCATTACCCGATACATCCAATCGCCAATGGCGCCATACGCATAGTGGTTGAACGAATTCATGGTCACTGCTTGAAAATCGCCATTGGTGCGGATGCCATCCCAACGTTCCCAAATGGTGGTTGCACCTTTGGTTACCGGATACAGCCACGATGGATAAGTCTCTTGCAGTAACAACGTATACGCAACATCCGAATATCCATAACGGCTCAACACATGGCATAAATACGGCGTTCCCAAAAAGCCTGTAGTCAAGTGATTTTTATATTCTTTGATATTGGCAACCAACCTGTCTGCCGCCTGCTGACGTAGGTTTTCGGGCAACATATCAAACTGCAAAGCCAGCACATAAGATGTTTGCGTGTTCGACATGGTGGCACCATTTGCGGTGGTATATTCTTTCAGAAAAGCATCTTTTACTTTTTTCAACAAAGCAGTATAGGTTGTCACATCTTCCGTGTTACCCAATTCTCTTGCGGCATTAAGGAGCAACTGCGTAGAGTGCGCAAAAAAGCATTGCGCAATTAAATATTTGTTGGTAATCGCCGATCGTCCATCATTATCATCTATCACGCTATAATACAACCAATCGCCGTAGTGGCTGCCTTTGTTCCATAAATCATTGGTGCTTTGTTTTTGCATATATCCAACCCATGCTTTCATGCTGTTATATTGTTTTTCCAATATGCGTTTATCGCCATATACTTGGTACATCTCCCATGGGATAATGGTTGCAACATCGGCCCAGCCTGCACTTCCACCTCTTGCCCAACCGGTAGTGCCCAACATGTTCGGTATCACGTGCGGCACGGTGCCTTCTGGCAATTGGTCGAGGGCCACATCCTTCATCCACTTGGTAAAAAAATTGTTGACCCCACGCAAAAAAGTAGAGGTACGGAAGAATACTTGTGCATCACCCGTCCAGCCCATGCGTTCATCCCGCTGCGGGCAATCCGTAGGAACGTCCAAGAAATTACCTTTCAATCCCCATTCGATATTATGTTGTAATTGATTGATCAAAGGATTGGATGATGTAAAACTGCCCGTCTGTTCCATATCAGAATACAAGACCATGGCCGTGAAATTCTCCGGTTTCAATTCACCCGGATAACCTTCCAGTTTTACATAACGAAATCCGTGGAAAGTAAAATGTGGTTCAAACAGTTCGTCTTCGTTTCCTTTTAATATGTATGTATCCTGCGCCTTTGCTTTGCGAAGATTATCAGTATAAAAATTACCTTTTTTATCCAATACCTCGGCATGCGAAACAGTTATCTTATCTCCAACATTGCCCTTTGCTTTCATCCGTACCCAGCCCACCAAATTTTGTCCGAAGTCCAGCACCCTTTCGCCTTTGGGCGTAACAATAATCTTTACTGGCTCAATGGTTTCATGCTTTTTTATGGGCTCATTGTACTGAGCCGTTAAAACGGTCTTCGAAAAATCGGTGTTCTTTACACTATTCCAATTTGCATCGTTATAGCCGGCCGATGCCCAGCCTTTTTTATCCAGTCTCGCATCGATGGTTTCCCCTGCATAAATGCCCGCAGAACGCACGGCGCCAGTGGATGACTTCCAACTGTTATCAGAAAAAACAGTTTGCGCAGTGCCATCAGCATAAATGATTTCCAATTGAAACAGCAAGGCGATATCCGTGCCATAATGATTTCGAGTATTATCGAACGCAAAATTGCCACGATACCATCCATCCCCCAAGGTTACGGCAATTGCATTCGCCCCTTGCGCCAACAAATCGCTTACATCGTACGCTTGGTACTGCAAGTGCTTGTTGTAACTCGTCATGCCCGGCGTCAAATAGGCATCACCAACCCGTTTGCCATTGATTTGTGCTTCGTACAAACCATGCGCCGTAATATATGCCGTGGCCGATTTTACCTTCTTGCCATTGTTGAATTCTTTTCGCATCAGTGGCGAAGCAAACAGGCTGTCTTCCAAACCCGGCACGATCCATTGTGCCTTCCAGTCAGCCACTTGCAACAAACCCATTTGCCAAAGCGCAACAGGGCTCCATGAGGATGCAACGCCTTCCTTATCCCACACCCGAACTTGCCAGTAATATTTTTGGTTAGAAACCAGTGCCTCACCTCTATAAGGCACATGAATCGATTGGTCGGAATTGATTTTTCCACTTGTCCAACTGCTTTTTCCTTTGGCCAAACTTGCACCATCAGCACCTATCCGTATCTCATACGCAGTCTGCGACACGTTCCGTTGATCAGACACCAAACGCCAACTAAAACAAGGTTGCGGTACATCAATGCCAATCGGGTTGTTGAGATTTTCGGTACGGAGATGGTCGACTTTTACTTGGGCGAATCCCGTTAAGATGATGGCTAGGAAAACCAGCAGTAGAGTGATTTCTTTTTTCATATTATTTATTTCGATATGATATTATTAAGTTTTTTGGGCGTGCCACCGCAAGCCTTGCACCCTGCATATCATATAGGTATTTGGTCGTCGGCTATCGGTGTCGGGCTTTCTGTAGTAGTCCTCGCCGGCGACGCTGCACCATAGCTGTCGCTACCCTAAAACCCTACGCCGGCTGTGGGCTACTACTCCCAATCCCTCACGCAGAAGGTTCGGTCAGCATGTGTTTTTGCGGCATGATCAACATTGGAATCTCTACTCAACCATGTTTATCTTATTGGACTTATTTACATATGTATTTTATTCAATCCACCTTCAACACAATGATTCCATGCTTCGGCAATGCAAACATTTGTTCCTTGCCCATTTTACCCAAGTCTTTATGCATCCATAAATCCCGCAATTTATCTTTCTCGTTCAGCCCTGATTGTTTGGCCACGAGTTTAAATGTTGTAGCCTCACCACGGTTCAAAATGGCGATTGCTTTTTTACCGCCGGTGCTGTCGCCCAATGGTTTCACCCACACTTCAATATTTTTCTCTTTTAATATTCTTCTGCCTTGCATAAATCCTTTGTCTTGGTTCAGTGCAATCAGTTCTTTGTTGGTCAATATTTCGATGGTCTGTTGGGTCATGCTGCGCAAGTCGTTGCCGGCGAGTAGGGGAGAGTTGAGCATGCACCACATAGAGAAGTGCGCCTTGTCTTCATCGTAGCTCATGCCTCTGCCCACTTGCAACATATCCATATCATTATAATGTCCAGCAGATGAATATTTATATAATTCTACATTCAAATCGATGATTTTGAGTATGGATGAAAAGGTGGCTCTAATGTCGCTAGAGATACGCCATGAGTCTGCTATTTTTATGACCCATTCACCTGGAAACTGCCATCGGCAAACATTGAAAACAATATTGTTGTCGACTGCTTTTACGGTGTCGATAATTTTGGTGTATTCTGTTTCCTCATCCAGTTTCATATTCTTGCCACTACACCAATCCACCTTCAAAAAGTCATACTTCCACTTTTTGAAAAACTGGTTGCAATCGCTCTCGATATGCCCATAGAGACCAACACCAATGCCCAAAGAATCTTTGTCATAGATTGAACCGCAGGTATTTTTTCCTGCATCGGTGTAAATGCCAGCCTTCAAACCTTTGCTATGGATATAATCAGCCAACGCCCTCATCCCCGACGGAAACTTACGGCTGTCTGCAAATAGTTTCCCACTGGTATCCCTTCCACCAAAATAACCATCGTCAATATTTATATAGCGATAGCCAGCATCGTACAAGCCCGATGTAATCATGGCATCCGCTTGCTCCCGAATTATTTTCTCATCGATTTTTACCCGGAAATTATTCCAACTGCTCCAACCTATAATTGGCGCTTTCGTTTTTTGACAATATAAAATATTTGCTGATAATAAAACACAGACGATAAATAGTATTTTAATTTTATTCATTATAGACAATTACAAATATTGATTTGTTGATAGGTTCTTTTTGCGAAGTTTAATTCTCCCACATCCTTATTGCAGTTCCTTCATCCGCTGTGCATACCGCTTGCCCAGTTCCCTGGCAGAAGGCGTATCAAAGTGCAGGCTATCTCCTCTATGTGTCAATCCTTTTGCAGAGACCACCGCGGTATGGGATGCATGCGCTGGCAATTGGTTGATAACCCCATTTATATAATCAGTTTTATTAAAGTATCCGATTTCTCCTGCCACGAAAGGCAGGGCGGGCTGCTGCAAATCTGTGCGAAAGCGGGCAATCAATGTTTGTAGTTTATCCATGTAACGGGCTGCATGTATCGAGTCATTGTCCGACTCGCCCTGATGCCACAAAATACCTTTCAGAATGCCTTGCTGCATAGCCAATTTTACTCGTTTGATGGCATCGTCATAAGGGTGTGCTACTTTCAAATAAACGGCGCCAGGTTCCCATGCCTTTATGGGTGAGCCACCCCACGCACAAGGAACCAATCCAATGCGGATTTTCTTGTTGTTGCCCATCATTTCTTTGGTAAAGCCGATGGCCGGACCCACACCTGCCGACTTCGGTTTGTCGTAATGGACAGGGTCGATAGCAGGCACCCAATGGTTGAGCGAATCCAGCATCCATATCTGTGGATTTATAATTTTACTTTCTGCATCCGACGTGCCCCTACCCGCCATGTTAGATTGACCAACAAGCAGATAGATATGGAAATTGCTGTCTACGGGTTCATTTTGCGCCTCGCAAAAAAAGAAGTTCAATAGTAGGCAAACAAAGAAAATTGGTTTCATGATATTGGACTTCAAACGGTTCATTAATGGAATGGGAATTTTAAAAAATTTATTTTTTCAGTCCTCTTAAATGATATTGTTTCTCCATGAACGGCTCCAGTTTGTGGTAAGGGATAACCGCCCAGTCGATGATGTCGCATTGTTCGGAAGCCCTGAAGCTGAATGTTATGCCGGTGTGTGTAAGCGCCCATACGGGTAAAATCCAAGTGTCTACTTGGTTGATGCCGCAAACATCGGTTTTCATTTGTGTGGGATAAAGATCGTTCAACAATCCAAAAATTTTATGGGCGAAAAACTTTTTACGGTATTGATAGATTTTAAAAAGGTCATTAGCTGGCGGTTTGTTTTCTTTGTTATCGAACCATATCAAATCTTCCAGATTTACTTCCTCGCCGTTTTTGATATCCAGCGTTATAAGCTGTTTAGTTTGGACCGTTTTACCAGATGTTGTGGTCGTGGTGGCAAGGATTTGAAGACTCAACAACTCATCGGTCAAGTAAAGGATGGTTGTTTCATTTTTGATAGCTATCCTGTCAGGTTTATATTTAAATTTTTCTGTTACCAATGCAAGATTCATCGATTTGAGTGTAGCATTGATGCTGTCGGTATTGATGTTTTCTTTGGCTGAATGCAACCGGAAGAAAATAGTGCCTGTTTCTTTTTCGGAATACCAATCGCACTGTAATTCCTTGGTCACTTTTTCGCTCTTTATCTTTTCAAAACCAATGGTTGAAATTCGGTATGCTTCGTACGGATCCATCTCTTTTGCAAAGGGGATATCACCGTTTTGTGACGAAGTGGAATCGGGGAGGAGCGGGGTCAAAATGATGTCATATCTTTTTCCGCTGCTGTCCGACCAAGTTCCTTTCCAGTTTTTATTTTCAGTTTCAATGATACGTAGGTTTCCTTGTCCACTTACTACCTTGGTTTCGTTTTCCTCGGCCTCGAAATGCCAATAACCTGCCATCAATTTTCCTACGAGGTATCTATCTCTTTTATCATCTTGAAAAAAGTAATGGATATGCCTGATTGGCATCTCATCATAACATAGCATTTTTATCGCCACCGCTCTTTTACCCAATTTCCCTTGTAGGTAAAATGTTCTTTCCACATGTGCCAGAACTTTTGCAGCCGGCAAGCATGACAAAACAATTATCAGCGATATAAATATGTATTTCATTGATTCTTTTATTGGGAAAAGGCACACAAGATTTTTGAGGTCTTGTGTGCCGGTGATTGAGTTTGGTTGCTCTTTCGTAGGGCTTTACTCTATATTTACAGATGCCGCCCTTTCTAGTGTCAACAAGCTGGTAGCGTCATTTCTTTTTTGCACACGGATGACACGGAATGGACGGATCAAAAACGGATTTCATTTGTGCTTCGCACAGTCTGGACGGATTTATCGGTAGTGATGAATGGTGCCTAAGCAGGCTAGTATCCAATTTTGCGCAGCGAAACAAAATCCGAAAATAAATCCATAAAATCCGTTCCATCCTTAAAATTCGTGTGCAAATTTCCTATACTTTCAAAAGTCATAGATCCTTTATTTTACATTGCCGATAAGATTATTTTTGTCTATTGCTTAATAAATTTATTTGTCCATTTGTTGTTGTTGTTGTCAACGAGTTTTACAATATAAGTTCCCGAAACAAGCGTGGAAGATCGATTCCTCAACCAAGCATTCAAGCTGGCAAGATTGCCTTGTTCTTTCGCCAAAATCCTTCCATCCAAACTAGTTATTTCAACATCCATCATCGAACTGGCTACTGTAAGGCTTAGCTGGATATAACTGTTCGTCGGGTTCGGATAAACAACAAATACATTCGCTGAAAGCATATTCATATTTATCTGCTCGATATTTGAATAGGAATTCCGATTATCCTTGTCAACCTGTTTGATGCGGTAATAATTGATACCAGTATTCGGCTTGTTATCGATGTATGAATATTTCAACCGTTGCAAACTATTTCCCGCGCCTTTCACTTGCCCAATCGTGGTAAAGGATCTGCCATCGGATGAACGCTCGATCACGAAACGATCGTTGTTTATTTCGGTCAATGTTTCCCAGTTTAAAATCACTGATCCGCCTTGTTCGTGTGCCGTAAAAGACAGCAAGGTGATGGGCAAGAGGCCCGAATTGATGTTGAGCAATGGCGTGAACCCTGGCGTGGCTGCTGCCAATGTGGTTGCGCCCGTATAGGATGAACCAGCAATGGAAAATATAGCCGTTTCCGCTACATCCGTTCCGGTGGCGTAAGCGGACATTTCCCCATTCGATGCGCTGGTAAATGAACGGTACAGTGTTCTGGAAGGCAAGTAGGCTGCATTGGTTATGCTGGAGCCGATGGGGTACTCGTAACTCAGCGTGCCGGCGCCGGTATTGTTGATTCCACCAACCGTGGCCGACCCTACAGTAAACGGTGTAGTTGCAGGTTTGGAATAAGGTGCGTACGTATTGAATGTGCCCGTTCCTGTTATGGTGTAGTTGCCAAAATTCAGTTTGCCCAACAGGTGTACATTTACCGCATTTATATTTTTAGATAAGGTAATTTCGGCCAAGTCTGCAATATTCAAAGTGCCAAACGAAACGGCTCCGGAACCGCTGATTGTCTGGTTCGCGGTGCCGCCCATCATCACATTTCCAAAGTTGATGGCATTGGCAGTAGAGTTGGTGATGTCGCCGGTTACGATCAACGTACCTGTGCTGGTAGTAGCACTTGTACTCGTGCTTACTGTCAAATTCTCCACTTTATCCAACGTAAGGTTGGTTGGGAAACCCGCCTGGAAATCAACGTTCGCATAGCTTACATATTTATTGTTTGATATGAACTGCGGCGCATTAACAAAACCACTCGTAAGCACATACTTGCTACCGGGTTTAAACGCTACAGCAGGCGTGTATACGAGCGGGCTTGCGGCGGCATAGCTTGCACCCAACGGCGTGTAACTTTCGCCAGCACCCATCGTGAAGGTGCTTCCTGATTCAAACACGATACCTGCATTGCCAGGATAGTTAGGGGTTGCATTGTTTCCTCCCGCGCCGTCGTTATATATAAAATTTCCACCATTATAAAGTCCTAGTGTATTGCCCAAGTTGTAGTTCCATTTACTGGTGGTACTTACATTGATGGAAACTGCAGAACCATTTGTAAAGTGCAAGCCAGCAGTGTTGCTACCTGCGTTCGGTGTTACACCAACCAGTTTGGTATGACCGCCCCTGCTTGCAAAATTTACTTTACCGGCCACCGTTCCACCTTTGGTATTTAAAACAAAGGAGAAAAAGCCGCCGTTGCTGGTGCCAAAATTTAGGGTGGAAGCTGCGTCAACCATAAGCGTATCGGTGTATAAGGTTGGCGCAGTAAAATATTGGGTTTGTGCGGAAGTTGGAAAGGCAGCTTCTTTGGAAACGGTCATGTGAGTACCGTCCAGCACTGCCAGCACCTGTGCATAAGGCATCGGGTTCACGACACCGGTAGCTGTGCTAATTACGTCACCGGGTTTCAGGTTGGTAAAGCTACCGGTTGTTCCGGTAACGGCATAGGTGCTACCGCCATAGGTAGTCGTGGTAAAAGCATCGCTAGTAGCAACGGCTGGATAAGTTGTGGAGGCAATATTGATTTTTGCTCCATTCAAGACTTTCACGGCACCGATGGTTTCAGTGGGTATCGGCCCAACAAAGCGGTCGCTGGTTCCCAAATTGGTACCATCAAAAATTAATATATCATTTGGCAAAGGTGTTGCTCTGGTGAGGCCTGTGCCGTTACTGGCAGTATTCCAGTTGGCGGCGACTGTCCAAGCAATAGGGGCCGCTGCAGTGCCCGCTGCGCCTCTCCAATAATATACTTTTGCATTGGGGTCAATGGCCACTTTTAGGGTGCCGGTTGCTGCCAATTCGCTTACGTTCCATATCAATCCGGCGCCTGGTG
>Ga0247739_10000159_pt1 | contig 23119 bp, 26 predicted proteins | sample UWRJL058202B2_FD_180943 | JGI IMG/M metagenome (GOLD analysis project Ga0247739, IMG submission 180943) | Plant litter microbial communities from Arlington Agricultural Research Station in Wisconsin, United States - UWRJ-L058-202B-2 | ecosystem: Environmental > Terrestrial > Plant litter >...
GCTTGGTTAGAAAATAAATTATAAAATCTATATAATTCCTATTGATACGTAAACGATCTTCTCTGCAACCAAAATACCTGCCCGCACAAAAAGCGTAGGCACGGCAGCAACGGACGCCGAGAAATGTAGAAACGCAGCGTAGATCAACGTCCATTTTCGAATGGAATTATTATTATAAGTGCCGATGCTTTGGGCGGCTTTGCGATGGGCGTGACAATCATGCAGAAGGGCTAATGGAACCAGCAATCGCTAGCTGCCCATTAGCCCTTTGAACTTCCCTCCTATTTCGGTACAAGCCCTTCGTTTATCCAAAAACTTTCGTGCCCTTACCCACCGTGATCAAGCTGTACAAACTTTCTTGCATCAGCTTTTCCCAAGCACCGGAACAGCCCCCATAACATTCGATGGTAGGAACCAAACCAACGTGTGTAAAGCGCACCTGGGTCTTGTTATTGATTTCTTTGATCTCGAAAATAATCTTTGTGTCTTTCCATTCTTCCTTGTCGGCCACGAAGTTGATGCGGCTATCCGTAACGAGCCAAACGATTTTCTCGTCGGGAATCATTTCGATAACCTTTTGCTTCGAAAAATGAAATTCGCCTGACCGGTAACTGAACTCCGCTCCTAGTTTATCTGTCTCGCCTTCTATTTCGCCCTGCCACCAGCCACGTACATGGTTGATGGCCGTAAAAACCTCGTGTGGCGACTGGCCTACAAAAAAGGTAGTGGTAAAGTTGAACGATGCCATGTTCTTTTCATCCTCGGTACGTGCTTCCGTTTTGCTGTTCGGTTCTCCTTTGCCGGTCGTGATCAAATTGAATAAACTTTTATGGATATAAGTATTCCATGCATTGGAGCAGATATCATAACACTCGTAAGCAGGTACCAAACCGATTTGGGTAAAACGAAGTTCCGTCTGGTTTTCTTTCTGCAAGATTTCAAAAACAAGCCTATTGCCTTTCCACTCTTCTTTGTTTTTGGTGAAACTGAAAAAATTATCCAGCACTTGCCAAACTACTTTCTCGTTGGGTACAAATTCTACTATTTTCATTTTGCACTTGTGTACATCTTGGTAGTGATAGTTCCATTCGGCATCAAGATGATTGGTATCGCCTTCTATTTCTTCGCTCCACCAACCCCGTACATTATTGATGGCATCGAACACTTCGGCTGGCGAATGGTCGACCCGAAAACTTGTTGTAAAATCTGATGTCTGCATTTTATTCTTTTTATTAATTATTTAATCAAAACCATCTGCCCGGTATGATAGGCCAGATGGGTCGTCCTTGTTAAAATGATGTTCAATTTGTTACGGTTGGGTTCTTTAGCGAAATCTTCTGGCGAAACTGCCGTGTGTTTTTCGAGCCACTCTTCAGGTTGCAAGGCGTCGAATTTTTGTTTCAATAGGGCACATTGGTCGGCCCAAAATCCCCTTAATGTTGCTGCGGATGGAAGCTCCATTACCGCTTTATCCGGCTGTTTCAAAAAAGGCTCATATAACTCGGGATACAATTTTTCGCCCATGTCCAGCAGTCGCAACATATCATCATGCACGGCAATGAGATGCCCCAACACATAGATACCCCGGTTTTTTCCTGGGGAGATTTCTTGCTTCAGCTTCTCATCGGGGATGGCGGCAAGAAGCGTATCGAAATTTTTGATGGATCCATACCATCGATCAAATATTATTTTGACGGCTAATTCAATCGTTGTCATTTTTTTTGATGTTTTTAGATGAAAGTCAAAAGTAGCGGCTTGATTTTACTTCAACAGGGTGCTAAACAGACATTCTGGTGGGTTGATTTGGACACACAATCATGTTACCTTTGTAAAAATCTAGCCATGAAACACCTAACTATCCTGGTTCCCGAAGGAGAAGGAAACAACTTGAGCAGCATTGTGGGCGCCTATAAAATCATGATGAAAGCCAACGAACATTGGTGGAAACAAGGACATGAGCCCGTGTTCAAGATCCAGTTGGCAGGCATCTCTGACAGCGTACGATATTATGACGGCCTTTTCGCCGTGCAGCCGCATCTTCACCTTGCGGACATCACAAAGACGGATTTGATCATCATCCCTTCATTGAACCATCATTACCAGGAAGCGGTGCAAGCGAACAGCCTGATGATCGAATGGCTGGAACGGCAATATAAAAATGGCGCCGAGATAGCCAGCATCTGTACCGGTGCGTTCTTGCTCGCATCCACGGGCCTGCTGGATGGAAGGAACTGCTCCACGCATTGGACGGCTGCAGACACTTTCAAAACCATGTTCCCGAAGGTGAACCTACATGCGGATAGTTTGATCACCGATGAGCATGGGATTTACACCAATGGCGGGGCCTATTCTTTTCTGAATTTAATTATATATTTAGTTGAAAAATATTTCGACAGGCAAACGGCCATCTTCTGTGCCAAAATTTTCCAGATAGAGATCGACCGGAACAGCCAATCGGAGTTCGCCATTTTTACCGGACAAAAACAGCACAACGACGACGTGGTACAACAGGCCCAAGCTTATATAGAAAAAAATCCAGAAGAAAAAATCACCATAGATGACCTCTCTTCCAAGTTGCGGGTGGGCAGGCGCAATTTTGACCGAAGGTTCATAAAAGCCACTGGCAACACGCCGGTGGAATACTCGCAACGGGTGAAGATAGAAGTGGCAAAAAAAGCCTTCGAAACCAACCGAAAAACAATCAACGAGGTGATGTACGAAGTCGGCTACTCGGATGTAAAAGCATTCCGCGAAGTCTTCAGGAAAATCACGGGCATGTCGCCGCTGGAATATAAAATAAAATATAATAAGGATTCAGTGATAAAAGGTTGATGCTTGCGAGATGTATACCGTTTTTTCCAGCGATGTGCTGACCGACCCCACAAAATCTACCGCTGGCCTGGTCTGCGCAGGCGCAATGACCCTTCCATGCGGCAATCCTTGGGGGCTATTTTCAACCATTAAGATGACGCCGTTTCATTGCTCAATGCCGTATCTAAATAGGTAGTTATCTCTATCAGTTGTTCACCCTTGAATGTAAAAACCTCACAATAGGTTTGGTTATAAGGTTGTCCATTTTTTGTGGTCGCTTTCCCTGTACTTTCAATCACTACATAGTCGCCTTCTGCTACGATATTTTTGATGGTAATAACTGGAAAACTTTCAAGCTGTTGCATCTTAGCTACTTCAAGCACTTCTTCTTTACCTATGATGGAACTGTTTCCGAGGATATTCCATTTTACATCCTCTGCTAAATAGGTTGCAGCAAATGCCAGGTTCCCTTTGGCAAACTGTTCACTAATGTCCCTATATGTTGCCTTCATGCTTTTTTATTTTAAAAATACTTCACCTGCAGAATAATAGCTGTAGAAAATTTACCGGTCCTTACTCAACTGTAAAAATTCTTGGGCGTACCCTCACTGATAGAATCAAATTTGAATGAGCTGATAGACAACAAAAGAAAAAACTTGGTTCCTAAACAAAAAACCTAGAATAAATTCTGGAACAATAGAGACCTCGATAATCGATAGCATAAATACAAGCCTTCGGAAATTTATCACAAAGGGTATACCTGGCAGCTACAACTGCTGCAACAACTTTCTTGCAGTCGCCAAAGTGGTAAAACCAGCTTATGATCTTATCGCATACGGCTGTAACATCTTGCTACCACCCGTCTTATATTTGCCATCATGTTCCAGTTTTTTATACAATACCTGCAAGACAAGATAACGCTTACGGAAGCCGAGATACAAATGATACAGGCCGTATCTATTCAAAAAAAATTGCGTAAAAAGCAGTTCCTTTTGCAAGAAGGGGAAGTGTGGAAATACAATGCTTTTGTATGCAGCGGCTTTCTGAAAACGTTTTCCATCGATGATAAAGGCCTAGAGCATATCATCAATTTTGCCCCTGAAAACCACTGGACGGGCGACCGTGAAAGCATGATGAACGCAACCCCGGCCAAGTTCAATATTGATGCTATTGAAGACGCGGAAGTGATCCTGATAGAAAAAACAAACTTCGAAAAGCTTTGCAAGAATATCCCCCAGTTGAACGATTTGGTCAACGCCATCCTGCAGCGCAGTTTTATCGTGTCGCAAAACCGTATCCAGGCCAATATCAGTTATACGGCCGAAGAAAAATACCAGCATTTTTTAGATAAGTTCCCCGCTATTGCCAATCGCATCCCGCAACATATGATCGCATCCTATATTGGCATTACCCCCGAAACAATTACCCGTATAAGAAGGGCCGCATCTAAAAAATAGACAGCTCCCGCCTAAAATTCCATTGACATTTGTTTGCTTTTTTTTCAAACCTATGTCAATGGCCGTCGCCTTCCTGCAATAGCATCTTTGCTTCATCAAATAACAATAAAATTATTAACGATGAACAAGACAGTTTTTATAACAGGAACCAGTACCGGCTTTGGTAAACTTACCGCCGTAACCCTTGCAAATGCAGGCTATACCGTTGTTGCAGGCATGCGTGGAACAACCGGAAAAAATGAAGCAGTGGCCAACGAACTGGCGGCATTGCCCAATGTAGAAGTGGTAGAAATAGATGTAACCGATGATGCATCTGTGGCCAACGCATTTGAAAAAACACTGACCAAACATGGCAAGATCGACGTGCTGGTAAACAACGCCGCCGTTGCAGGTTTTGGCTTGCTCGAAGCATACAGTCTGGATAAGATACGCCAGATGTTTGAAGTGAACTTTTATGGTGTGATACGTACCTACCAAGCAGTATTGCCTTCTATGCGCAAAGAAAAAAGCGGCTTGATCATCAACATCACTTCTGGTGCAAGTGGCCACACATCCCCTTTTATGGTGCCGTATTTCGCGTCTAAGTTTGGCGTGGAAAGTATCACCGAAGGTTTGCAGGACGAGCTACGCCAATTCAATATCGAGAATGTTTCCATACAACCCGGTGTTTATCCTACTGAAATGAATACCGGTGTGAAAGCAGGTGTACATGCCGACAAAAGCGAAATTGCCCAAGCATACGACCCTATCGCAAGCGAACAACTCAATGCCGTGGGTGCCTCTTTATTTGGTAAAATGAAGGAGTTTGATATGAACCCGCAAACCATTGCCGATGGCATCCTGCAATTGATAGAAATGAAGAACGGCACCCGTCCATTGCGTTTTCCACTGGATGCCATTGCTCAAGGCACAGATGTTGAATTCATCAATGCAAGGGCTACCATCAAAGCCAAATGGCTGGCAGCTTACAGCAATTAATTCCATTTCGATTTATTACCATATCATAAATAATTGATACAATGAAAACGCATTATAAAACTGCCATGGCAGTTGTGACCACCTTTTTTATATTTTCCTCCGCGAACCTACGGGCACAAAAACAAGCAGCCATTGAAGGCATAGACCATATCGGCATCAACGTGCCAGACTTGCCGCAGGCGTTGCACTTCTTTCAAGATGTGCTGGGCTTTACACCTGTTACACAAATTGGCCCCATCGCATTGGATAGTGCTTGGAAAAAGCAAAACCACATGCAGTTGGGAACAGGACCTGTCACCATCAAAATGATACATGCCCGCACTGGTGCAAGCATCGAAGTTTTCTGGTATGCCACCAACAAAGGCAACAAGAAACAACCCGGCGGGGACGATCTCAGTGCCACACATATCGCTTTTTACACATCGGATATCAATTCCGCAGTTACTTATCTGAAATCCAAAGGCGTGAAACTATTAGGCGAGCCTTTTACCACACCAGTAGGTGATACCAAAGGCGAAACCTGGGTCTACTTCTTGGCTCCTTGGGGCGCCAAAATGGAACTGGTTTCCTATCCTGATGGAAAGGAATATGAGAAAAACAATCCGAAGCAAATACTGTGGTCACCAAGGAACAAGCATGAAAAAAATGTAAATAATATAAAAAACAGCAATATGGATACGACAGCAAACAGGATACTTGTGGAAGACCACATCAATATCTGGAACGAACAGGATGAAACCAAAAGAAACACGTTGATGCAAGCGGCCTACGCAGAAAACATTGACATGGTCGACCGCCATTTTATAGCTACAGGTTATACCCAAATTAATGGGTTTGTAAATGGCTTGCAACAAAAAAATCCGGGTGCCCGATTTACGCATGTAAAACCCATCGACACCCATCACAACATAGCCCGCTTGTATTGGCAATTTGGCACAAAGGAACAACCCGCCCTGGTAACCGGTATGGATATGTTCGTGATCGAAAATGGCAAAGTAGAAAAGTTATATGTTTTTGTAGATGGGCAAGAATAATTTTTTATAAATGCCATGTATACGCCATTTTATAACGGCTAATGAATTGCCACACAACTTGGCTGACACTCATACATTATTATAATAATATTTAAATTGAATAAACAAAAAATCAACTCATGAAAGCATCAGTAATCAATCTAGATTCGAAAAATGAAACCTTGATCCGTGAATTGTACAGGGTAGCAGAGATACAGGACACACAAGCATTTGTAGACCTATTTGCAGCCGACGGATATTTTTGGGATGTATCCGCAGGAACCAAGTATTACGGACAAGACATCGGAAAAACCGTGGACGTGTATGCCACCGCCTTCCCGGATATGCACAGGGAATTGTACGACCTCTATGTGGTAGAAGATGAAAATACGGTGGTGGTAGAACTCTCTTTGAATGGAACGCACAAAGGCCCACTACAGCTGCCTTCCGGAACGATACCTGCCACAGAAAAAACAATGCAAACGCCTTGTTGCGATGTTTTCAAAATAGAAAATGGAAAAATAAAATCATTCCATTGCTACACTGCGGCAACCATACTATTAAAACAATTAGGAATTTTTTAATGTAAATACATCAAGGTGAATGCGATGCTGCATTCACCTTGATCTCGTTATCGTTTGTGCGCTCCTTCTCATCAAACTTACTTCACAAACGATCTAATATATTCCAACCCTGTTGTCCAGCTTAGGTTTGTATAACGCTCGTTGGCCAATTGGCGGTGGTGGGTTGAAAACATCGAATACATATATTGGCTTTGTTGCCATTTAGCATATAACTCCTGCTCTCCTGCTGGGTTTTCGGCCCTTTGTTTTTTGATGTACTGGGCAAAGTTTTCAAGACTCGACAACTGACGGATGGCAAATTCTTGTCCGGTTGCTTCTTTCACAGCCGCCCAAATTTCGTTGGGGCTGATCTGGAAACTGGCAATCTGCAAATCTCTTGGCGCTTCATCGTCCAAAGCCACCTCAGCGGTAAAGGCAGCGGTATCATCCATGGTGGTGAAATCCAGTTTCCAATCATTTTTTTCACCCCAATAACCAATGCTCTTGTCTTTTACATTTAAAACTGGTGTATTGTATTTTAAGATATCTGCAAAGGCACCATTGAAAACAGAAGATGCTTTGATAGCCGTTCCGTCAAGGTAATTTTTGAACGTTCTCCGCAAATCAAAATTCCTGTTTTCACCCGGCACCAGATCATTATAATCCGTGCAGAAATCGGAAGGAATGAATCTAGGAACGCCGGCGAGTATGGCACCATCCAAAATCCTTTTTTGTAGATCTACGATGACATCGCCCAGGCCTGCCAGTGCCGACACGACGCAACCTACGCCCGCGCTCGCTTTGGCAATCTCATCCACATTATTCAAATCTATTTCCAGCACCCGCACACCCATTTTTACAAGTGTTTCCTTTTTTTCAGCATCGGTCCCTGTTCGAACGATGGCGCTTACAGCTGCACCTCTTTTCACCAATTCCCTACAAATCCTGTTTCCTAAATTGCCCGTGGCGCCGGCTACTAAAATTGTTTTTTGCATGATTTATTTTTCTTTTAAAATTTAATTCGTTTTGGATGTCAGGAACGTAACAACGGCATCGATCACTTGTTGCGGTTGTTCTTCGTATAGGTAATGGCCGCTGTCCAAAATAGGTGTTACGGTTACATCTTTTGCTACAAAGGGCAAGCCCATTTTCATGTAGTGATAACTGATATAGCTGGCAATTCCCAACACCGGCATGGTAAGTGGCTGATAGGTTTTTGCCTCCTCGATATCCTGCGTAAACGTTTGGTACCAAGCATTGGAAGCCCGGATGCTGTCCGCTTCATTGTAGGCGGACGCATATACTTCCCTTTCGAATGAAGTCATTTTACCCTCATCAATCATGACATAGGCAAAAAGCCAGTCGAGCAGGTATTGAAAACGACCTGCTAATAATTTTTCCGGCAATCCTTTTACTTGGTTGAATCCCATCCACCAAGCATAAGGCAGGTTGGCATCCATTTTTTGTGTAACCGAACCTGCGGCGGGTATCAGTGGCATCTGCAGCATTCCCTCGCTTGGGTGCGAGCCATCCAACACAATCAGCTTTTGGACAAATGCAGGATAATTGAATGCAACGCTCATGGCCACCATGCCGCCAATATCATGACCCATCATATTTACTTTGGTAAAGCCAAGCTGCTTTATCAATTCCAAAATATCCGTGGCCATTGTCTTTTTTTCGTAGCCCGATGCCGGCTTTTCTGAACTGCCCATGCCCCGTATATCCACGATAATTACATGGTAAGCTTTGGCAAGTTCCATCGCTATGGGATGGTACGAATACCAGGTTTGCGGCCAGCCGGGCAAACAAATCAGCGGCTCACCATTACCGCCTTCCACATAATGCAATTGTATGCCATTAACGGTCGTATACTGGTTGGTAAAGCCGGGAAAATTTTGGATCAATGCATCGTCCGAATAATCTGTCTGGGTCGCCGTTGGGTTGTCGTTTGCTTGCTTCATTTCTTATTTTTAATGAGGCAAAGGTAGCAGGGGCTTAAAGGGGTAAAACTACCAAGTGGTAGATAATGGAGCTATCGGATGTTCTTGCGGATGCGACTTAAAGCGTTGGGTGTAATGCCAAGTACAGCGGCCAATTGTTTGATCGGGATCTTTTGTATCAGCTCAGGGTTATTCAAAAACTCGAGGTATCGTTCTTCGGCCGACAAGGTTTGAAACCTCAAAATCTGATCGATCATTCGTACGGCCATCTGTTCCCATATTTTTCTGCCAAACTCTTCCCATACAGCAATGTGAGCATATAAAAAATCCATATCTTTTTTGTCTATCACCACCAGTTGGGTGTCTTCAATCGCTTCAATGTTGAACCGGGTAGGCTTTTGCGGATGCAGGCTTGATATCTCGGTAAAGAATTCATTCTTGAACGTGACCCAAGTCGTATTTTCCTTGTCGTTGGCTTCATAAAAAAAGCGAACGCCACCCGACACAATAAAGAAATACTGGTTCGCAATCTGCCCCTTCTTCAAGATTAGTTTCCCTTTGGCCACCTGCCTTTCCGTGCACCTAGAAAGTACCAGTTGCAGATCCTGATCATCTATGCCGATGATGCTTTTGATGAAGGTTATAAATGCTTTCATGGTTAATAGTCACCCGAGTTTTATGATTTTACCCAGATGCCGATTGGAATATTGCAGGTAACGTTTTAGTAATTGGCGATATGGGATATTTATTGATTATCAGACCGGCCAACAACAAATGCTCTTGTCTGATAACCAAATGTAGCGCACTTTGTTCGTCCACGCCTGTGCTAGTGTTAGTGCTACAAGATTGGCGGTAAATTGCCGAGAGCTGTTTCGTCCTGCCATTTTTTGTTGTCACTTATCCAATGGTCGAAACCTTTTGTACGCACCCAGTGTCCATTCTTTTTCTCGTATAAGTCTTTGCCGCCTTGTCCACCTAACGAACAATTGCAATCTTCCTGAAATTCAATAATTACCTTTTGTCTGTCTGCTGAAATGAGTGGAAATGAGACATGATATAAAATACCTTGATTACAAACGGTGTCAATGACTGTGTTTACGGGCTTTTCGCCCCGTCTTCGCACATATTTTAATTTTTTACGCTTAATGATCGAATTGCTATAGAGGTCTTGTTGTCGCCTAATAAAACGTAGGTCTTTTGCGGTAAACTCATCGGCTAACTCGGGAGTGATTTCAATGTCTTGAAATTTCCAGCACACCCTGTCCACAAACAAACTATCGTCTGCAATAATCTCATTGATAATTCCGTAAAGTTCATCTTCGGTCAAGTCAGGGGACGTTCTGCAAGCTGTTAAAAAGGATACGACACAAATAGATATAAATAATAATGTCTTTTTCTTCATACAAATGTTGGTAATGGCTTAGGTTAATTATGTAAAGAAACTTTACATGCAACATTCCATAAATATATTCCGCTTGTTGAAAATAAAGTAATCATGCTGGTCATTGCTTTAATGTAACAACGTACCTAAAACCTAACCAGTCTTCAGCTTTTTTGTACGCTTGTATTTTGTCGTTGAATGATTCCCGAGCATAATGCCGAAATGAACCGCCCATTGCCACGCCTTCGGTACTGGTCATTTCCGCAGCATTACCTTGAATGCAATACAGTTCATCATCAGTAGGCCAATAACTGTCGGCTCTTACTAACGATACGCCCTGCGATTTATCAATTTTGCTTTTAGCAGCCCCAAAACAATTCGCAGAAATACAGTTGAGTTCATATTGTTTGCAACTGTCACATTTCTTTTGACAAACACTATCTATATTAGTGATGACCTTGGCATATATCGCCATGGAAGGAAGGCTAACTTTTATTTTGACCTGTTGGTTTAAGTTGATCACATCTTCTTTCCATTTACAAAATTTTGTTGCCTGCTCAAAGCTGATGCCCGTGATAGGGATTAGTAAAGAGAAATAGTTTGGCTCTGCCTTAAACAGACTATCTAATTTTTTATGGCTGATCCTAAAACCTTTGCTTCCATAAATTTTCTTTAAAGCTTTGCTGTTTTCAAATATTTTGAAATAGTTAGAGGCATTTCCTTTTTTTAAGTCGTTCAAAATTAACCTAGTTAAATTAGGCATATCAATTGCGGGAAAAAGTGATGCATCAAAGTTATTGTTTATAATAAATACAATCCAATCCGCTAACGTGACTTCTACCTGTGACATAGACAAGTTATCATCAAGTTTTACTGCCCCTAAAATTTTTGTAGGATTTTTTTGAGCCATGCTATGAATCCATGGCCAGCAAAAAAGCAAGAAAACGATAGTGATTCGATACATACAGGTAAAAATAGTGCAAAGGTTCGGTTGCTAAGAAGTGCCGGAAGAAACACTGTTACCGATTGATTGATGAGCATGTATTACCAAGATTCTTTCCAACTGGCGCCAGCCTGTCTGGTGCCGGCAGTGTAAGCGAAGGAACCTATGCTATGTTTACAAGTTAGTTTTCTCTAAAGTATGAAAGACTGGCATTGCTGGATGCTTACTGCAAATAACCCTAGTAAATGCACCAGCGGGATTTGCGAAGAAAAGTAACACTTCGGTTACAGGATGGAGTGCTGCGCCTACTTGGAGCATTCATGTTAACGGCTATGCTTGGCCAAGTCGGGTAGTCCAAATTTAGCAAAGGCTTGTTTTGCTTTTTCAACTTTTTCAGGAAAAAGCACAACATTAGTGTATTTATTAAGTGATTTATCAACACGAACGACGGGGACCTTTTTGTCGTTTAATTCAAGAATGCTTTTCATAATTCAAATTTAAAGTTTTTTTCGTTGTACAACAAACGCTTGATATTCTTTACCCATTTCAAAAACTTCCCATTCGTTCTGTGTTTGTCCAAAAATTTCAAAGTCGTTTTTGACTATATCATAATATTTATGAATACCCATTCGGTAAAGTCTTGTTCTTGCAGCAGTACTTCCTGTGGCATAAATCCAAGCTTGCGGAACTTTGTCACAAAAAGCATAAACGGCAGCTACAACTGTTGCAAGAACTTTCTCGCTATCACCGTTATCAGTTACGATTCCGTCGTCAATTTCACCAGTAATTAAGTTCCTGTCGCCAAATGCAAGATTATAAAGGTCGTTTTGGTTAACAAGTGAAAACTGTATCAGCTTTTCTATTTTACCTTTTGGTCCCTCGCTTAAAAAATCAAAAGTAGTGAGTTGGTCATCCGATTTTAATTCATATCGGTCAAGTTTCATGCGTTAAGTTTAGTTAGCATGAAGGTAAGGTTCTGGAGCATTTGTTAACAATTCCAGTGTCGGTCAGTATTGTTTTCTCCAACAATTTAAGGAACCCCAATGAAAGCGTAAGACGCTGTTCTGCGTTTTCAGGTTAGTTTTCTTCGAAGTTTCAGCGATTACCAATGCTGGATTCTTAATGCCAATAACCCTTGTAATTGCACCAGCGTGTGTTGCAAAGAACGGCGATACTTTGGCAACAGGACAGAGTCCTGCGCCTAATCCGTTAAACATTCCTGCGCCTGCTTGGGTGGTGAAATGCGAACCATGGATTAGGAATCTACTAGAAGGTGATTCTAAAAAAAAATCTGTGTCCGATTTATTCCAATTTTGCAATCGGACACAAAAGAGTGTCCGAAAATCTGTGTCCGAAAAAATCCGACACAACAACTCGGACACGGATTGGTGTCCGAAAAATTACTTCAAACGAATCGAACACCAATTATCAAAGATTAGTTTTTCAGGATTATCTAAGCGAATAACAGTTGTAATTGCATCAAAATGTTTTGCCTAGGGCCGCTGCTAAATTATTGGCCAAATTTATCGGTTGTACTTTTTTAATACTGCTTGCAAACGTTTGTGCGGTAGAGCAAATGCTTTATTTCCGTTTTTACCTTCCATATCATCTGCGGCCAATAACGCATTTATAATAGCTTCTTCCGTGGCTTCGACAGTTGCCCTGAATATTGGGTCAAGGTTCCATTTCGGGATTACTTTCCAACTTTCTTGCGTGTATTTATCATTGTATTTAGGTGATGCAGTACTGAGTGCCAAAAAAATTTCACCGGATCCATTGCTTGAAATACTTCCTGTTCTCGCAATGCCATGTGTAACCCTTTTCGCCACCAATTTTAGTGTTCCTGGCAGTAGCGGGGCATCGGTTGCCACAATCACTATGATCGACCCATCTTTTCGGTTTACCTGATTTTCGATAGGTTCCAAGTCCGGTATCTCCTTACCTACCGGCACGCCGGCTTGTACAAAAACACCCAAGGTATATTGAACAGAATCTATGGTGAAGATCCTTGATGCTGTTCCGCTCCCGCCTTTGAACCAGTAACAGATCATACCCGTGCCACCGCCTACATTTCCTTCTTTTATTTTTCCGGTGGATGCGCTGTTCAAAGCCTGCCATACATGTTCTTTTTTAACATGGAACCCATTGATATCATTTAGCATCCCATCCCAAGTTTCTGCCACCACGGGCAGCCCAAACGAAAAATCCAGCTGACTACTATCAGAAAATTTTTTCACACACCATTCGCCCACTGCATCCCGAACCACACCTACACTGTTTGTATTGGTAATGGCGATAGGGCCATTTCCACTGCCAAAATCTTCGATGTAAGGCAACCCGGTCATTTCTCCATCACCATTAAGAGAAAACCAAGCCGCCGGATAACTCTTGTTTGATTTGCCTTTCGGTAAAACAACGGTCACGCCCGTTCTTGCGGCATCCTTTCCAACACCACTAATAATGGTTGCATAACCCACTTCTATACCAGGCACATCTGTAATGCCATTGTGCTTGCCAGTAGATCCATCAAAAAGAATCCCTACATCCCTGCCCCTTTTTTTGGTAGAGTCCTGCGCCTTGATGGGCCTATTGATCAGGCATAAAATTGAGATAATAAATACCTTTTTAAATAGACGCATATGCTTTTTCATTTTAGATACTGGGTAAAATGGTGACCGGATACAGACAGTCTGGTTAATATGCCGGTTTCATGGGGCGCATGGTTAACACGCATGATTAAAGATATCAAGGAACCAGTTAGCAAACAAAGCCCGGCGATGTTTGCCCATCCCAGATGAGTGAAACAGTGATCAAAATGCATCGGCCCACCAAATCAGCATTTTGTACCAAAGCTGTAAAAAAAATACATGTTTGGTACAAAAGCAATGTACCAAACATGTAAAAAAAATACGTGTTTGGTACAAAAGAGGGTTTTCGGTGTGGCGCATGTGCTTCATGCGCCCAGCGTTAGCGCAAGATTGTCTCGAACCCTGAAGGCATTTTAATATGCAGTAAGCATTAACCGTTGTAACGTAAGCCACCATGAGTTGCAAAGAAGAGTAACACATTGTCAACAGGAAGGGAGTCCTGCGCCTAAATCCGCCAGAAATTCCTGCATCTTCTTGGAGTTAAGCGCATAAATTGCGGACATTCCGACGCCTATTTGGAATAGTAACACATCAACAACAGGACGGAGTCCTGCGCCTAAGCCGTTAGAAATTCCTGCGCCTTCTTGGGATTTTGCAGCGTCCGCTGCAGTAGCAACGTGAACTTTTGTAATATTTGAAAGTCTCCGTTCTTCGTCAGCGGACGCTGCAAAATAATGGTGCCTACTTGGAGTCTAGCTTAGTATCATTTTAATTTGCAGTCATGTCGTAGAATTATATCCGTCAACTGCTTCTTTTACAGTTAAGTAATAATGCTTTATTGTTGAAGCCTGCTTTTCCTGTAAATGAACTGGCCATATCAACTTGATATAATCTCCGTCAACAAATTCAACTTTCACGTCCTCTCCTTCAGTGTATACACTCATTGGGAGATACTTTTGAGAATCGATTTCCACATTGATTCCAAATGCTATTTTTTCTGTTACAAATGACAAATTATCGTTTTCAATAAGAGGTGACGCAGAATCTTTGGCATCGATTTCCTCGACTGCGAAAAGAGTTTTTTTACAGTTTTTTGACACATAACAAATTGACTCTTCCGAATGTATGATTTCGAAATCTATGGCTTGAACTGTTGTTAGGTATAAAATGTTATCGATATATTGACTATAAATAAATAATCTCGGTATTGGTATAGCCATGTTCCCATCCTCATCAGTTGTTGAATCGCTAATCACAAATGCAACATTTCCAGCTTTTTCGAAACTTTCACCATTGAAATAGCAAATTTCCAAAAAGCCGCCCCAATAATGTTCAAGGCTTTTTAGGGTCCGGTTCTCTTTAGTGAGAAACTTTGTGATAAATGAAAAATTCACTTGTTTGGCATACATAAAATCCCCTGGATTATGGCTAGAGCCGACCTGTTTATGCCATGATATATGTTCAAGGTATTGTTTTGCACCCGAACCAGCTGCAAGTACGTCACCGAAGTCTTCACTTCCCCCTCCTTGCCAAAAAGTTTTATGTTTATCCGGCGTAAATATAAAACCATTCTCCTTATCTTTTGCGACAGCAATACCTAATACGACTTTGTCGAGTACATCTTGATCATAATTTGAAAAGAATTCCTGCACTACTTCAGAAGTAAGCCATTGCTTATCTTCATTACTTTTCCACCTACAGAAATTTCTAAAATCTTCTAAAATCAACTTTAATTCATACACACTTCCAGCTGCACACATACAAATGTTGGGCTGAATAACATATAATTTCTGTATTAGTTTATGAGGCTTATTAGAAAGATGTTGAACCTCTTTGTTAGATAAAGGAATCGGGCGGTTCGGTAATCGCATGTCAACCTCGCCATTGATTGAAGTGATCAGAATGTCAGCTGTCATGATTGGCGGCTTTTCACTTATGGCTATTGCAATTAATGTCATACTTGTAAATTATTAAAGGCATGAAAACATCAGAAATTAGTCAGGCTAAATTTTAAATTCACAGCCAACATTTTAGGGCTTGCAGAAATGGGCGAAATATGACACCTTGGCCCAACCCTTGTACCAAAACAAACTGAGAAACTGAATTTAAGCCTTTGTTCTTCAGATGATAGCATTTTGCAGCACTCGCCCCAGTAGCAACATTAACTTTTGTAGTATTTATCGTCTTTGTCCTTCGGCAGTGGATGATGCAAATAATCGTCCAAGCAGACGCTTTAATCAACTGATACCCGACTTTTTTCAGTGACAGTATTAGGGCCAAGCTTGGAACGCTTGGGTCTTGCCAGTCCTTAATCATAGATTACTTTGATTTTTGTTTCTAAACTATTTGTTATTATGAATGCAGCGTCAGAGATTGCCGTCAAGGCTATAAAAGGTTTATTTTTATCTTTTTTGTCAACAATACCTAATTCTTCTTCTATATCATTAATAAGGATTACAGATTCCCCAATTGCGGTATCAATACTATCTTCAATAGCTTTTGATGAAATATCTGCAGAATTATGTCCATTGGCATTTTTGTCAGCTTGATGATCTTTGTCATAGACCGCTACATATGGTATTTTAAATTTGTTTAAAAGTTTGATGTACAGTTTCATACTATCCTTTCCACCGCATTCAATTATTGTATAATCAAATTTGAACGCTCCTACGAGTTTAGCAAGTTTGGGAATTATTGTTTTATCAGTTGGACCTTCAGATAAAATGACTTTATTAGCAAAAAACAATTCGCTTCTTTCAGGATTTAGCCAATAAATCAAGTTAAAATTTACCTTTTCATCATCTCCAAATAATTCTTCATTAAACTGCCTAACTTTCGAACCAACTATTGTGTCGGCTTTGTTTACTATGCAGATTGATTTATAATCGGCAAGGTCAAGAAATGAACTAGAATGAGTACATAATATCACTTGATAGTCTGATACGGATAGTTCTTTCAATGAAGCATATAATTCTTTTTGAGCTTGTGGGTGTAGATAAAGTTCTGGTTCTTCAAAAAAGAAATAAGTAGATTGCGATGATTTTCTTTTTGTTGGTGAAATTTGACTCCCACTCTCTTCAATTTTTTCTTTAAGTTCTTTTTCTTTTTTCAAGTGTGCAGCCCACGACTTAATTAAGGCAAATATTAACGACCGTTGCAGCCCGTGCCCTTTCCTTGCAATGTCAGTTCTTTTTCCATCGTCCACCCAGACAGAAGTATTTACTTTTAACACCTCATCAATATTTGGTGGAGTAATTTCAATATCAATAGTGGTGTTCCATTTTTTTAATTCAAGTTCTAAGTTATCCTCCAATGTTTTTATTTCATTTGGTCTATCATTATTTAATTCACCCTTATCATTTAACTTATTGAGAATTTGGGTTAAAGACTGCATTTGAGAACGAGCACTTTTGTAATGCTCATTTTCTTCTGACATTTTTGAAATGATTTGAGTAAATAATTGATTGAAGATTGACGTCCCAGATGTTTTAAATTCTTCAGACGCATTCTTTACCGCAGGAATAAAATAAATTTCTCCAAAAATTCCTTTGGCCACATTTTTTACTCCTAAAAAGTTTGTCGATTCAAGTGTATAGTCAAGCTCAATGCTATCTTTGTTTAGACGTATATATTCCTCCTGAGCTGCTTTTATCAAATCTTTTGTAAGTCTGCCTGTGCTTGGGACTAAATTCTTTAATGGCGTTTTTTCTAACTCTTCTCTTTTTGATATGCTACTTATTTCATCTTCTTTGAGAAATTCTGCTTTTGGCGAAAAAAGGTAGCCGTTATAAGACATCTCCCCGTCAGAATTCAGTGTTTTTCTAACGCAAATTTTATTATCGGAGGAAAGATACTTTTTAAATTGGCTTTGATCGAAATCATCAAGACTGCCAAATGTCACTTCAACGAATGCTTCAGTCGAGTTGTTGTGATAGTCTAAGGAATTTGCTGGAATTGTCCCAAAGAAGAAAAGTAGCGATGAAATTATATTTGATTTACCACAATTATTTTGTCCAATAAAAATCATTAAACTCTCAAAACTAATTTCTTCGTCAGCTATGGAACGCCAATTGTGAATTTTCACATTTTCGATTTTCATATTGTCAGTTTTAATTATTAGCGTGTCTCAATAGCTTCGACTTATGATTATGGTTTTTCCTTAATGAAGTCATGGAAGGTCAACTCAAGTCTTATATTAAAGATTTCTTGAAATACAATCCAACAGCATTTATTCGTCACCCCTTATGACATTAAAGCCAATGTTGCTTGCTGTCGTTCTTACAGGGGCGGTCATTCATGTTGTACATAAAACCTTTCTACAAAATCTAAAATTAAATCAGACGGTTGTTCGCCTCTTTCCTTCATTGCAAGCATTTCTTTTAAGTGTTCTTTTGTCAAAAAAAGAATTACCTTTTGATCCTGCGTAAAAACAGTATTCCTTTGTCGGTGAGCAGATTCAACAGGCTCTTTACTACAAATCATAATAGCAAGTTTGCCCATTGGGGCTGTCATATAATTCCTTGTCTGGTTAACTTCTTCGTGTCCTATATCAGTATTGTCATAATTTTTAAATTCAAAAAGTATCATTCTTGCATTTAATTCAAGAAACAAATGATGCCAATTTATTGCATCTGGGTCATTTGTTGCAGTCATATTCCTATTTGGGAAAATAGCATCACGTCTATTTACGCCTGAATAAGTTCTTGCTTGCCTTTGAGTTTGACTTAATGGTGGTACAAACAAAAATTCAATAATCTCTGTGCATAAATCTTCAAATTGGCTCCAACCTGGTCTTCCTAATTGGCAGGCATCCAATCTCTGAATGAAATCGTTTACCTGGCTCATTTGATAAAATATTTATTTAAAATTCTATTTCGTTTTGCAATAAGTTTTTTTAGAAGTAGTCCATCAATTACATCAATGTCCACAAAACTACTTCGCCTTAAATCTTCTAAATACTCTTCAACTACAGATGTAAGTTGGCTGTTTGTTATTAATAGAACCTTGGCGTCTTCTTTATTTATGTATTTGTATAAGTCAACAATTTGTTTTACAGCTTTAATATCAAAACGAGCCTCCGAATAGAATTTGGTCTCAATTAACCAAACTTCTTTTCTCTTTTGACCAAAAGGATTCTTGGCTAAATATTCAGCCATAAAGTCAACTCCCTTATCATTAAATCTTTGTTCTCTTTGAATATTAATAAATCCATAGGCTTTCAAAAAATCAAAAACTAGCTCCTCAAATTGTGTTGGACTAAAATTCTCAAATGATATTTCAGGTATCACAACAATTCTTTTTAGAAGTTTTTCAAATACTTTTTCAAAGTCATTCGTTAAATTGAAAAGTTCATATTCTAAAAAGTCACTTGGGATGTCGCATTTTTCTATCAAAACAGGTATGATTGTTACCTTTCTTTGCCTAGTGTGGTAGAAAAAATCTTTTGAATACTCAAATCGAAAATACGAAGATTCAAAAAGGTATTTAGACAGTAAGATAAGCACAAAATCACTTGATTGCAGGGAATATCTTATTTCATCAAACATATATTTGTCAGATGAAATATTGCTATAATCAGAAATTACATCAAATCCTGTATTATGCAAACGGCTTGCAATAAGGTCTGCCTTCTCTTTGTCGTGGGAAGAGTAGGAAAGATAAATTCTCTTTCGTCTTGTATCACTCATTTACTTGATATTGTTAGTTTGGTCGCCATACGGTATGGCAAAATTTTATCAGCGTAGAAAAGGGCTTTTCAAAATATTCTATCGCTTGTCTTTATTCATTCATAAAATGGTCTGGTGCACAGTGAAGGCTAACGTTTCCACTCATAGTCGGGCTTGTTTTGTGCAATAAATGTGCTAAGTCCGTTTGAAGCCAATGCAAGCCTTTTCATTGTTTCAGTTGCAGATTGTCCGCAGCTACTGTAAGAATACTTGTATTGTCCACCATAGAATTGAATAATAATAAAATTGTCGTCAATTTCATAGGCAGAAACTCCTGAACGTTTTCCGCTTGTACTTGAATAAGGTGTCATAATATAAATTTTAGATTAGTAAACAAGTTCTGTCTTAAGTTGCGGCTAACGGGTTATGGCTTGGCGTTGTAAGGGAACGTCAGCCCAGCCGTTCACTAAAGATAAAGTGAAATACAAACTTGAACCCTTTTTCTTCAGCCCCTATAACGCCAACCCTGTAAGCTATAGTTTATTTGGTCGCTTTAATTGCCTCTGATGTAGTAATTATCATTTCATAGACAGCTTGCATAACATATTCGTTCTTTTTCCAAAATATTTTGCTTACAATCTGTTCGTTAACTCGGGTAAAACTTCTAAGAAGGTCATGCAATTCTTGGTCTTTATAAGTCATCTTGTTCCCATCTTTTTTGCCATATGTAGAAAAAATTGTCACACTTACTTTCTCTAGTGCCTCTAATTCAAACCTTATTGCCTTATTAAATGGGAATAGTTGATGGAACGATTTATTCCGTGCATTCTTTATTACACTTTCATAATCACTAAGCGACGCTTTCTTCTTTGAAAATCCGAAAGGCAAGTCCTTAAATTTAAAGTCTAAATTGAAGTGTTTTGAGATTGTTAGCCATAGTATCAAAGGTTTCAAGTCGCACAAATTTATTATAAGTGCTAACAGCTTGTTTACATCGCTAACAAAATTGTACGATATTCGTAAAATCTCAATAATTGCATTTGGGTCTGTGTCAATTTTAGCAATATTAAGTTTGTAAGTTTTTAAATGCTCCTCAATTACTAGTGAAATTTTGTCAAGTAAATATTTTTTTGCTGGGTCAAACTTTTTTGGCAACGCAAGATTTGAGAATGCATTATTTTGCAGATTAGTAATTGCTCTATCTATCAACATTGGAAGATTGTCGGCTATGTCAAGAGTGTTGGTATTACAATGCGATTTGATACTTGTCCAAATCATCTCTCTGTCCGAATAGTCTTTTATTTTAATTTCGTCAGCAATAATTTCAAAATCAAGACCTAGAGAAGGGCTTAAAGTTATTTTCTTAAAGTGTGTATTGCTTAAAACTTCTGATGTATTATTTGTGTCTTGGATGTCACCTACGATTGTGTAAAGAACTTCTCCTATTTCAGTAAGTTCCTTTTTAATCGCAGTTTCAATATCTATACGATTTTGTCCAGTAGTCTTAGTAAAAAGTTTGAAGTGTGAATTAAATGAAATGCCTTCTACTATAAAGATTTTTTTTAAGTCAAAAATTTTTGCATTGTTAATGTCGAAAGCTAAGTATTTTTCACTCTTAACTGTCTTGATATTGTCCCTAAATATAAAAGAGTTATTGATTGCAATAAATTGGCTTGCGTTTACAGAAACAGTTTCACCCTTTAACCAATCTCTAAAAAATTGTGTCTTTATGACAGTATCAATTTCAGAAATAATTTTGTTTTTTAAGTCTTTTTGTTTTGGCATAACGGTGGTTTAAATTGCAGGCAACTCAAATATAGCCGTCTATCCTAACCCAACCAAAAAATATAAAAAATATTCTATAAATACTTTGCATCAACAAGTTATCAAAAAAAAGCATCAACAATCTCTAAACAATCGAGTAACGCCAATACATCACTTTCTTGCAGGTTCATTCCCAAAAAAATGAATCTCCGAAACAAAATAAAAAAGGCCACGGAAACAAGCTCCGCGACCTTTCAATAAGTTTTTCATGATATGGCAATAGTTCGGCGATTCTTAGCTGCAGCTAATTTCGCTTAGTTCAACTGGGGTTTCGCTTGGGGTAAGCGGGCCAGTTACAGGTTTTTCTGACGATCTTCCACTTGGGCGAGGGCATCGTTCAATTCCACCAACTGAGATTGGGACATCGATAATTCTACTTGCCGCTCGATCAAGGCTACAGAACCGTAGTCGTTCTGGCGATCCAACAATACTCGTTTGCGGAGTTTGGCACGGTCGAGGTCGGTGATGTTGTCTTCCTTACGCTTGCCCTCGGGCATGGTCGCTATCGTGTTGGTTAGCGAGGTGATCACGCCATCTGTTTCCAACAGCTCGGACGTAATGTCCACCGTGTTGGCGGCATAGGTCTTTATCTGCCGCGTTAACTGGTACACCCTAAAGTCCTGGTCGTCCTTTTCCTTCGTCAGCTTTTTGGTCAAGGTTTCGCAATCAGGAACGGCGGTAAGCAACTCTACTGAATATTTCATACATATGTTTTTGATGAAATGCTAAAGTATCAGTATTTATTTAAACTTCCTCACAAAAAAAATAAAATTGTTTGAACAGAAAATTACGTAATATTTTGATTCTCAATAAATGGCCTGTTCTGCCCCCCTAGCGCCGATAATTGCTCGCCCATACTGGCACAACGCTGCGCCAGCGCCATTGGGTAGCGTTCCAATTGTTGCCGGCTGGTATCCTTTATAATTTTAAGTACCAGATAGGCCTTTTCATTTTCTGGTGTTTGCTGCTCTAAACCGGTAAAAATCTTGGGCAAAATGGTCAAGCAATGGTTGGCTTGCTCATGCTTGAGCGTAATTGTTTCTGCCAACGCTTTATAATACTTTCCCTGTTTCATGAACCAATCTTCCATGGCATCCAGCTCGGCAGACAGGTTTTTGGGCATGCGATGCTTTTTTGCATCCGATGGTGATGGCGTAGCAACCGAGCCAAAATGCTCATTCAACTGTACCGCAAAACGAAGCGCTTTCGCCGGTAGGTTCCGCCTACCCATTTCCGCAAGGTTCAGTTGCTCCCTACTGGTGCCCAGCAGTACCGAAAGGTAATCTTGACTGATACCCAATTGTTCTCTAATAAAGACTAGATAATGCATAATGTACCAAAGTTGTAATAAAAATACACGTTTGGTACAAACAACATGTACCAAAGCTGTAAAAATTTTACGCGATTGGTACAAAAGCGTTTTCGCCGTGGTACATGTTCTCTACGTTTCACCCGCATAGCCGCAAGCCTGTCTCGAACCTCGAAACTTCAAAAATCGGCATTGCTGGAGTATGTATCGCAATGACCCTAGTGATTGCAGCAGCGTAACAACTTCGTCGTTAACCTCCCTCCCACCAGTAAATAACCCGTTCAGTTATTTGAACATGGGCAATGGATGCAACGGATGTTTTGGAAAATATTGCGCAGCTCTTTTGAACAAGAAAAAGTGGAAATCCAACAAGGGAAATGGCTTCCTGTATTGCTTAATGGTTCGCCGGTCAACGCCAAATGCTATTAGGCCGATCGTAACATCTATCCAATCCGCCTTTCTAAAAGTTTCTATGGTTGCAGAAAACGGCCCAGCATACTGCATAAGCTTATGGTGCCAATTGATCATCTGACTGATTTCCTCCAAGTAGGCGCAGGTCTATCGGTTTGAAGTAATGGCCCCGCAAAATGCCGCACAAGCCATGTGTGTAAGCCTCCAGTACCCGTGGGCTTCTTAATGGCCG
>Ga0247739_10000160_pt1 | contig 23021 bp, 25 predicted proteins | sample UWRJL058202B2_FD_180943 | JGI IMG/M metagenome (GOLD analysis project Ga0247739, IMG submission 180943) | Plant litter microbial communities from Arlington Agricultural Research Station in Wisconsin, United States - UWRJ-L058-202B-2 | ecosystem: Environmental > Terrestrial > Plant litter >...
AGGTAGAGACTGCGCCGGTCGTCGGGGTGAGCCGACCGCAGCAGCAGATCCATCTCAACCAGCCGATGTGAGACCGCGGTGATGCCGCCGGTCGTCATTTCCATGTGCGCGGCGAGCTCCTTGGGGCGCACGGTGCCCTGCTCGGCGATCCAGAACAGCGCCCGCAGCTCGCTGGCGGAGAGGCCGTGATCGGTGGCGATCTTCTCCCGGTTGCGCTCGAGGGCCCGCACGAAGCGAATCGCAGCCGCCGGGAAGCCCTCGAGGTAGTGGGTGGTGGGCGATTCTGCCATTCCAGCGCCCCTCGGTTCGGTCGTGCGATTCGTTTCTAAAACCGTAATGCATGCGAAGCAACGCAAATCAGACCCTCGTTAAAACCTGCGCGACACACGGGCACGGCATCATGGCGACATGATGCTCGTCGTGAACGCCCTGTTGATCCCCGTCGCGACCGACGGTCCCGATGTCGTCGCCGAGGGCTGGATGCTCGTCGGCGACGACGGCATCATCGTGGCGACCGGCTCGGGCACCCCGCCCGTGGTCGATGCTGACGTGCTGGATGTCGCCGGAGCTTTCGTTGCGCCGGGCTTTGTGTCGAGTCACAGCCACCTGTTCACCAGCGCGACGCGCGGGCTCGGGGTCGACCAGACCCTGTACGGCTGGTGCGACTCGATGCTCGGTTTCTTCAACCACGTCGACGCCGAGCAGATGTACTGGAGCACGCTGCACGGCTCCCTCGATTTCCTTGCCAACGGCGTCACCACCGCCTTCGACTTCACCAATCCTCGGCTGCCGTGGGAGACGATGGTCGACGGTAAGCGGGGCGGCGTCGGCGACGTCCGCGAGCTCGAATACGTGACCCGGCAGGCCGATGCGAAGGCCGACGCGGGCATCCGCTACATCAACGCCGTCGGGATGGACGTGGTGGCCGGCACCGACGACGAGATCTTCGAGCGCATCGGCGCCGCGGTCGCCCACGACGATCTCGCCGACCCGCGCCTGCGGCTGGGTTCGGCGGTCTTCGGATCGGTGCAGTGGTCGCCCCGGCGCGACACCGCAGAACTCGAGCTTGAGGCGATGCGGCGGTTCGGATTGATCAACCAGGCGCACTTCCTCGAGACCCGCGAGGCGGTGGAGCTGCAGCGCTCCAAATTCGAGTGGTTCGCCGAGGCCGGCCTTCTCGGCCCCGACCTGATCTTCGGCCACTTCATCCAGACCACCGAAGAGATCATCGACAGATCGGCGGCGGCCGGCGTCGGGATGTCGTGGCAGCCCGCCTCCAACGGGCGGCTGGCGAGCGGCATCGCCGACATCCCGCGGATGCGCGAGCGCGGGATGACCGTGGGGGTTGGTCTCGATGACCAGGCCTGCACCGATGTCTCAGACCCGTGGCAGAACATGCGCATCGGCATCTACCAGCAGCGCGCCATGACCGGCGACCCGAACTCGATGTCGCCCGCCGACATGCTGCGGATGCACACCCGCGGGTCGGCCGAGGTGCTCGGTGTCGCCGACCGGGTGGGGAGCCTCGAGCCCGGCAAGTACGCCGACTTCGTTGTCGTCGACCCGCGGTCGCCCGACATCGGGCCGCTCTGGCACCCGATCGACAACTACGTGCTCGCCTGCGGGCTGCGCAATCTCAAGCAGGTGTACGTGGGCGGGGAGCTCGTCAACGAGTCGGGGGTGTCGACGAATCCGCTGGCTGCCGAGGCGAGCGCCAAGCTGCACGAGACTCTGCCGGCGCTCGCTCGCCGGGTGGGCTGGCCTGCCTGAGGCTACTGAACGGCCGCGGTCAGCCGGGCGACGTTGTCGAGCGTGGCCGAGAGCGAGCTGCGCTTCTGCCACTCGTCGAGAGTCAGCAGGCGGCTGTTGAGGCGGTAGGAGTTCTCGATCTCGCGCAGCGGATCGAGGAAGTCGCGACCCCGCACCATCACCGATACCTCGAGGTCGAGCGAGAACGAGCGCATGTCCATGTTGCTCGAGCCGATCACCGATACCTCGTTGTCGATCGTCATGTGTTTTGCGTGCAGGATCGTGGGCGACTTGTAGAGGTAGATCATCACGCCGGCTTTCAGCAGCGCCTCGTAGTAGCTGCGCTGGGCGTGGTAGACGAAGAACTGGTCGCCGATCTCAGACACGAAGAGCTCGACGTGGATGCCGCTCTGCGCCGCCGTCGTGATGGCGTACAACATCGAGTCATCCGGCACGAAATAGGGGCTGACCAGGATGATCCGCTCCTGCGCCGCGTACACGAGCGAGTTGAACATCCTGAGGTTGTTCTCACCGTCGAACCCCGGCCCGCTCGGAACCACCTGGCAGTCCAGGCGCCCGTTGCCCGTCTCCCGCACGGGTGCGGCCTCGCGTTCGAGCAGCTCGTCGGTCTCCGAGTACCAGTCGGTCACGAACAGCGCGTCGATGCCGGCGACCACCGGCCCCTCGAACCGGGCCATGAAGTCTTTCCAGTGCAGCCCCCGCTTCTCGTTGCTGCGGCGCTGGTAGCCGGTGTCGACGATGTTCTGCGAGCCCGTGTACGCGATCGTGCCGTCGATGACCAGCAGCTTGCGATGGTTGCGCAGGTCGGGGCGACGGATGCGGCCGCGCAGCGGTTGAAACGGCAGCATGAGATGCCAGGTCACGCCCATCCGGTCGAGCCGTTTGCGGGTGCGGCGGTAGCCCGGGTACTGGAAGTTGCCGAGGTGGTCGAGCAGCACCCGCACGGTGACACCGCGCCGGTGGGCATCCTCCAGCGCATCGAAGAATGGGGCGGTGGTGTCATCCAGAAGCAGGATGTAGAACTCGACGTGCACCGTGCGCTTCGCCTCGCGGATCGACTGCGTCATCGCGTCGAGCGCTTTCTGGTTGTCTGAGAACAGCTGCGCCCGATTACCGCCGACCAGGGGCATCGCGCCGAGTTTGCGGTTCAGCTCGACGACAGGCTCGAGCCACCCCGGCCACGGGGGATCGCGGATGACCTTGTCGAAGCCCTCGGTCGTCTCGAGGATGTACTCGTTGATCTGGCGCTGCCGCTGTCGACGCTTCTTCGGGAGCCGTGCGCTGCCGACCAGGAGGAACAGGATCACCCCGACGTAGGGGATGAAGAAGATGGCCAGCAGCCAGGCGAGCGCCGTCTGGGGGCGGCGATTGCGCGGCACGTAGATGACCGCGAGCACCTTGATGGCGAAATCGATGGCGAAGAACGTGACGGCGACGGTCACGCTGAACCAGCCCTCGGTGTGTGTCGCGTTCATCGATCGAGATTCTAGCGACGAGGGCGGATCATTCGAAGCCGACGGTGACCTCGGGGTCGCCGTTCGGCCCCCAACGGACGGTCCTGGTCATCATGCCGAGCCCCCCGCCGCCCGTGCCGAGGGTGAGGCCGCGGGCCAGGAAACCCTCGAGTGGCGAGCACGTCGAGCCTCCGACCAGGCCGTCGTACATTCCCAGACAGACCGCCCCATCCCCGGTGCGCCACGCCCAGAGTTCGGCGCTCTCGGCGATGCCGAGAAATCTCAGGGAGCCATCGGTGTACGTCATCCCGGCGTCTTCGGTCTCGCGAGTTGCCGGCTCCAGACCCTCGGGTGGTGCAGGCGCGTCCGCGGCGAGCGGTGCGTCGAACACCGCGAGAGAGGTAGCGGTCGGATGGGGGAGCGCTGTGGCGACGGCAACCAGAAGAAGGACAGTTCCCAACAGTGCCGCCATTACCCGCCGGGGCACCGGTCGGGTCGGGGGCAGCTCGGGAATCGCGAGCGGCTCGACCGGTGCGGTGAGTTCCGCCAGCTCGAGCTGAGCCGCGATCGCGTCGGGGCCGGGCCGCGAGTACGCGCGTCGCTGCAGTTCTGCCAGCGACTCCTCGTCCACGCGCAGCTAGCGGAAGTTCACGAACTGCAGGGCGACCTCGAGGTCTTTGCCCTTCAGCAGCGCCATGGTGGCCTGCAGGTCATCGCGGCTCTTGGACTGCACACGCAGCTCGTCGCCCTGGATCTGCGACTTCACGCTCTTGGGCGCCTCGTCGCGGATGATCTTGGAGACCTTCTTCGCGTCTTCCGATGAGATGCCGTTCTTCAGGTTCACCTCGATGCGGTACTCCTTGCCGCTGGCGAACGGGTCACCTGCCTCGATGCTGCGCAGCGAAATGCCGCGCTTGATGAACTTGGCCTCGAGCACCTCGAGCACCGCCTTCACGCGCTCCTCGGCGCTCGCTTTCAGCAGCAGCTTCTCGCCGCTCCACTCCACCGAAGCGCCGACGCCCTTGAAGTCGTAGCGGGTCAGGATCTCCTTCTGCGCCTGGTTGACGGCGTTCTCCGCCTCCATCTGGTCGACCTTGCTGACGATGTCGAATGAGGAATCTGCCATGTGCCCATGCTAGAACGTCAGGGTGCTTCGTCGACCCCTCCTGCTGATTGCAGCTGTGCTGCTGCTGTCGGGATGCACGGCCGCGGCGCCTCCGGATGATGCGCCCGTCGTCACGACGGCAGAGCAGTCCGCGACGCCGCCGATGGCCCCGAGCCCCACTGCGCCGGGCTACGTCGGCCTCGTCGACCCCGGCTGGGCCGACGAGGTGAGTGATGCCACGGGCATCCCGAGGCTGGCAGTTCTCGCCTACGCCGGCGCAATCTTCCGCGCGGCCGAGGTCTACCCCGACTGCGGGATCGGCTGGAACACTCTCGCCGCGATCGGGCTGACCGAGAGTGACCACGGCCGGCACGACGGGTCGGTGATCCTCGACAACTTCGTCGCCTCGCCCCCGATCTTCGGAATCGCGCTCGACGGCGGTAACACCGACGAGATCACCGACACCGACGGTGGCCTCGTCGACGGCGACGCCGAGTACGACCGCGCGGTGGGGCCGATGCAGCTCATCCCGCAGACCTGGGCGAGCTGGCCGTCTGATGGCAACGGCGACAACATTCCCGACCCGCAGAACATCGCGGCCGCGATCGACGCGTCGGCGATGTTCTGCGGGTCGGGAATGTTGGCAGTCGGGCATCGCCGCGTACAACACGTCGGATGAGTACCTCGTTGCGGTGGCCACCGCCGCCCAGCGCTACTACGACGAGACCCGCTGAGACCCCGCTACAGCCCCGGCCGCGCGGTACTCGATCGCACGATCAACTCGTACGGCAGCGCGATGTTGCTCGCGGGCTCCTGCGGCAGCCCGGGTTGCAGCTGCGCCATCACGATGTCGACCGCGATGCGACCCTGCAGCGCCGGGAACTGCGCGACCGTCGACAGGCCGAAGAACTCGGCGAGCTCGTGGTCATCGACGCCCACCACCGACACGTCTCCGGGAACGCTGAGCCCCAGGTCGCGCGCAGCCAGAATCGTGCCGATGGCCATCTCGTCTGATGCCGCGAACACCGCGGTCGGTCGCCTCCGCGGGTTGCCGAGCAGCTGCTTCGCCGCCGCATACCCGCCCTGCAGCGTGAAGTCCGCGGCCTGGTAGAGCTCGGGGTCGGGGATGATGCCCGCGTCGAGCAACGCAGACTCGTAACCGCCCCGTCGTCGTGTGGGCACGTGGAAGTCGAGTTCCGACGCGCTGTCGCCCCCGATATGCGCGATCAGCGTGTGCCCGAGCGAGATGAGGTGATCGGTGGCGAGGCGCGCGACCCCGGGGTCGTCGATACTCAGTGTCGGCACGCCCTGGATGGTGCCGCCGACCCCCACCAACGGCTTGCCCATGTCGTGCAGCCGGCCGACCTCGGTGTCGGTGAGCTCGAGGGCGATCGCGATGACGGCGTCGACCCGCTTGCGCAGCAGGAAGTGCTCGAACACGCTGCGGCGTTCGTCGCCGCCGCCGCCCAGGTTGTAGAGGGTCAGGTCGTAGCCGTGGCTCAGCAGCGCACTCTCCGCGCCTTCCAGGACCGCGCCGTAATACCAACGGTTCAGGAACGGGATGACCACGCCGACGTTCTTCGTGCGTCCGGTTGCGAGGCTCGACGCGTTGGATGACACCACGTATTCGAGCTCGAGGGCGGCCGCGTGCACCCGCAGCCGCGTGCCCTCGGAGACGTGCCCGTTACCGCTGAGGGCGCGCGAGACGGTGGCGGTCGAGACTCCCGCCAGTCGTGCAACCTCGTTGATGCCCGGCATCGCTTCCTTCCTCGCAAGCTCGCGTCTTCGCCTGCCGATTCTAGCGAGACTGGTCACCACGCCCGTTCTGACCTTGTATTCTTGTTCCGCGCGTTCGGCCAGGTGAATACACGTGGTCGGAAGCGCTTCGGCATGTTACCCAAGTGGCCAAAGGGATCTGACTGTAAATCAGACTGCTTCGCATTCGGGGGTTCGAATCCCTCACATGCCACCGAAAAAACGCGACCGCGCTGAGGTTTGTCAACGCTGCGCGCGTTGTAACCGTCGCGCCGTTGACATATCCCAGCGGCGTCCAGCGGCATCGGATCTTGTTCCCCCGATCTGGGGGTGGGGTCCTGTGGGGGTCTCACGTTAGAGTCATTCGGCGGTCAAACAAGGGCGACCGCATCGCTCGACACCCTCGATCCCCGCGCGGAATCTGTGTCCTCCCGACCGGCTCCGGCTAACCACCTTCGTCGGCTTCCAGGGAAGAGGTTCGTCGTGCATCCGATCGCTCCTGTCCCCATGACGCTGACCGATCGACTTCTGAGCCTGGCGATGAAGTACTGGACTCCGTGGGAGCCCGCCACGTCGGGCACACCCCGCGCGAACGACGCTCCCCGCGGGCACGCTCCCGGTTCCGACAGCGACCGGATCCTGCTTCTCGGCTCAGGTCCTGCGTCGGGGTGGGGCGTCACGTCGCATGAGGTCGCGTTGCCGGGCGCTCTCGCGCGCGAGGTCGCACTGCGTACGGGCCGAGGCGTCGATGTGGAGTTGGTTTCGCGCGTCGACATGACCGCCGGTGACGCGCAGCGTTACCTTAACGGTCGCGATCTGACTGCGTTCGACGCCGTCGTCGTGACCCTCGGCGTGAACGACGCGCTGCGACTGACCCCTCCGCCGGCATGGCGAGCAGCGATGTCGCGACTGCTCTCGGGCCTTCTCGATGCATCGAGCGGCGCCAGCATCATGGTGGTCGGAATCCAGCCGATCACCTCCATTCCGGCCTTCCGCTCACGGCGCGGAGCGATTGCAGAGCGCCACGGCCTGCGGCTCAACACTGAGACGCAGGACATCTGCGCACAGGATCTGCGAACCACCTTCGTCCCGCTTCCTCCGCAATCGACGTCTCCTCCCGGCGACGACCGTCATCGCTCGTCCCAGCAGTATCAGGAGTGGGCTCGCACCATCGCGGATCCGCTCGCTCCCCATCTCATCTTTCGCGAGCGGAGGAGCGACTCGCACCGCTCCACCAACCGGACCCGACGTTCCGAGAGGGAGCGACAGGACGCGGTCGATGGCCTGACCCTGCCCGAACCTCGCTCGAACCCGCAACTGCAGCGCATCGTGACCCTCGCGCGCCAGGCGTACAACTCCGAGTTCGCACTGATCACCGTGCTCGATCACGACCGGCAGCGGCATCTGGCCGGCGCTGGACCGGTGTTGCCCGACATTCCGCGATGCTCGTCGTTCTGCGAGTACGCGATTGATAGCCCCGAGGCGATGATCGTCAGGGATGCCCGGTTGGACGAGAGATTCAAGAACAACCCGCTCGTCACCGGTGAGCCGCACATCCGCTTCTATGCCGGGTTCCCGATAGAAACCCGCTCCGGACACCGGATCGGCACGCTCTGTGTCGTCGACACCCGACCCAGGTCGCACGACGACGAGGTCGACGTGGTGTTCCTGCGGGAGCTCGCCCATTTGGCACAGCGCGAGCTCGCTGAGTTCGGCTGAGCCACCTCCACGAGTTCGCCAACTCTGCCTATGCGCACGAGCTGACACCGGCAAAGTTGGCGAACTTGCGCAACTTTGCGCCCGATTTCGGGGGATGATTCGGGGATGAGCTCAGCGGCAGACGTCATCCAGCACCTCGGCGGCCAGTGGATCGGTGATCCCGACGCGTTCCACGCCGAGGGTGCGTACTGGGATGCCCGGCGCGGCGCCCTCCTCTACGTGGACATGCTCCAGGGCGACATCCTGACCCATGACAACCGCGGTGACACCCGCACGAGCGTGGGTGACGTGGTGGCGCTCGTGAGACGGCGTAGCGGTGGCGGGTACGTCGCCGCCACCGAGCGGGGGTTCGCGCTGCTCGACGACCAGTTCTCCGTCGAGCGCGACATTCCGGTGTTCGACGACACCAGCATCCGGATGAACGAGGGCGCCTGCGACGCCGCCGGCCGCCTGTACTGCGGGTCGATGGCCTACGACTACCGCGAAGGAGCTGGCACGCTGTACCGTCTCGACCCCGACCTGACCGTGCACACCGTTCTTGAGCACGTGACGATTCCAAACGGGCTGGTCTGGACGGCGGGTGGCGCTGTCACGCTGCATGCGGAGACGGCGGATGACCGCATCTACGCGTACGACTTCGATGCGGAAAGCGGCACTTTCGGTGAGCGCAGCGTCTTCGTCGACCTCTCCGACGCGCCGGGATCGCCCGACGGCATCGCGCTTGACGCCGACGGCGGAGTGTGGGCCGCGATGTTCGGAGGGAGCGCCGTGCGCAGGTTCGATTCCACCGGCCGGATGACCGACATCGTGCCCCTCGACGTGACGAATCCCACCTCGTGCGCGCTGGGCGGAGACAACGGCACCACGCTCTTCGTCACCACCTCCCGGCAGGATGCCGAAGACGAGGAGCACGCCGGCCGGGTCTACTCGATCGAGGTCGGAGTGCGGGCGGCCGAGGTCTACCCCTTCGCGGGCTGAAGCTGCTGGCGCACCTGGCGCCGCAGCACCTTGCCGATGAGCGACCGCGGCAGCTCGTCTACCGCAACCACCCGCTTCGGCACTTTGTAGGCGGCGAGCATGCTGCGCGCGAGCGACCGGATCGCCTCGACGTCGAGAGTCGCACCCGGGGCGAGCACCACAGCCGCAACCACGTCTTCCCCACCGTGGGCGCTCGGCAGCCCGACCACGGCGACGTCGGCGATGCTCGGGTCGGTGAGCAGCGCAGCCTCAACCTCTGACGGGGCGACATTGAACCCGCCGGTGACGATGAGCTCCTTGATGCGATCCACTATCGTGACGAAACCCTCGGCATCGACTCGCACGATGTCACCAGTGCGCAGCCATCCGCCTTCCAGCAGGGTTTCCCTGGTCTCGTTCGGTCGGTTCCAGTACCCGCCGAACACCTGCGGGCCTTTCACGAGCAGCTCGCCCTCCTCGCCCGGCGCGCGGTCGACGGTGGGATCATCCGGATCGACCACCCGGATGTCTGTGCTGGGGAACGCCACCCCGACGGTCCCCGGGCGGCGACTCGGCCCCATCGGGTTGCCGAGGGCCACCGGCGATGCCTCGGTCATCCCGTATCCCTCGACCAGCAGCCCGCCCGTGGTCTTCTCCCAGAGCTCGACGGTCGACAGCGGCAGGCTCATCGCGCCCGAGATGGCGTACCGGATGCTTCGGAGGCTCGCCTTCCGATCGATGGAGGCCCGCGCGAGTCGCTCGTAGATGGGCGGCACTGCAGGCAGGAACGTCGCGGGCGTGCGCTTCATGGCGCTGAGCACGAGCTCGGGGTCGAACTTCGGGAAGAGCACGAGGCGGGCACCGATGCTGATCGCGAAGGTGAGGCACAGAGTGAGGCCGTAGGCGTGGAACATCGGCAACACCGCGTAGACCACCTCGCGCCCGGGCCGGAGCCCCGGGATCCAGGCCTGCCCCTGCGACGCGTTGGCGCGGAGGTTGGCGTGGGTGAGCATCGCCCCTTTGGGGTTGCCGGTCGTGCCGCTGGTGTACTGCAGCACCGCGACATCCTGAAGCGTCGGCCTCGGGTGTCGACGCGGTAGCGGACGCGAGCTGACGAGGTCATCCCAGTCGGTCGTGCCGCGCGCTCGGCGCCCGCTGGTGAGCGCGGCGCGGCTGGTCCGTGACTTCGGAATGGGCAGGCGCAACGCGAACCGCAGCCGTAGCGGCATGCCGCGAGTGATGTCGACGGAGACGACGCTGGTGGGGCGCACGTCAACCGGGAAGTCGAGCACGGTGGTCGCCAGCTTGTCCCAGACGATGGCCACGGCCGCGCCGTGATCCTCGAACTGGTGGCGCAGTTCGCGCTCCGTGTAGAGCGGGTTGTGCTCCACCACGATCGCACCGAGCCGCAGCGCCGCGTAGAAGGCGACGACATGCTGCGGGCTGTTCGGCATCACGAGAGCAACCCGGTCGCCGTGCTTCACCCCGAGTTTGCGCAGGCCGTTCGCGACTCGCAGAACCTCGTTCTGCAGCTCGCCGTAGGTGGTGCTCTGCCCGAAGAAGTCGAGGGCGGCACGGCCGCGATACCGTCGAGCAGACTCCTCGAACATCTCGACAAGGGTCTGGGTGGGCGTCGGGATGTCGGCGGGCACACCCTTCGCGTACGACGTCAGCCAGGGCCGCTCGGTAGTGGACATGCCTTGATCTTGACACGACGGGCTGAGTGCGATTCCCCCCTTGCGCAACCGGCCCTCCAGTAGCCCGGCCTAGGCTTGATGAATGCCCCACGACGAGTTGCTGACCATAGCCCGAACGATCGCGCTGGAGGCCGGCGCACTCGCGAAGAAGCGGCGGTCGGAGGGCGTCAGCGTGGCCGCAACCAAGTCGTCCGCGGTCGACGTTGTCACCGAGGCAGACCGCGAGACCGAGCGGCTGATCCGGGATGCCCTCGCCGCCGCCCGCCCGAATGACGGGTTTTTCGGGGAGGAGAGCGGGGCAGAAACCGGCACCAGCGGGCTCACCTGGCTCGTCGATCCCATCGACGGAACCGTCAACTTCCTCTACGGCATCCCGCACTACGCCGTCAGCATCGCGGTCGTCGAGGGCGAGCCCGATCCGCTGTCATGGACGGCGCTCGCGGCGGCCGTGGTCAACCCGGCCAGCGGCGAGGTGTTCACCGCAACCGCGGGCGGCGGCGCGTGGCTCGGCGACAGCGCCATCAGCGTGGCCGACCCTGTCGACCTCTCGCAGGCGCTCGTCGGCACGGGGTTCGCCTACGACTCCGAGGTGCGGGCGCAGCAGGGTGCGGTGGTCGCGAGCCTGCTGTCGCAGGTTCGGGATGTCCGCCGCCTCGGCACCGCGTCGCTCGACCTGTGCTTCGTGGCCTCCGGCCGGCTGAACGCGTACTACGAGCGCACCCTCAGCCCGTGGGACCACGCGGCGGGTGCGCTCGTGGCCCGGGAGGCGGGCGCCACGGTCAAAGGCGCCGGCGACGCCGCGCCCAGCCGTGACTTCATCCTCGCCGCTCACCCCGACCTGGTGGCGCAGCTGGAAACCGCCCTCGGAGTGCGCTAGATCCGCATCCAGACGGTCGTGTCGCGGGGCAGTGCCCCGCCGACGATCTCCTCGCTCGACAGCAGCATCTCGCCGACGGGCAGCTCGAGGGCGATCTTCCCGAGGTTGGTGATCACCGTGACATCCCCGTTGCGGAACGCGACGACCTTCTTGCCGTATTCGCTGATCCACTCCACCGCGCCGGTGCCGAGTCCGTGTTCCGTGCGAAGAGAGAGCGCCGTCTTGTACATCTCGAGGGTGCTGCCGGGCACGCCGTCCTGCGAGTCGCGCGCGAAGCGGTTCCAGTCCGCAGGCTGCGGGAGCCAGCTCTTGCCGGTCGTGTTGAAGCCGTACGCGACTTCGTCCGCCTCCCAGGGGATCGGCACCCGGCAGCCATCGCGACCGTACTTCTCGCCGTTGGTGCGGAACCAGGTCGGATCCTGCCGCGCATCGTCGGGCAACTCCATGTCTTCGGGCAGGCCGAGCTCTTCACCCTGGTAGATGTACGAACTGCCGGGCAGCGCCAGCATCAGGGATGTCGCGGCGCGCGCCCTGCGCAGGCCGATCGTCGGGTCGGGCTTGCCGGGGGTGTCCGGACCGATGCCCGAACCCTGCGCCGGGGTGTCCTTCGGCAGCGAGAGCCGCGAGGCGTGGCGCACGACGTCGTGGTTGGAGAGCACCCAGGTGCTGGGGGCGCCGACACCCGCGAAAGCGTCGAGCGAGTTCTGGATGATTCGCCGCAGCGCCGAGGCCTTCCAGTCGGCGAACATGTAGGCGAAGTTGAACGCCTGGCTCATCTCATCGGGCCGCACCCACAGCGCCATCTTCTCGAGCGGGTCGACCCAGGCTTCGGCGCACAGCACGCGGTCGCCCTCGTACTCGGCGAGCACGGCGTGCCACTCCCGCCAGATCTCGTGCACGCCCTCCTGGCCCCAGTAGGGCGGGTCGTCGACGATGTCGGGGTCAAGGATGCCCGGGGCGAGGTCCGTGGACTCGATGATCGTGCTGCCGCCCATGCTCGCGCCGTCGGCCGGAGGCGTGTAGTCGGGGAGTCCCGCCTTCTTGATCATCCCGTGGGCGACATCCACTCGGAAGCCGTCAACGCCGCGATCGAGCCAGAAGCGCAGGACATCGTGGAACTGGCGTCGAACCCACGGGTTCTCCCAGTTGAGGTCGGGCTGCGACCGGTCGAAGATGTGCAGGTACCACTGGCCCGGGGTGCCGTCGGGGTTGGTCGTGCGCTCCCACATCGAGCCGCCGAACACCGACTGCCAGTTGTTCGGAGCGATGTCGCCGTTCGGGCCCTTGCCGTCGCGGAACATGTAGCGGTCGCGCTCGGGTGAGCCCTCGGGGGCCGCCAGCGCCTCCTGGAACCAGGCGTGCTGGTCGGAGCTGTGGTTGGGCACCATGTCGACGATGACCTTGAGCTCGAGTTCATGCGCGGTCTCGAGTAGCGCATCGAAGTCCGCGAGCGAACCGAACAGCGGGTCGACGTCGCGATAGTCGGCGACGTCGTAGCCCGCGTCCTTCTGCGGTGAGGTGAAGAAGGGCGACAGCCAGATCGCGTCGATGCCGAGTTCGGCGAGAGCCGGGAGCCGACGGGTGATGCCCACCAGGTCGCCGATGCCGTCGCCGTCGGAGTCCGCGAACGAGCGCGGGTAGATCTGGTAGATGACGGCGCTGCGCCACCATTCCGAGCCGGTAGTCGTCACCAGGGCTTGAGTTTCGGGCGCGACGGAATCCGTGGTGCTCTCGGCTGTCATGCCAACACGATACGGCATCTCAATCGGCATGCAAGCGCTTGCATTTTCGGCTGTCGCGCCGCCTCGGGACCCCCGTCGTAACCCGCGCGGAGGGCGGGCTGCAGAATGCTAGTCTCTTACGGTGCCAAATGGCGGATGAGTCGTTTGTGCGCCCCCTTAGCTCATTGGTAGAGCACTTCCTTGGTAAGGAAGAGGTAGTGGGTCCGATTCCCACAGGGGGCTCGGTCATCCGTAACGGATGTCGAGGCTGAGTAGCTCAGTTGGTTAGAGCGCACGACTCATAATCGTGAGGTCGCGGGATCGTGCCCCGCCTCAGCTACCAATGTTTGTCTGGCAGAACCGGCCGGGCCTGTTTTCAGGTGTAGCCGAACGTGTAGCCGATCGTCAAGAAGCTCGAAATTCGCGAGCGGCTCGCGCTTGCGCTCGACGGGCCACCAGGCGCTGCAGTCGCTTCACCAGCACAGGCTCCGCTGCGAGCGCCTCAGGCTTCGCGATCACCTTCAGCAGCAGCTGGTGATACCGGGCCGAGGTCAGCCCGAAGGTCTCCAGGATTGCTGCCTCCTTGCGCCCCTGGTGGGGCCAGGAGCGTGCCTCGAATTGCAGGATGGCGCGGTCGCGCTCAGAGAGCTCGGGTAGCTCGGGCATGTCCCCATAATGGCGGACAACCACTGACAGCGGCTAGAGGCCGATGAACCCTGCTCGCAATATCCCGCCGAGGAACAGGGCGAGGATGGGGCTGAACCCCAGGACGATCCCCCACACCGCCTGCGCTCGGCGCTTGCCGTTGAGACGGTTCGCGGTGGATACCCCGATGAAGCCGAAGATGATCGCGAGCAGCCCGGGAACTCCGGTCACCATCAGGGTGAGGATGAGCAGGAGAGGATCCATTCCGTAGCTGACCGTGCCGACGGCGAAGGCAATCCCAGACGCAATCGCTCCGAGGATTACGCTCGCGAGGGCAAGCGAGTTGTTCGGGGCGGCCATCTGAGGCGAGTAGCTCATGCGCCGGACTATACCGGCCGAGCGGGTCTGTGGACAGATCGGCCGTTGATTGCGGCTCCCTTGCTAGCGTCTGACCATGGACGACGACCTGCCGGATCCTGACGCCACCTTGCTCGGTGAGATGGTCCTCGTCGACGACGACCCCGAAGTGCTTGCCGGCATGCGCCGTCTGGCCGAGCTGCGCAAGCTTGAGGGTGGACTGCCAGAGGGTCGGCCCTAGAATCGTCGCGAGGCCTCCAGCGAGATCACGAACCTGATCGTCTGGAGACTCACCTACTTCACACAGCGCGGCCGGGCGCTCCCTCACTGGAGCATCATGGGCACGAACAAGCGGTACGCAGACCGCATCGCCCGCGAGATCTCCGACAAGATCGACGGGATTGTCGCCCGCCCACCCCTGCAGATGCCCGTCGTTCGCAACTGGCAACCACCCTGGCCACCGATCCGGATCTCCGAGGTCGAGTGGGTGATCATGCGCGACAGCAAGCTCGAGCCGGCCGGGGTCATCCGGATGATGAAGATGGGACCGCGCAACGAGACGTTCTTCCGCGTCGTCACCTGGGCGCCTACCTCGGAGGGGCGGAAGCTGGTCGGGTACTTCGACAGTCTCGGGACCGCTGACCGGTCGATCCTCTTCGACCCGCTATTCCACCGGAAGGACTACACCCCACCGGTCGGGCCGAACGGACGAGCGGCCGGTGAGGGGTGAGCTTCGAGATCGCTACGCGCCAGCTGGCGGGGCAGCCTCGTCGATGATGTACTCCACCGCCCGACGCCAGTCGTCGGTGGCGGGCTCGTCATACTTGCCCTCCTCTCCAGCGAAGTCGATCGTGTACTCGGGACTGCCGTCCGACGCGGCCTGCGTGGCGAGGACGGTGCCGAGGTACTGGTCGCGGTCGTAGACCCGCCACTGCTCGCTTTCGCGCTCCTCGAGGCGGTAGGTCTTCCCCGCGTACTCGTAGCTGCCCTCGGCTGATTCAGGTCCGTCTTCCATGCCTCCACGGTATCCGCCTGGGAACGACGAAGCACCCCCACCAGCGGCCGGAGCCGTGGTGGGGGTGCGAGACGTACTAACTGCAAACGGAGGAGTTCATCGAGGGTGGTGCGGGTATCCCATGCCTGAGATGTTTAGGACTATTCGAGCAGGTTTCCCGTAACCGGCTCGGCGGCGAACCATCGCCCGACGAAAACTTTCCCAGCCGCGCTCAGCGTGTACAAGTCGTAGCCACTGACCCGCTTGCCTTCCGAAAGGAAACGCACGGTGCCATCGGGGTTCTCCACGGCCCTTATCTGATTCCCAGGACGTGACGAGTAGTCAAGAACCTGGGGAGGCGTCTCAACCTCCACCAGACCGTCGCGAACGAGATTGCGAAAACTGAGAGTGACGAAGTCGCTGAAATCGATCTCTATCCGAGAATCGAGGCCTTCGCTCACAAACGTCTCAAGAAGTCGCCGTTCGACCTCCGAATAGCGTCCGTTGAGAACCGCGAGATTTGCTTTGAACGCTCGCATCGACTTCAGGGGAATGTCTCCATGATCGAATCGAAAATGATCATTACGACACAAGACGATCATGTTCTCGAATCGGTGCTCGCCGACGGCGGACCAAGGCTCAATGTGTGCGTACTCCAAGGGTCCAGGCACGCGACAGGACGGTATCGCGCACCTATATCCGGCCTCTTCACTGAGTTCTCGTTGCAGCGCGACAGGAATAGCTGGGCGACCATCGGGCATGGCCACACCCTACTGCGCGGGTCACTTTCAGTTCTATGATTAGCGCCATGCCCACGCCCATCGACCGCCTATTGATGTGGCTGCGTCGTCGGGACGACCCGACCGCGACCATCCCTTGCGGCCAATGCGGGACGCCAACCCGGAACATCGATGCCGTCAGCGGCTTCATGGTTTCAGGCTCGTACTGCTCGCAAGCGTGCGCGGAAAATGCGTCCGACGCTACGGCCTGGTAACTACACCCAGGCGGTGCCCGACCAACGCAGTCGCTCGTTCGCGGGAGCTGGTGTCAGGAGCGGGGCGATGTCAGCGGCGAGCCTGGGGACGACATCGACGGTGTAGCTGTATCCGTAGGGGTGGTACCCGTCTGAACTGTCGCTGGTGTTCCACCCGGTCGTGTCGATCCACGTCACAGCGTCGGGGTTGCTGCATAGCGGGATGGCTGCGGAAATCGCGGCGGCTTTGATGCCCCGGAGGTTCCTGATCAGAGCTATTGGGGTATCAGGGAACTTGGTCAGGGCGGCGTTCAGCCATGAGACCGCCGCGGCTGTCACTGCCGCGTCTGTGCCTGCCGAGTCGTTCGTTCCCGGCATGAACGCAATCAACGCGGGGGCGGTGGAGTAGGTAGCGGGTTTCCCGTTCCACAGGTTGCCGAAGAGAGTGCCGAACGCCGGAACGGAATCGTCACCCGACCTGCTGAGTCCGACACCGCCGAAGCCCTGAACCCCCGCCTCCATTCCGAGTGCTTCCGCAAGCAACGGCCCCCACCCCAAGCGCGGCGAGTTCACAAGGAACGGGGTTACTGCGGCGTCAGGCACGGATGGGGTGAGCGCGAGGACTCCGATGCTGAGCGAGTCCCCGACGGCGAGCAGCCAACTCGGGAGGTGGGCTGCCGGTCGCGTCGTGATGGTGCTCGCAGAGCTGAAGCCTGCGAATGCGAACGCGTAGGTCTGATTCGTCCACTTCCCCGAGAGCCCCGAACCGCTCCACTCGAAAGCGATCTCCACAGTCGTCACCGGCCAAGTCCGCGACTGCGGGAGGGGCAGAGGTGTATTTGCTGAGATGAGGGTCCGAACCCATGGACCCTCGTTCACCCGATACTCGATGATTGCCCTGCGCGTCTCTGCGCCCGCGAGCGTGAACACGGCCACCAGATCGGCGGGTGCGCTGCTGATGACCGCTTTGATGCGAGCACCGTAGTTGATCGTCATGGCGCGGGTGGACGTGACATCCCAGCATCCGGGGCTGTACCAAATGTTCGCGTCGTTAGGGGCGATGGTGGTCATGCTTGCACCCAGAAGTCTCTCGTCAGCATGTCGGTCGGTTCAGTCGTTCCGACGTAGGTCACTGCTCCGCCCGGGGCGGATGTCGGGCGGGGAGGGTATCCGGTCTCATCGAGAACGAGAGCGCTGGCAGATGAGAGGTGCGCGAGGATGAGCGTGCTTCCGTCCCAAGTGGACTCGGCGGATGGTGGCGTGACCGGGGTGCCGACGTATCGTGCCGTGGTCCCCTTTTGTGTGGTGTAGTCGTTCGGGCTGAATGAGACGCGCACTTCATCGAACTGTGCCGCGAAGTTGTCCGCTGAGGTAGCCGAGGTGAACCCGCCGATGTAGAGAAACGCATCCATGGTCGGCGTGGTCACGGGTGAGCGCGGACCAATGACTCTCACACCGTCGACCCAAACTCCTTGAACCAAGCAAGCGGAGGGAACGCCAAACCCGTCAACCAGAAGAGACACGACATATGCGACATGATGCCAAGCACCGTCACAGATATTCACCCCACCCGAAACCGAAGGGTCACCGTAAAAAACCAGTCCGCCCGTAGTGAGGCCCACATATGAACGGACGCCGTAGAACAGAACGGCAGCGGCGGATGGCACGGCAGATCGCTTGACCCATCCCTCGACGGTGTAATCCCCGGTACGAAGGGGCAGCACGGTGTATCTCAGCACGGCACCGCTAACCGCGTTTCCGAACTTCCCGGTGTTGGTGTAGTTCGGAGTGCCGCGCGCGACCGTCAGGTTCACTGGTTCCGCGTGCGGGCCCTCCACGAGCGTGAACGAGTAGTTCGCGCCGGCGAGAGCGGTGCCAACAGCCGAAACTGCCGCGGCCGTGACTGTCGGCGCTGCCGCAAGAGTGGTTGCAATCGCGGTCGATATGGATGCTTCGGACAGTCGCACCGGCACCTGCGATTCGGGCTGTTTGCCGCTCGAATCTAGGGAGCCCACGCCCGATACTGCACCCTTCTGGGTTTCGATCCGAGAATCCGCTCGAGCGTCGACCGCGGTCCGTGCCGTACCCGGCGCCGCGATGACACCAGCCACCGCAGAAGACGTGACGGTAGCGTCCGACCCGGGCGCTCCCTGCGCACCGGTGTTCCCCTGAGGACCCTGCGGCCCCGGGGTCAGCTCGATCTCAGCAATCTGCTGAGCCAGATCGGAGTCGCCCTGCTCGCGCAAGGTCGCCTCCCCAGCGACGGCGGTGACGATCGTCTGCGCGACCGTGGGCGCCTTCGTGATCGGCTCGCGAGTATCCGGATCAATGTCGACCAGCACCTTGAAGTCGAACGGACCCGCACCCTCCGGGAAAACGACATCGCGGATGACCGACAGGTCCCTCTTCCCGTCAATGACGCCGGCAGAGAGATGCCACCAGTACTCCTCCGGCAGGTCCTCCAACGAGATCTCAGTCACACCCGTCGCGGAGATCTCAGCGGTCACCTGCAGCGGGAACGTCACCTCAGCCCCCTCGACCCGCACAGCACGCTTCGACCCCGCCTCGAACACGGTGGCCACGAAGTACGCAGACGTCGGCTTGGCGGCGCCCAGATCGTCACCAAGAGCAGCAATGCGGATGACAGGCATGACGCCCCTTTCCATCAAACGAGATCAAGTGCCCGACGCCCACAAGGGGCGCCGGGCTACAGGGTGGTTACTGGCAGGACTCGCACTGTTCGTCGTCCATCGGATCGACCGGCACGTAGTACCCGTCGACCTGGTCGCGGTCCATCAGGCGGAGGGCGTGCTCGAGGTGTTCGCGAGCGCGAGACCACCGACAGCGATGCCGACGTACGCGACGACACCCTGAGCCCCGAGGATCTCGGGGGTGAGCGGGATGCCCGCTCCGAGGAAGTAGGCGACGATGCCGCCCACGACGACCGCGCCGCCTGCGTAGGCGGCGTAGACGATCTTCCGGGCTCGGCCGGAGGGGATGATGTTGCCGAGGTTCGGCGGGGTGTTGCTCATGAGCTGCTCCTTCTAGGGAATGAGGAAGACCCGGCACGGGCCTTCGGTAGTTGAGGTGGTGCTGTCGGTGTAGGTGATGAGCCAGTTGCCTTCGTCCTGACAGGTAATCGTTGCGATACCGCGCCCCTCCGCTCCGGGCGCTCCAGGCGACCCGGGATCACCATCGGCGCCGGGAGGACCCTGCGGGCCGGGCACAGACGAGTCGCCGCCGTCACGGCCAGCCGGACCAGGAACAGTCGAGGCCGGGCCGGGCTCCCCGCGGCAGTCCATCCGGACCGAGCAGTACTCGAGGATCGCGATTCGGACGTCTGCAGGGGTGACGCTGTCGCCCTTCGGGCCGCGCTCCCCGGTCGCTCCAGGCGTGCCCGGTGTTCCGGTGATCACCTCGGCTGGCTTGTCAGCCTCCGGGACCACTCCCTCGTCGAGGAGCTGCTCGTACAGCTGCTGCGCGTTTGCCTGCGAGGACTGCAGGTCTGACCGGAGAGCTGCGTTCTGGTACATCAGGTAGCTGACGAAGAGCAGGGCGAGCAGGATGCCGAGGACTGCGACGATGTTGGCGATGAAAGCTGAGCGGCTGCGGTTCATGGTGTTAGCCCTCCGTTGAGTAACCAGCCCACGAGAGCGACACCCAACGGGCCCAAGATGAGGCCGTATACGAACAGGCGATTGCGACCGCGCTGGTCCTCCAGCGCTTTGTCGCTCGCTGCCTGCGCCGTCTTCGCTTGCTCGATCTTCGTCCGCAGCTCGGCGTTGTCGGCCGCGACATCATCGATGCGGGCGCTCATCGCCGCCTTCTCGACCGTGTATACCCCCAAGGGAACGGTCTGCGCGAGGACATTCTTCAGCGCAGTCTCGACACGCTCGATACCTCGGTACAGCTCCCAGTTGCCTGGCTCCTTGCCAACTTCCTCGGGCATCAGGTCCTCTCCTGCTCGAGTTGAGCGATTCGCTCCTCGTGGTCCCGGCCAACGACACCGAAACCGACAGCTGCGAAGTAGTCGTAGTTGATGCCCGCTGGTGACCCGTCGTCGTTGGTGAACACGAACATGCCCAACCCAGCCGCGATGAGCTCCTCGGCGAGATAGCCGGGCTCGATCGGGACCTCCATGGTCGGGTCGTGGTTCGGGTTGTCCGGGTTATCCCGAATGTCGATCACGGCCTTGTACTGGAAGATCCGCGCCCCGCACTCGAGGAACGCAGCAGCCGGCGCGGGAAACGGTTCGATGTTGGTCTTCTTCGCGACCGTCGAGGGCGCGTAGCCGACGACACCAGACTGATGCGTCCAGTTAGTGCGACGGGTCCCACCGAGCGCGGAGACGTCGGTGTTGTAGACCCCGAGAGAAGTGAGGCCGCCGAGGTTCGCTTCGCCGTCGACCTGTAGCGCGCCGCCTACCTCGAGGTCGCCACCCACGCCTGCGTTTCCCGCGACATCCACGTTTCCCGTAGCGGTCATGCTGCCCGTGGTGAACCCGGACGACAGGTAGGCGGTGACCGCTGTCCCGACGTTCGCGGCGATGTTCGCCACCGCCTCCTGCACTTGCTGAACTAGCCCGACCAGCGAAGTTCCGTTGGGCTGCTGCAGAGTGCGGATCTGATCCCACATCTTGCCGAGCTCTTCACGCACTAGCTGGAAGAAGTCGTCCTTGCTCGTCGGTGTCATCCCGCCCATCAGGACCCCACCTCCACCGTCGTCACCGTCACCCAGTCGCCCTCATCACCGGACAGCGCGGCGATCTCCCGCCGGTACCCACCTGGTGGCGAGTCGGGAATCTCGGGGTCGCCGACGATGATCAAGTCGCACAGGTCGCCGATGTTGTACTGCCCGAGGTAGGGCTTCTCGTCCTTCTTCACGTCGAAGATCCAGACCTCGACGAGGCCCTGCACCTGCCCAAGATCCGCGGCCGCGTACGCACGCAAGGTGGGTCGTTCGACGACGTCGGTGTGGGAGGTGTTCACCGTCTCGCGCAGCGGGAACCCGCTGTCGATCAGGTTGGAGTCGGTCACCCGTTCCACGAGGGCGACGTCGAGAGACCGGCCGCCAGTTGCCCACGCGACCGATGCCAGCCCGTCGCCATCCCAGTCGACCTTCAGCCCCTTCGTGGACGTCTGCTTGGCCGACAGGTCCCAGCGGTGCACGGAGGTCGACCGGATCGCCGGCTGCTCATCGGTGCCCGTCGTGAGTACCCACTCCACACCCCGCCGGTCCTCCTGATATCGGGCGGCCAGCGCGACGTCGGGACCGTTCTCGCGGGCGATGAGGTCGGATATCGCGCTCTCGACCGACTTGAAGTCGACGCCTTGGTAGGTCTTCTCATGAGTGCCGGCGACGTCGGCGGGCAGCACGATCGGGAGGTCCGAAGCTGGCCAGGTCATCATCTGCTCGATGAGCTTCTTGATGATGGTGCCGAGCGACCATCCGGTGAACTCGGTCTTCAGGGCCGGGTTCGGCATGGTCTTCGTGGTGTCAGCCGGATCCGGGATCACAAAGTCTGCAGGGTCGATGTCCAGCGCAGCGCTCGGGAGCACGGTGCGGTCCTCGAAGAACCGGCGCATGCCCTTACCTGGCAGGGTCTTCTTGCCCCCGTCGCGGTCGTATGACGGCTGCCCGAGCGGACCTGCACAGGCGAACCACTCACCGCCCTCGATCTCTTCGACGATCGCGAGCGCCGTCTTCCCGGGGGTCGCCGCGTTGCGGAGGTCCAGGGCGCGCACGTCGTCGTCGAGCACGTCGACGGTGGCCGAGCACTCGTCGGCACGGTTCCGGCGCTGCGACCACCGGTAGCTCGTGTAGGGGATCGGAACTATGCGGCGACCGGTGAGGAGGTCAGCAATGAACACGGTGCCCACGATGACCTCCTCCGGTCTAGCTCTTCAGTCGCTCGGCCTGCTTGTCGGCCACCTTGTCCGGGACCGCGGCAACCGCGGCACCGACCTGGCTGACCGCAGCGAGCAGGCCCGACAGGTCCACGCCCTCGGTATCGCCGTCCTCGCCCAGCTCGGGCAGCCCGTCGAGGACCTCCTGCAGCTTGGTCAGCACCGGCGACAGATCGACTGTGGCGCTGATGTCCGGCGCGATCAGTGTCAGGTAGCCCTTGCAGATCTCGAGCTGCTCAGAGAACATGACGTCGTTGTTGTCGTTGTTCTTCAGCCGCTGCAGCAACTGGACGTGAGCGACCTGCTGGATGCGTGCACGCTTGCCGCCGACGAGCGACTGGATCTCGATAGCCCCGCCGACGACGGGCACGATAACGAATGACATGAGCTTCTTCTTCCTCGGAGTGTTGTCGATCGGTTCCGATCCACCGCCAGCTGGGGTGAGACCGTTCGGGATGCCGCCGGCGTAGTTGGTCGTCCAGCCGCGGTACCGGAGCCCCAGAGCGCGCATGCTCTTGTCGGTTTCCGTCCACGTGCGGATTCGCAGGTACCCGTACGACTGCCCGAGGGAACTGCCACCACCCTCCAAGTCGACGGCCACATGCCCGTCCGCCATGGTCGTGGCCAGTCCCGCCTGGGGCCCCCACCAGTGGTAGGCGCCGAGCGGAGCGACACTCGGCACCGGGCTCATCGCCCCCGAGTTATTGCCGCCCCTCGTGGCCGTGGAGTAATCCCGGATGGGCGGGACCGCCCAGCCGCGGACCCACTGAGTGAACGTGCGCGCGGTCACCCCGCACAGGCCATCCCAGTTGCTGTACTTCTTCGTCGCGAACGCGATTGGCAGATCGGACGGCTTCGGGAACAGGCCCTTGAACTCGTTGAACTTGGCGGTCAGCCCCATGTCTAGACCACGCCCTGGATGCGAACGGTCATCGCTCCGGTGCCGGTGCCGAAGAAGATCGTCACTCCGTCGAAGGTGCCCGAATTGACCACCGCGCCCGCGAGGGTCTGGACGTATCCGTCGGTGTCGTAGGACTTCGCGAAGATCCGCTTCGCACCGCGAGTGGTCGCTGGTCCATGGAACTCGAACT
>Ga0247739_10000161_pt1 | contig 22931 bp, 22 predicted proteins | sample UWRJL058202B2_FD_180943 | JGI IMG/M metagenome (GOLD analysis project Ga0247739, IMG submission 180943) | Plant litter microbial communities from Arlington Agricultural Research Station in Wisconsin, United States - UWRJ-L058-202B-2 | ecosystem: Environmental > Terrestrial > Plant litter >...
TACCTCCCTTGGGAATGCCTGATTCTTTATTTAGAAAAAGCAATTTTACGCGTCAAAAAATCAATTATTCATTTACCGATAAAAAGTTTTCCACTTATATTCTGGACTCTAAAATCCAGGTAAGGCCGGGAGAATATTATAGTCAGCAAAAAGAAAGAGATACACAACGCCAGTTATCCTTGACGGATCAGTTTCGGTTTATTAATTATAGCTATAAATTGGATTCTACGGGACATGGAATCCAGGGAACATTTAAGGCAATTCCGCTGGATAAATATCAGTTTTCAACAGACGTTGGACTTAATGTAATCCAATTGCAGGGAGCTCCAGGTCCTTTTGCTAACTTTTCATATAAGATCAGAAATGTTTTTAATGGCCTGGAAAACTTTGAAGCCAATGTACGGGGTGGTATTGAACTGGTACCTGGTTTTTTGAGCAACAGACAAATTTATCGTAGTGAAGAGATTGGTATTAATACTTCCCTGCTTTTTCCGAGATTGCTTCTTCCGGGTAATTTTTTCCAGCGAAAATTTTCAGGATATAATCCTCGTACGCAGGTAGGTTTGGGGTATAATTTTGTAAAACGACCAGAATATGCGCGGACAAATTTTAAAACTGCTATGACTTATTCCTGGCAGCCCAACAACTTTACACTGTATAATTTATCGCTGATCGATCTGAACGTATTAAATACTTCCCGAAAAGATTCGGCTTTCAGCAAGTTACTGGATGATCTTTATTTACAGGGAAATAATCTTAGAAATAGCTTTTTAAAATCTTTTGTGTCCGATGTAAATTTCACATACGTCTACAATACAAATTCAATTAGCGGTCCACCAAAGAATGCACGTTATTTTAGAGTATCGCTTGAATCCGGTGGTACTTCGTTGAATATTCTGCCTGGCCAGAAACAGTTGATCAAAAATATTTTTCAGGATAGCTTGCAATTTTATAAATATCTGCGCTGGAATATTGATTTTCGCCGCTACTGGCCGGTTGGCAGGAAATCTGCTTTTGTAGCCCGAATCAACAGTGGTGCTATTTATAGTTATGGAGATAATAAAGTACCGCCTTATGAAAAATACTTTTTTGCAGGTGGATCTAACAGTCTGAGAGCCTGGCTGCCTCGTCGTTTAGGTCCGGGTTCTTCTACTCCAAAGCTGACCGCCACCAATTTTTCAATAGAGGCTCCGGGAGAATTTTTGCTGGAAGGCAATCTGGAATGGAGAGGATATTTGGCTCACTTTTTCGGAGATATTAATTATGCATTTTTTATTGATGCAGGAAACGTTTGGAATAATAACAGCTCTGGCTCAGATGATGCAAAAAAACAGGAATTTAAAGCAAATACTTTTGTAAAAGATATAGCAATTGGCTCCGGTTTTGGTATTCGTTATGACTTATCTTTTTTTATTCTCCGGTTTGATTTTGGAATAAAAGTTTACGATCCTTCTGTACAACGGTTTATATTGGATGAATTTGATTTTGGTAAACCATTTAACCGGACCCAATCTAATTTTCTGAATGTTAATCTGGGTGTGGGTTATCCGTTTTGATATTATTTCCTATTCGTTTCCCAGGGTTGTACCCTGGGCTGAGATATGGAAGCCTTTCAGGCTAGCGTACTCTTAGTAACTCTTCTTCCCCCTTTCCTCCCTCCCTGCGTTAATTATTCTTAAAACTGAAATTGCATTCTATGACAGTTTGTCAGTTTCCCGTATTTCTTCGTACCTTTGCCTTTTCAATTTTGGTTCTATTCATATCAAAAGTGATGGTTTTTTGTAAAGCCAAAGACATAAATTAAATTCAGTATCCCCGTCAAATGGAGCATAGAATTGCCACATCATTAAAAATATTAACGCAATCTGATAAAGATGCATGCGAAACAGTGCATGTTTTGGAAAATGAGCCTGCTTCAGAGAAAAAAAGACTTTTTATAGAAAGCTATGGCTGTCAGATGAACTTCGCTGACAGTGAAATTGTGGCTTCTGTGATGCGTGAAGCTGGCTTTGCGACTACTTCCGACGCAGAGAATGCCGATTTGATTTTTTTAAATACCTGCGCCATACGTGACAATGCCGAACAACGTGTAAGAACAAGGCTTAAGCAACTGAACGTTTATAAAAAGAAAAAACCTGGTATGCTCATTGGTGTATTAGGTTGCATGGCAGAACGTCTGAAAGCAAAATTGCTGGAAGAAGAAAAAATGGTTGATATCGTAACCGGGCCTGATGCTTACCGTGATCTTCCGCGTTTGGTTGAAGAGGCAGAAACCGGCCAGAAAGGTGTAAATGTTTTTTTATCAAGAGAAGAAACTTATGCGGATATTTCTCCGGTAAGATTAAACTCGAATGGAATTACAGCTCTGATCTCAATCATGCGTGGCTGTGATAATATGTGCAGTTTTTGCGTAGTGCCTTATACCCGTGGAAGGGAAAGAAGCCGTGATCCATTTTCAATTGTAAAAGAAGCGCAGGATTTATTTGCGCAGGGTTACAAGGAAGTTACGCTTTTAGGTCAAAATGTTGACAGCTATAAATGGAGCGGAACAGCAGATGGTTCATCAGGTAAAATGATTCCTCAGTTAGCAGGATCTTCTGAGAATTCCATGCAAATTAATTTTGCAAAGCTGCTGGAAATGGTAGCACTTATCAGTCCGGAACTACGTGTACGTTTCAGTACTTCGCATCCTAAAGATATTACGGACGAAGTACTTTATACGATCAAGAAATTTGATAATATCTGTAAGTACATACACTTGCCAGCCCAAAGCGGAAATAGTCGCGTTCTTGAAATAATGAACCGCACTTACGACCGGGAATGGTACCTGGAAAGAATCGATAGTATTCGCAGGATACTCGGTGATGAATGTGGTATCTCTCATGATATGATCGCAGGTTTTTGCACTGAAACCGAAGAAGAACATCAGGATTCACTTTCCTTACTTGAATACGTGCGGTTTGATTTCGGTTATATGTTTGCTTATTCGGAGCGCCCGGGTACGCCGGCTGCCAAGAAATTTAAAGACGATATTTCTCCTGAAATAAAACAGCGCAGACTTGCCGAGATCATTGCAATTCAGCAGCGTGTTTCTGCTGAACGTAACCAAAAGCTGATTGGTACTGTTCAAAAAGTGTTGGTAGAAGGTACATCCAAACGTTCTCAGGATGACTTTTCGGGACGCAGCGATCAAAATAAAGTTGTGATTTTTCCACGGGAAAATTTCAAAAAAGGAGATTATGTCAATGTATTAATTACAGAAACGACATCAGCTACATTGAGAGGTAAAGCCTGTTCGGAAATAGAAGTTTTGCAATATTAAACTTATTCAAACAACATGCAGCTTTTTGACACTTTGCTGCATGATAATCAATATAAAAGCTAATAGCCATCGGCAATGTCCGGTTATGCTAAAAGCCAACCGCTATTTGAATGAATTCATCTGAAATACAAGCAGTAAAAAACAGATTTGGAATAATTGGTACTTCCCCGGTATTGAATCACGCTATTAATGTGGCAATACAGGTGGCGGCAACCGACCTTACCGTTCTGATAACTGGTGAAAGTGGAAGTGGTAAAGAATCTTTTTCAAAAATTATTCATAGCATCAGTTCAAGAAAACATGGGCCTTTTATTGCTATTAATTGTGGAGCTATCCCGGAAGGAACCATTGATTCTGAACTTTTTGGGCATGAAAAAGGAGCATTTACAGGTGCATTGGATTCAAGAAAAGGATATTTTGAAACGACAAACGGAGGAACTATTTTTCTGGATGAAGTAGGAGAAATGCCTTTGGGTACACAGTCCCGCTTGCTTCGGGTACTTGAAAACGGAGAATATATACGGGTTGGCTCTTCCAAAGTAATGAAAACCAATGTCCGTGTTGTGGCTGCTACCAATGTCAATTTACTGGAAGCTGTAAATAACAGCAAATTCAGGGAAGATCTTTATTACCGTCTTAATACTGTCCCAATTTATGTACCTCCGCTTCGTGATCGTGGTGAAGATGTATTGTTGCTATTCCGAAAATTTACCAATGATTTTTCTGAAAGATACCGGACCAAACCGGTTAGGCTGGATGCAGATGCCCGCAATCTTTTATCTCAATATGCATTTCCGGGTAACATACGCCAGCTTAAAAATATAGCCGAACAGATTACTATTCTGGAAACAGACAAAGAATTGCCAATTACTGCGGAAACATTAAATATTTATCTGAATCCGGTACAGCCATCCAGCCGCAAAGCGTTGGTTCCTGTAAGAAGTTTGGATGACCCGTCTAACTCATTTTCAGAAAGAGAACTGCTTTACAAGGTGCTTTTTGATATGCGACGGGATGTGACCGAATTGAAAAAGCTGGTATTGAACGTTTTAGAGAATGAAAAATATGGCGGTGAAATTCTAAAAGACCATCAGGAATTATTTAACTCTATAAACAATCCTGAACCGATTATTTCTACACCAACAACGGAACCGTCAAGATTATTAACTCCCTATCCGCAACGGAATAATGTAGACCTGGACAGATATTCTGATGAACGCAGTGAAATTGAGGACGTTGTTCATGTAACCGCAGAAGAAGAATCGCTTTCACTGGAAGATAAAGAGAAAGAAATGATCATTAAAGCTCTTCGTAAAAATAACAATAAGAGAAAATATGCTGCCAGTGCATTAGGAATTTCGGAGCGTACGTTATACCGGAAGATTAAGCAATATGATATTGAAGAATAAAAATAGTATGAAAAACGAATTATTTAAAATGAGTTTTTACATAAAAAAAAGAGTAAAAAATGCAGGTATTTCCTCTTCAATGAAGAGGTTTGTACTACTATTCTTAATTTTCAACTCGACATTTTTTATTTCCGGCTGTGGCATTTATTCATTCAGCGGAACCAATTTGTCGCCTGATCTTAAAACTTTTTCAATTATAAATCTTACAATGGGAACAGCAGGCGGACCGGCAAATCTTCCGCAGCAACTCACAGAAAGATTAAAAGAATATTTTCAGAAAAATACGGAGTTAACTATTTTACCTAGTGGAGGTGATCTTATTCTGGAAGGCTCTATTATAGGTTATGACGTACTGGCTGCCGCACCAACTGCCAATGACCAGGCAGGACTTAATCGTTTGAACGTAACTGTGCAGGTTCGTTTTACAAATGCTAAAGATGAAACCAAAAACTTTGACCAGTCTTTTACATACTACGCCGATTTTCCACAAGATCAAACACTTAACCAGAATGAAGCCCGTTTGTTACCTACTATTCAGGAAAATTTGGTTCAGCAAATTTTCAATAAATCAGCTGCGGACTGGTAATAAAGACTGATTTCTTTTTAAATTTATTTTTCAAATTAAAACCAGAGCGTTTCATGGCAATTGTTGATAAGGATACGTTCAGTAATTTGGTAAAACATCCAAATGAAATCAGTACCGATGTAATTCCGGAACTAGAAGCTACAATCAAGGCGTTTCCATATTGTCAGATTCCCTATTCATTGTTGGCAAAAGCATCGGGTTTGGCGGGAACAGAAGAACTTGAAAAAGCCAAACCTCTGGCAGCTGCTTATGCATTGAGCAGGATTGCCCTTCAGCAATTGGTAGAAAGTAATAATGAAAGATATGATGCATCTGAAAATATTGCAGAAACTGTTGTTATCAAGGATCATGTAATTATTCCGGAAGATGATGCTATTTTAATTGATCTTGCAATACCGGAAACTGCCGTTTTGCTAACTCAAAAATCGGAAGAGCAAAAAAGACAGCAGCAAATTATTGAGGGATTCATGAAAAGAAATCCCCGGATCATTCGTCAGGACAGCAATGTTGAGCCAGTCACTGCCGACTTCAGCGAAAGAGTTGCGAAGTCGGGTACAGGATCAATTGAAACAGAAGCATTTGCCAAAATATTAATCCGTCAGGGAAAAATAGACAAGGCAATTGACCTGTATCAAAAATTGATCTTGAAAAATCCGGAAAAAAGGAATTACTTTGCGAAAAAATTAAGTGAATTAAATCATTAAGGAAATAATTTTTTATCCTTCATTGAAAATTCACACATTCATTCATTCAATAATTGTTCTAAGGCATGTATTTGGGTTTAATTATTCTAATCGCGATTATCGCTGTATTATTAATTCTGGTAGTATTGATTCAAAACTCTAAAGGTGGCGGATTGTCCAGCGAATTTAGCGGAGCTGGAACTACTCAAATGTTTGGTGTAAAAAAGACAACTGATTTGCTTGAGCAAATTACCTGGGGACTGGCAAGTGCGATCATATTGATTTCGTTGGTATCTTATATTGTTGTAGGTACTAATAATGACGGAGGCGGTATCAGAAGTGTAAATATTGATAAAGCTCAGAATACAGTGGTTCCAGGCGGCAATATTGCACCGGCACCTGCTAAAAGTGGCGCAGCAACTCCTGCAACACCAGTAGATACAACCAAGTAATTCTATTTAAAAGCTGTAATTTATTGATAATGATCCGTAATGCTTTTGTATTACGGATCATTATTTTTTGTGTAAACTTTACTTAAAAAGGGGAATTAAGCTACATTAATTTCTCTGAGTATTAATTGTTTCGCTACCGGAAGTAAAGTTTCATGTAACGGATAATCGTACTGTGACTCTACAATATAAGTAGCAGGATTGGGCAAAGATTTATTTTTTCTGGTTAAATCGATTTTAATTTGTGCCATAGTATTACCAATTCCAAGTCTGACCGACTCAACAAAAACCGTTTTTAAATAGCGTTCTTTCCGCTCATTGTAAAGCGCAAGCTGATATTGAAAAATTGAGATCATGCGTTCAAGTGTATGAACAAAAAATAAATAACCTTCTTCAACACGCAGCGGGACAATTCCAACAGGTGAAATTTTAATATTCTCGCCCACTTCCAAAAACCGCTCAGAACCTTCACTTAATGTTTTTGAAAAGTTAGGAATAGCAAAATCAAGAATATAATTCAATTCCGATAAGTAAGAATCTTCCTGATAATTTTCCTCATAAACCAGATTTAATGTCTTTTTATCAATACCTGTTAACGTTTTAGGAAAAAAGGCTTTCATTGCATTTTTATTTGCCTGAATATTTACGCAGGTATCAAAATGCAGTTTGAGCTCCTGAAGATGAGGATAAAGTTTATTGACCGTAAACTGACTTTCTATATGCTGAAGATATGCCATCAGGACATATTTTTTATATTCAAAATCAAAAACACCTTCTGTCAGCCAATCGCTGGTAAGTTTTGTCATAATTCAGGATTATTTTGATGGTGGTAAAAATGTAATCATTTGAAATTACAAACCAAAATATTTACCCCCATTGACAGGCAGAATACCATAAAAGTTATATACTAGCAAGAGAACATACAAAATTGTCACATTGTGTCTGAAAAAATGTCAGACCAATTCTACTGGCATAGATTGTGCTAAGCATAGGGGAGTCAATTCAAATTACTGACAATTCAAAAATAAAACGTTTAATATCTATGTCAACTTTAGCAGAAATACAAGTGAACGTACAACCTCTGGCTGATCGTGTTCTTGTAGAACCAGCACCAGCCGAAGAAAAAACAGCATTTGGTATCATTATTCCTGATACTGCAAAAGAAAAACCTCAACGTGGAACTGTTGTTGCAGTAGGCCCAGGTAAAAAAGATGAGCCAATGACAGTTAAAGTTGGTGACACCGTATTATACGGAAAGTACTCTGGTACAGAACTGGCATACGAAGGAAAAGATGTCCTTATCATGCGCGAATCAGACATTTATGCCATAATTGGTTAATTAATTATCTGATCTTAAATAATTAAAAAAGTTAATTCAAATTACTAATAGTATGTCTAAGAAAATATTTTTTAATACCGAAGCACGCGACAAAATAAAACGCGGAGTGGATACATTGGCTGACGCCGTTAAAGTTACATTAGGACCTCGTGGCCGTAACGTAGTAATCGATAAAAAATTCGGTTCTCCAAGCATCACTAAAGATGGTGTAACGGTTGCGAAAGAAATCGATCTGAAAGATCCTATCGAAAATATGGGAGCTCAGTTGGTTAAAGAAGTTGCTTCTAAAACTGCTGATTCAGCTGGTGATGGTACAACTACTGCAACTGTTCTTGCACAAGCGATCTATTCAATCGGTGTTAAAAACGTAGCTGCTGGTGCAAATCCAATGGATTTGAAACGTGGTATCGAAAAAGCTGTTTCAGTGATCGTTAAAGATCTTGAAGTTCAGAAAAAAGTTATTTCTACTTCAAAAGAAATTGCTCAGGTTGCTACTATCTCCGCCAACTATGACGAAGAAATCGGTAACATGATTGCCGAAGCAATGGAAAAAGTAGGTAAAGAAGGTGTTATCACTGTTGAAGAAGCTCGTGGTACTGAAACAGAAGTTAAAACTGTTGAAGGTATGCAGTTTGACCGTGGATATCTTTCTCCTTATTTCGTTACAAATACTGAGAAAATGGAAGCTGATTTAGAGCGTCCATATATCCTTATTTCTGAGAAAAAAGTTTCTTCCATGAAAGAGCTTCTTCCTGTTCTGGAAGCAGTTGCTCAAACTGGCCGTCCTTTGCTTATTTTGGCAGAAGATGTTGACGGAGAAGCTTTGGCTACTTTGGTAGTGAACAAAATCCGTGGCGCTTTGAAAGTTGCTGCTGTTAAAGCTCCTGGTTTTGGAGATCGTCGTAAAGCAATGCTTGAAGACATCGCTATCATCACTGGCGGTACTGTAATTTCAGAAGAACGTGGTTTCAAATTGGAAAACGTTACTTTGGATTATCTTGGTACTTGCGAAAAAGCAATTATCGACAAAGACAATACAACTTTGGTTAACGGAGCTGGAAATTCTGACGATATTCAGGGACGTGTTAACCAAATCAAAGCACAGATCGAAAACACAACTTCTGATTACGATCGTGAAAAACTTCAGGAACGTCTTGCTAAATTGTCAGGTGGTGTTGCCATCTTGTACATTGGTGCAGTGACAGAAGTTGAAATGAAAGAGAAAAAAGACCGTGTTGACGATGCATTGCACGCAACCCGTGCTGCTGTTGAAGAAGGAATTGTTGCTGGTGGTGGTGTTGCTTATATTCGTGCAGCTGCTGCTCTTGAAGGTGTAACCGGAAGCAATGATGACGAAACAACTGGTATCAACATCATTCGTGTTGCTTTGGAAGCTCCTTTGAGAACAATCGTTTCTAACTCAGGACAGGAACCTTCGGTTGTAGTTCAGAAAGTGAAAGAAGGAACAGGTTCATACGGTTACAATGCAAAAGACAACGTTTATGTTGATTTGCTTGAAGCTGGTATCATTGATCCTAAGAAAGTTACTCGTTTGGCTTTGGAAAACGCGGCTTCAATTGCAGGTTTGTTGTTAACAACAGAATGTGTAATTGCTGACGAACCAGAAGAAGCTCCTGCTGGCGGCCATAGCCACGGTGGTGGAATGGGTGGAATGATGTAATTTCAGATCCAATATATATTTGCAAAAGACCTTTCGGAATTTCCGGAAGGTTTTTTGCTTTTAAATGAAGAAGTTAAAGAAGTTAAGGACCGGGTTGCCGATGCGATTAGAGGAGTTATACAGCAAGAACAAAAAATAGCCGCCCGGAAAATCCAGGCGGCTATTTACTTTACTCAACGTTATGAAAAACTTCGCTGTTATGACGGAGTTTTAATATTGGGGTCACATTTATTTAAAAAATAAATAATATTTTATTTTAAAATTTATGCTAACATATTTCCATCCTGCATAATAAGGCGCCTGTCAGCCATTTCAGCCAGTTCTTCGTTGTGTGTTACAATAATAAAAGTTTGTCCGAATTCGTCGCGAAGCTTAAAAAACAGCTGGTGCAAATCCAATGCATTATGCGAATCAAGATTTCCGCTTGGCTCATCTGCCAGTACAATAGCAGGTTTATTCAGCAAAGCACGGGCCACAGCTACCCTTTGCTGCTCTCCTCCTGACAGTTGTGAAGGAAGATGATTGAGGCGATCTGACAATCCCAGCAATTCCAAAAGTTCTTTACCCCGACTGATAATATCTTTCTCACTCATGCCTCCTCCAATGTAACCAGGCATGCAGGCATTTTCCAATGCAGTAAATTCAGCAAGAAGATTATGGAATTGAAAAATAAAACCAATCTTTTCATTTCTGAATTTGGCCAGATCTTTATCTTTTTGAGTAAATACATTAATATCTTCAATAAATACCTGTCCTTCCTCCGGCCGGTCGAGCGTTCCCAAGATATGAAGGAACGTACTTTTTCCCGCTCCCGACGGTCCGACTATCGCTACAACCTCTCCTTTTTTAACTTCTAAATCAATTCCTTTCAGAACTTCTAATGAACCGTAAGTGCGCTTTATTCCTTTTGCCTGAAGTAAATTCATTTTCTGAAAAGATAATTGGGCTAAAATCACCGCCCGTTTTGATTAATTCCTTAATTTGCCGTGAAAATACCAATTTACTTTAATACTCATGAATATTCACGAATATCAAGGCAAAAGCATCCTAAAAAAATACGGCGTTCGTATTCAGGAAGGGTACGTAGCCGACACGCCGGACAAGGCGGTAGAAGTTGCACGTGAACTTAGCCAGCAGACAGGTACCAAGTGGTATGTGGTTAAATCGCAGATCCACGCTGGTGGGCGAGGTAAGGGCAGAATCGTTGGTACAGAACAGCGTGGCGTTGCTCTTGCAAAATCTGTTGAAGATGTGCGTACGATATCAAAAAACATTCTTGGTAAAGTGCTTGTTACGCATCAAACCGGCCCGGAAGGAAAGCGTGTAAATAAAGTTCTTATTGCTGAGGATGTTTATTATCCTGGCATTAGTGAACCTAAAGAGTATTATTTATCCATATTGCTGGATCGTGCTAAAAACTGTAATGTAATCATGGCCAGCACCGAAGGTGGAATGGACATCGAAGAAGTTGCAGAACATACGCCTGAAAAAATCATGAAAGAATGGATTGATCCAAAAGTTGGATTACAACCATTCCAGGCACGTAAAGTAGCATTTGCTTTAGGTCTTGAAGGAGATGCGTTCAAAGAAATGGTAAAATTTATTACTGCTCTTTACAAAGCTTACATTGAAAGTGACTCGGCTATGTTCGAGATCAATCCTGTTTTAAAAACTTCGGATAATAAAATCCTTGCTGTTGATGCGAAAGTAGATTTGGATGACAATGCATTATTCCGTCATCCTGAGCTTGCTGAAATGCGTGATACCCACGAAGAAGATCCTTTGGAAGTAGAAGCAGGAGCAAACAACCTGAACTATGTAAAACTGGACGGAAACGTTGGATGTATGGTGAACGGTGCTGGTTTGGCAATGGCTACAATGGATATCATTAAGCTTTCAGGCGGTGATCCTGCTAACTTCCTGGATGTTGGGGGTGGCGCGAACGCTAAGACCGTTGAAGCTGGATTCCGTATCATTCTGAAAGATCCGAATGTGAAGGCAATTCTAATCAATATATTTGGTGGTATTGTTCGTTGTGACCGTGTTGCTGCTGGTGTTGTGGAAGCATACAAAGCAATTGGTGAAATACCTGTTCCGATTATTGTACGTTTGCAAGGAACCAATGCAGCAGAAGGAGCTCGTATTATTAACGAATCAGGCTTGAAAGTTTATTCTGCAATTGAATTCAAAGAAGCTGCTTCCAAGGTTAAAGAAGTTTTAGCTGAGTTGGGAGTTTAATTTGTTCTAAATATTTTTTGGAAGGACGATCCGGTGGGTCGTCCTTTTTGTTTTTATTTTGATATAAGTGATATTACGGTGCGTTGCACCTTTGGATGTATATTACCGTTTTTTATCTACAATTATTTCGGCGCTCTGCACCTTAATTGGCCTGACGCCTGTGATTCAAGTTATAGCGCATTTAAATTCATTGAGATTTTAGCAGCAACTAAGTATAAAATTAGTAACGCGCGCATTTTAATAATTGTAATAATAAACCAGACAACAGATCCACCTAAATTTTAAGATGGTGCAGCGCACCGAAATATCAGTTTAGTCAAGAATCAAATAAAGCAAAAACGTTGTCATAAAGCTCACCAAACCCTGCAAACCGGTAAGTATGGTATGCGTCCGGTAAGTATCTTTTGCAGAAATGCCGGTAAATTGTGAAACGACCCAGAACCATGCATCATTGGTATGCGAAACAACCATTGCGCCACTACCAACAGCCATCACAACCAACGTAATCTGAACCGGCGTTACAAAGCCCAGCGATGTTAAGAGCGGCGCTAAAATACTTGTCGTCAAAACCATTGCCGAAGTAGTTGAGCCTTGTGCTGTTTTAAAGAATGCCGCAATCAAAAATGCAATGAGAAGTAAATAACCGCCTGACATTTCATTTCTGGTAAGCCATTCGCTCACCATTTCTTTTAAAGGCGTTTCTTTTAGTATTGCGCCAAAAGCTCCTCCTGCTCCTACCAGTACCAATGTTGTTCCGCAATGTTCAATTCCGCTTTTGAAACAGGCGATCATTTTTTCAGATGCTTTTTCAGGAAACAGTGAATAACTAAAAAATATTGCTAACAAAAATGAAACCAACGGACTTCCTAAAAAACTTAACCATTTTGTCAACGGTGTCGGAAAGTTTAAAATGTGAGCGAAAGAAGCCAATGTAATTAATAAAATTGGAAGTAAAATCGGCATAAAAGCTTTCCATGCTGCCGGCAACTCTCCTACTTCCGGGATCACATGATGTTCCGAAGCTTCATCAATAATAGAAACACCCTTAGCATATCGTGTTGCAAACCAGGTAGAAAGAAATAAACTTGGAATAGAAACGATTAAACCAATAAGAATAACAAGACCGATTGAATCCGGAATTCCAAGATTTCCGGCGGCAGAAAGTGGACCGGGTGTTGGCGGAACGAGCGTATGTGTTGCAAACAAACCACCTGAAAGCGAAAGAGAAATAGTTGCTAACGGAAGATTTGTACGTTTGGCAACGATCTGGTTCAGTTTATGTAAAATAATAAAACCTGAATCACAAAACACCGGAATACCAACAATCGCTCCGATAACAGACATGGCAAAAGCTGGTCTTTTTTCTCCAAATAAATTTAAAATCACATCTGCAACTTTAATTGCTGCACCCGATTTATCAAGAATAGAACCGATTACACAACCCAGAATAACCATCAATCCAATCTTGGACATTAATTCTCCAAAACCTTTTCCAATGGTTTCTGCCAGTTTGTCGATGGGTAATCCTGCAAAAATACCTACACCTAAAGCCGCTAATAACAAGCCAACAAGCGGATGCAATTTGAAAATCGTAGAACTTAAGACAATAAATAAAATAGCAAGTAAAACGACTACGATGATCATACAGGATTAAATTGCTTTTGAAAATCACCTGGAAAAGTGATGGCTTATAAGATAATATTTATTTTAATAGTTATAAAAGACTCAGCACATTGCTGTCTCCCATCACTGCATTGGCTGGACGAGGATGCTCTGTATTAAATACTTCCAATTCCTTTTGATCCAAGACTTTCGAAGGATTTTCATCAATAACACCTTTACTATCTGTTACCGCTTTCAGATCCAGATTTAGATATTTTGCCATGAACGCATACATTGCATAACGTTTTGATGGTCCATAATCATGTTTTTCATTCGCAAGATGAACATTCTCCACTAAATTTGTTTTTCCATATAATCCGTAGACTTTTTGAATGTAAGGAAATTCAACATCCGGTGTATTTTTTGTCCAGTCACCTCCGTCCGAAATAAGCAGCATGGGTCTTGGTACAGCAAGTGCGGCAATTTCTACGTTATTGGTCTGAAAATCTCCTTTTTTATGAATCGGCAAACCACTTTCACAAACGCAGCCTCCAAAGAAATGTGCTGAAACCATAACGCAGGGCACTGAAACCTTGATCCGATCGTCTAATGCAGTTAATAAAAACGTTTGTGTACCTCCACCTGACTCACCGGTTATTGCAATTCTCTCTTTATCCACGCCTGGCAGCGCCGACACAAAATCAAGAGCACGTATCGCATTAATTGTCTGCAATTTTAAAGCCATCGGCATCGTATGCGTGCATTGTTTTGAATCACCCTGCCCTACCATATCCCATACGAAAACGATCGCGCCCATACGTGCTAATGTTGCACAACGTTTTTGAGTTTGCTCCCGGAAACGTCCATGAGGATTTTCTCCATGACCGTGCGGACATAAGATTGCTGCATAAGATTTTTGTGTTTTAATGGGCCGGTACAAATTTCCTGTTACATAAAATCCGGGTAAACTTTCAAAAGCTACCTTTTCAATTGTATAACCATCCATGACTTTTTTACCATGAATAATAGGTGCAGAGGTAGGTTTGGCCGGTAAAGTTTGTAATCCCATTCCCGTTTTAATCTGGCTCCGGATTTGAGCCGCTCTCGTTTCCCATGCCATTTTAGAAGTAACCGGATGTTTTTCTAAGAATGCTTTGCCTTCTGCCTCCGTAAAATAGGCTCCCTGGCATAATTCTGCGGTTTGGGCAAAGCTGCTGACAGTGATTAGCGCAGCAAACAATATCAAAAATACTTTCATTTTGAATAATTTAATAAGAGATTCCATTTCCTGAAAAGGCATTGCAGAGGTTACTACTACTGATTAATTTCATTTGATGTTGATTAAAAAAATCTTCACCATGAATTCTTACCATTCGTCACCGAAGTAATACCATTCGTGTACTTTGTAATACATAGTACCTTCCATTGCCCTTATATTTGTCATGTTCTTTTAGATAAACAGAAACAAGAAATACCCGGAATGCCGGACCAAACATAAAATATACATAGCCATGAAAAATTCAATCAAAACTTTCGCTGTTGCCATTGCCCTTATTGCTGCTGCTTTCACTGCCAATGCAGAAGATAAAGAAATCAAAAAATCTGCCGGATTCGGAACAGGTATTTACACCACAAAAAGTGGCAAGATCAATGTATTCGTTGATAAAGTAAATGCAGATTCACCTACCACAATTTTGCTTAAAACTAAAAACGGACAAGTAGTTTATCGCGAAACAGTTGGTAAAAACGAACAAAAATTTGGCCGCACTTTGAACGTAAATGAATTACCATCAGGTAATTATGAAATTGAAGTAAGTAGCAAAGGTGAAAAACAAAGCAAATCTTTTCAGTTATCCGAACAAAAAATTGAAAGAGTTTTGGCTGTTAAATAATAATTTAGCTAAAATTTAAATGAAATGGCTCCTGAGAAATCGGGAGTCATTTTTCGTTTTTAGTAAAATAAAATACACTTCGGTATTATCATTATGATTTAAAATAAGGAGAACTTACATCTGTTACCCTTTTTGAATTAGTTAAAATTCCTGACTAAAAAATATCAATCAAACATATCCATTCTATGAATTCCCGTCGTGATTTTCTACAAAAAGTTTCATTAGGTATTGGAGTTACTGCTCTTTCGGGGCTGCCAGCTGCGGGCATATTAGCAGCAAAGCCTGTTCTAGATAAAGTTTTAATGGCTGACAAGCCATTACGAGTCGCTATTATGGGACTTGGCGGTTATGCCAATATTGTGGCAAAAGGCATGCAGGAATGCAAACTTGCCAAAATCACAGGAATTATTTCGGGAACCCCGTCCAAAGTTGATATATGGAAACAGAAATACGGAATTCCTGATAAAAATGTTTATAACTATGAAAATATCAGTCAGTTAAAGAATAATCCTGATATCGATCTTGTTTACGTTATTACGCCTAATTCATTGCATCACAAGCATGTACTACAAATTGCAGCCGCTGGTAAACATGTAATTTGTGAAAAACCGGTTGCCGATAATGCCAAACAAGCGAAAGAAATGATTGACGCTTGTGCAAAAGCCGGTGTTAAATTTTATATCGGTTATCGTCTGCATTTTGAACCTCATACGCGCGAACTGATCCGTATGCGTGAAGCCGGTGAATTTGGAAAAGTCATGCACGTTAATAATTATGCTGGTTTCAAAATTGGCGATCCAACACAATGGAGGCTTAAAAAATCCTTGGCCGGTGGTGGTGCCATGATGGATGTCGGCGTTTATTCGCTCAACGGTGCACGTTACTGTACAGGCGAAGAACCAGTTTGGGTAACAGCACAGGAAAGCAAAACTGATCCCGTTAAATTTAAGGAGGTAGATGAAACTATTACCTTTCAACTGGGTTTTCCAAGTGGGATTATTGCAAATTGTGGATGTACATATAATTTCAACCATGTAGAAAGTTTGAAATTAATGGGAGAAAAAGGCTGGGCAGAACTAAATCCGTCATTCGGTTACGGTCCGATAAGAGGAACTACGCATTTGGGTGCTCTTGATCAGCCGGATGTAAATCACCAGGCATATCAGATGGACGGAATCGCCGAATGTATTTTAAATAATAAACCTGATCCGAACGTTACCGGACAGGAAGGATTGAAAGACATGGTTGTGGTGGATGCAGTTTATGAATCAATACGGAAAGGCGGAGCAAAGATTTTTATTAATAAATAAGGTAGCTATTGGCCGCGCGACGGACCGCAATTAGCTAGATCATTACATGATTTTAAACTTTTTTACTTCCAATAATCATTAAGAATAATCAATGCCATTATTCAGAACATTTATTTTAATGCTGATTGCCGGTTTTCCGGCGGCGGCACAAAATTTCAATGCCTCACTAAAAAAGGAATTGGATAGCATTTATGTGCTGGATCAAAAATACCGTGAATTACTTTCAATGGCGCAGCAACCTAAAAAAGCAGATTCACTGGCAAAGATTTATCATGTTGCAAAAGAAAATCTGTCTGATCATTTATGGACTTTACAATCGGATGTTGATGAATCGAATATGAAAAGGATTGAAGCGATTGTCAGGCAATTTGGTTATCCGGGAACATCCCTGGTTGGTTCTCCTGCCAATGAAGCAGTATTTTATGTGATTCAGCATTCAGAAAAGATTGACCAGTATTTGCCTTTGGTGGAAAAAGCGGCCAAGGAAAAACAACTTCCGTTTAAACTATTTGCAATGATGAAAGACCGTTCTTTAATGCAAAACGAAAAAGAACAGATTTATGGAACGCAGGCAAGTGGATTCAGTGCAATAAATAAAGTCAGCAAAAAAGCAGAATGGACTATGATCATCTGGCCAATTGTAGATCCCGAAAATGTAAACCAACGGCGTAAAGAAGCAGGATTTGACCAGACAGTGGAAGAAAACGCTAAAAGATTGGGTGTAGATTATAAGGTTTTGACCATTGAAGAAGTTAATAAAATGAAAGTCAGATAAACATGATGAGGAGAATGAACAAATACTTTATAATACTTATTATTTTTTCATTCTCCATTGTCTCCGCATTCTCTCAAAATGTACAAATACAGATTTTCAGTCCACGTGAACTAACTGGACGAAAAGCATTGCTGGTAACACAGGAAAGAGGTTTTGCATCTATTGTCCATTCGATCAAACTCTCGCCCTACCCTATCAATCTACAAATGGATCAGGATCTGTTACCTGATCTGTACCGGCTGAACGTCGCACAAATTAAAGGTTCATTGTCCTTCTTTCTGGAACCCGGAACTCAGATATTCTTAGACACAACGGATCTGGCCAAATCGGTTGTAATCCATTCAAAAAGCAATCCGCAGTGGAAATTATTTTATGACAGCATTCAGCAGCCGTCCAATGAAAGATTAATCGCATACACTTCCGCAGAAACCCGTGCCAGAAAACAAGGCAACACAGATAGTTTGAATTATTGGATTGATAAAAAAGTATTGGAAAAAGAAGAATTGTTAAGCAAAACAAGTGAATTTATCCTTAAAAATCCAGGCTCGTTTGTCAGTTTGTATTTACTGAAAAATAACTGGTTTACATTGAAGAATAAAAGAATTTTTGAGAAACTGGATGTGTCATTGGCTGGGCACCGGAATTATAAGTTGTTGAAAGGGAAGAGTTTGTGAGGTTGGTAAGAATGGATTATTGATCATTTCTACTTCCTGTTCCAACTACAACACAGGGATAAATTTATCCCTATCTGAATCGTTTTTCCGTACTTGTTTGAGATAAAGTTATGTCTGAATTTTGTTCAAACAATTCAAAAAAAATGGACTTATCAAAAATAATATTAGACCTGATTGAAGCACAAAATGAACATAACAGCAAAACATTTGCTGATCAATTTTCAGAAGATGCAATGGTATATGATGAAGGAAAAACGCATCATGGAACAGAAGCGATCAGACAGTGGAATGAAGCAACAAATGCAGAATACAACGCAAAAATCAAATTACTTGAAGTTGTAAATTCAGGTAAAAAAAGTGTCGCTACTGTCTTGGTTTCGGGAACGTTTGATGGCAGTCCGATCACCTTGAACTATAATTTTGAAATTGAAAATAACAAAATTAATTCCCTCGAAATTACGGGCTGACTTTCACCAAATAATAGTCAAATCGATTTTTTAACTATACTTTGTAAGCCGATCCGGCAACCTGGATTTAATAGATAACGGCACCAAACATCGGATAACAAAACCTGCTGTTATCTTCCTATGATTTTGAATCTTAAAATGAAATAATTAATCTTGTAATGGTGAACAAATCGTTCATCTGTGACGGATTAATATATTTAGTCCGACAATTTTTTGAACAGCAAAACCCCAAAATGCTATGACAAAAAATCATCCTGACGTCGACAAGTACATTGCAGGTTTTCCTAAAGAAACTCAAAAACTTTTGGAAGAAGTCCGGAGTACAATCAGAAATACAGTTCCTGAGGCAGAAGAAAAAATTGGCTACGGAATCCCCACTTTCACGTTGAACGGTAATTTGGTGCATTTTGCGGGTTACAAAAATCACATTGGATTCTATCCCGCTCCACAAGGATTAGAAGCATTTAAGGAAGAACTTTCTAAATATAAAGGCGCAAAAGGTTCTGTTCAGTTTCCTTTGGATCAACCACTTCCATTGGACCTGATTATTAAAATGGTAAAATACAGGGTTGAAAAAAACCTGGAAAAGCCTGCTGCAAAAACAAAAAAGAAAGAATCTGCTAAATCTGAAAAGCTTTCTGATGAAGAACAGGTTTCGGCGCATATTAAAAAACTGGAACCGGAATTGGGAAAAATCGTTGAAAAGATCAGGCAAATTATTTTAAGCACTGACAAAGAAATTGCTGAACAGATTAAATGGAACAATCCGAGCTTCTATTATTCCGGAGAAATGAAACCGTTTGATCCCAAGGAATATAAGAGAGATATTGTTGTCATGAACCTGCATAAAGGACGAATTATGCTGGTATTTCCAAGTGGCGCAAAAATAAATGACACATCAGGTTTATTGGAAGGTAAATATAAAGATGGCCGAAAAACGGTTATTTTTAAAGATTTAGAAGATGTGAAATCGAAAGAAAAAGCATTGAAGGATGTGATCAAAGAATGGCTTAAATTGGTGGAGAAAGGCTGATTTTATATTTGGTTTTCTGCGAGCAGGGAGCTATTACTAAGGATGAAGTAGAATTACAGCAATTTCATTAACACAAGAAATTCTTTAACTTCAAAACATGAACATAAAAACACTCATTACAATAGACAGTGAAATTTTAAGCGGCCAGCATGTTTTTGCAGGAACGTGTGTTCCGGTAGAAACACTTTTTGATCATTTAGAGGCTGTTGTTTGATTGAACGATTTTTGTACCTTAAGCAAAGAACAAGCCATCGCTATTCTTGACGCTGCAAATAAACTTTTAACAACTAAAAACGTAGAGCAACTTTATGCGGCTGTTTCTTGACGAAAATTTACCAAAGCGATTAAAGCTCGACTTTCCTGAACATGAAGTTTTACTGTCTTTGAGAAAGATTTTTTCTTTTCTAAGAACTCTTACATTTCAAAATAAGTAACATACCCCACCCACCTGCCTTTCTAAGTAATCTACATTCCACTTTCCTAAATGAAAAAATCCATCAGGACTTATTCTGTTAAAATTACGTTAGCAATATTTTTCTTTCCCGCATTATTATCAGCACAGATTATGGATTCAAAATCAATTGTAGCACCAGGAGCGCAGGTTGAAAAACTGGGCGACGGTTACAAATTCACAGAAGGACCAGTTGCAGATAAAGATGGAAATATATTTTTTTCTGATCAGCCAAACAATACAATTATACGCTGGGATGCTGCAACGGGGAAATTCAGTACTTTTTTAAATAATGCCGGACGTTCCAATGGAATGTATTTTGATGCAAAAGGAAATTTAATAAGCTGTGCCGATGAAGACAACCAGGTTTGGTCGATCGATAAAAATGGCAAGGCAACGGTTTTAGTAAAAGATTATGATGGCAAATTATTAAATGGTCCAAATGATCTTTGGGTTGATCCGAAAGGCGGAATTTACATGACCGATCCTTTATACAAAAGAGATTATTGGAAACGCGATCCGGCCATGCAGCAAGATGGAGAACATGTTTATTATCTGAGTCCTGATCACAAAAAACTGGTACGGGTTGATGATAAACTCAAAAAACCAAATGGAATTATTGGCACAAAAGATGGTAAAAAATTGTATGTGGCCGACATTGGGGATAATAAAACTTATACTTATGACATTGCCAAAGATGGTTCCTTAACTAATAGAACACTTTTTGTTTCCAAAGGCTCAGACGGAATGATACTGGATGAGGAGGGTAACTTATATATCACCGGAGATGGTGTAACGGTTTTCGATAAAAAAGGAGAGAAAATTGCTCATTTCCCGATTCATAAAGGCTGGACTGCCAACTTGTGTTTTGGTGGAAAGAATAATGATTTACTTTTTATCACAGCAGAAACAGCAGTTTATGGCTTAAAAATGAAAGTTAAAGGAGTGAAATAAATATTAACTTTTCAGTATAAAATATTCAGAACATATCTATTGGACTGAGTATTTTATACTTGTCTATCTTTGCAATCTGCTGATACATCTTCGTAGTTTTTACTGAACTATGTCCTAAAAAATTCTGAATGATGTGAATATCCGTGCCGCTTTCTAACAAATGCGTGGCAAAACTATGACGGAGAGTCTGAACACTTGCTTTCTTCTGGATCCCGGTTTTAGTCATCGCATTTGAAAATATTTGTTGCACACTTCTGTTTGAGTATTGCTTTGATAATAAATTCCCTTCAAATAACCACTCCTGAGGCATATACATATTTAAATATTGAAGTAGTAAATCTTTGAATTTCATCGATAACATTACTTCTCTTTCTTTTTGTCCTGCTTCGCTTCTTATCGTAATTACCATTTTTTTAAAATCAATATCAGGAATTTTCAGACTTGTAATTTCGCTCAATCTGAGTCCGCCGCTATACAATCCGGTAAGAATAGCGCGGTGTTTAAGATTTTCAGTTGCTCCTAAAATCCGGTTTATTTCTTCTCTTGTAAGCACTTCCGGAATCTTGTATTCTCTGTGAGAATGGTAAAAATCCTCCGTTTGCAAGTTACGTTTAAACACTTCCTGAAAAAGCAGTTTGATAGCACTTACAATTTGCCTCAGAAAACAAGCTGATATATTTTCTGATTGCTTTTCCTCAATATAAGCCTTCAAATCACCTTCATTTATGGATGACGGAGATGCCCCTGTTGAAACGAAAAAAGCCTGAACAGCTCTTTTGTAAGCCTTAATTGTGCTATAACTGTACCTGTTTTTTTCCAGGAAGTCGACAAAATGAATAATCGTCCCGGAAAAGGAATCCAAGTTATTAGTATTCATGATGTTGTGTTTTAAGGGTGTGTTATACGCAACAAATGTAAGCAACGTTGCCTCAGACTGTATTTTTGACTTAGTAAGCGGTAAGACAAGCCGTTAGGTCAACAGGTTCGGGCAATCCTGCCAGGCTTTGCAGAGGAAGGCGTACAAGTACTCCAACGAAATCGGGGAACATCAACGTAATACAAAAACATAATGGAATTTAAATTGCTTGAAAGAAAACCGCCTTTCGTTGAAAGAGCAGGAACCCGTGGATTAAATATTAGCGGATCAGAGGATTGGTATGGAGCACACAGTATTCAGGAATTCCCGTCAATTGGCGTAAAAGGCAGGCTTCATCAAACACATGCTGATGCACAGGGATTTGTAGAGTGGTATGGCACCTGGAATAAAGGTAACTTTTGGTATAAAGATTCCGGAGTAAAGGTTTGGGGTTATGAAGAAACCAATGACAACTGGCAGGATACTTATGGAATGGATTCGGTCGTTGCATTTTATCATTCCGGGCATGGTGGCATGGATGGAAACGGTGTATTTTATGCTCCGCTGGGTGGCTACTGGGACAACCGGATCGATGCTATTTCAAGTAATATGATTATTGGCAATGAACAACTTAGATATCTGTTCTGGTCTACTTGCCAGTCGCTTAAAGTGCCTGATGTACCGGATGTAAATCCTACCGGCAGAAATCCTCTGCACACCTGGGATGGCTCAAATCGTGGTTTACGAATGATTTTTGGATTTCAGTCCAATAGTGTTGACAATCCTAATTATGGACGCAATTTTGGAAACTGCTGGAATGCCGGACAAAAATTCAGTGAGGCATGGCTCAATGCAAGCTGGGCTATTTCGCACAACCAGATCGCGACGGCGTGTGCCATGGGTGCCACTCCTCAGGAAGCCCAGAGCCGGCTTTTCAATGAACGTATGTTCGAGTGGGGCGCAGCCGCTAAAAATTGGTACTGGTGGCGTTGGGGTGGATTTGAAAGACCGGTATTTCAACTTGCCAGCCGGCAGGAACTGCCTAAAAAACCGGAAGTTCTCCTTTTTGATAAACCTGCTTTTGATGAAAGAGCTATATCTGCTTTGGCCAATGAGCTTGGTTTCAGCAATAAGGAACGTGATTCATTCGCTATTGAGAGGAATGGAAATATCATATTGCAAGGCACAGAAAAGCAACTGACTATCGACA
>Ga0247739_10000162_pt1 | contig 22895 bp, 20 predicted proteins | sample UWRJL058202B2_FD_180943 | JGI IMG/M metagenome (GOLD analysis project Ga0247739, IMG submission 180943) | Plant litter microbial communities from Arlington Agricultural Research Station in Wisconsin, United States - UWRJ-L058-202B-2 | ecosystem: Environmental > Terrestrial > Plant litter >...
ATCGCTATTCAATATTTTAAAAATCTGAATCAAAGGAAATTTTATGTCCTGAATCCTGGTTGTTCAGTCCGCTCATGACACCTGCTTTCTGATATTCACCAACACGTTTTTCGAAGAAATTAGTTTTGCCGGGAAGAGAAATTAACTCCATAAAATCGAAAGGATTTGCAGTGCCAAATTGTTTAGAACAACCCAAACGTTCCAGCCAGAAATCAGCGATGTATTCAATATATTGATTCATCAGTTCAGCATTCATCCCAATCAGCGAAACAGGAAGAGAATCCGTTACAAATTCCTTCTCAATGGTTACAGCATCAAGCATAATTTCAATAACGCGTTCCTGAGGCAGCTGATTAACAATATGACGTGTATAAAGTAAACATGCAAACTCACAGTGCAAACCTTCGTCACGGGAAATAAGCTCATTGGAAAAAGAAAGTCCCGGCATTAAACCACGTTTTTTCAACCAGAAAATGGAGCAGAAAGATCCTGAAAAGAAAATTCCTTCCACAGCTGCAAAAGCGATAATACGCTCTGCAAAAACCGGACTGTTAATCCATTTCAAAGCCCATTCTGCCTTTTTCTGCACACAAGGAATTGTATCGATTGCACGCAGTAAATGATCTTTTTCGGTTGCATCTTTAATGTAAGTGTCAATCAGCAATGAATAGGTTTCAGAATGAATATTTTCCATGGCTATTTGAAAACCGTAGAAACATTTTGCTTCCGCATACTGTACTTCGCTCAGGAAATTAACAGCAAGGTTTTCATTTACAATACCATCCGAAGCAGCAAAAAATGCTAAAACGTGTGAGATAAAATGACGTTCTCCGTCATTCAGATTTTCCCAATCCTTCTGGTCCTGAGAAAGATCGATTTCTTCGGCAGTCCAGAATGATGCTTCGTGACGCTTGTACATTTCCCATATATCCGAATGTTTGATCGGAAATAATACAAAACGCAAAGGATCTTCAATCAGCAAAGGTTCCGGCAGGTTCCCTTGTATGGTAAGTTCTTGTGACATAATAATTTAATTATTTACTTAGATCAGATTTAGTAATTTTATGACCAGCTCTATCAGAAAAGCCAGGTTTGAAGGCTAACAAATCTACATGCTTTGGCTTAGAATCTCAAATAGAAATCGATCTTGTTTAGAAAAATTCTTTTCAGGAATAATTTACCTTTGCATGACTTTCTTGCCTTAAAATTATGGTGCCAGACTTCATTTATAACTGCGATGTCTATAGTAAATTAAGTTAGGAGGAATACAATTAAATTAATTTATAATTCTTAACATGGTTGCTCAGGCAGAAAAATTTAATCAGTTTCCACTTGTATCAATCGTAGTTGCCACTTACAATGGGGAGCGTTTTTTGCAGGAACAATTAGATAGTATAGTAAATCAAACTTATCCAAATCTGGAAATTGTAATTGTTGATGATGCATCAAAAGACGGCACTGTTGCGATATTAGATCAATATGCAGCATCTTTCGTCAATATCCGGGTTTATAAAGCAGAGCAAAATCAGGGGTTTATTAAAAATTTTCAAAAAGGTATGCTACTTTGCCAGGGAGATTATATTGCGCTGAGCGATCAGGATGATATATGGCTTCCTGAAAAAATAAGTACATTAATGAACGTGAGAGGGGATCATGCGTTGATATATTGTAATTCTGAACTGATTGATGCTGAAGGTAAACGTCTCGGAATAAAACTGACTGATCTTAAAAATCTTTTGAGTTTTTGGACGCCGTTAAATTATGTGGTTGGAAATACAGCTTCGGGACATGCGATGGTTGTTAAAAAAGACGTAATTATGCAAAGCATGCCCTTACCTTTGATGGTGACACATGATTATTGGATCGGCTTTATTTCAACTTTTTCGAGCCCGTTAAGATTTGTTGACGAAGTATTGGTTTTGTACCGGCAGCACGACGGGAATGTGGTTGGAGTAAATTCAGGGAGTGCAAAAGCAACTAAAAAAAAGAAGGTTACAAAGGAAGAGCGAAACGAATTGGTCCGGCAGCGAATGAAACTGATGTATGAAAACTGCCCGGAGGAGTTAACGGAAATCAAAAAAGTTTTTTATTCCTTGAATAAAAGCTATCAGAATTTTTCTTTGCGTCATAACTTTACAAGAATGATGTTGTTTTTTAAATACAGAAAAGAAATTACTGCATATAAAAAACGAAGTGAATTACGGAGATGGTTATTTTGTCTGAAAATGTTTTTTAAAATAGAATAATGTTTCAGTATGAAAATCAGGAATGGTCTTTAATTCTAAGATTACATATTGCAAATTGATTAATGGTAAACCTGCTGATGATTGAAGAAAAAGTAATTAGGTCATGTGAAAAAAATGACTATCTATTTTCAATATTGATTCCGTCGTGGAACAATCTGGCCTACCTTAAACTTTGTATTTTAAGTATAAGAAAGAATTCCTGTTTTAAACATCAGATCATTGTTCATATCAATGAAGGAATTGATGGAACATTGGATTGGATCAAGGAACAAACGGACATTGATTATTCGGCCAGTAAACAAAATATTGGCGTGTGTTATGCTTTGAATACCTCTGCTACACTGGCAGTTACGGACTACATTCTGTATTTAAACGATGATATGTATGTTTGTCCGGATTGGGACAAAGATCTGTATGAGGAAATAAACAAAATCGGTCATAAACAATTTTTTATTTCCGGAACTGCAATAGAAGCTTTTCCGCAAAGCGCTTGTTCAATAAAAGGAGATTTTGGACAGGATATTGCCTCATTTCAGGAGGATAAGTTGCTTCGGGAGTTTGATAAATTACCTATGAGTGACTGGCAGGGAGCGACCTGGCCGCCCAATGTGGTGCATAAAGATGTCTGGGATGCAATAGGAGGTTACAGCATTGAGTTTTCTCCGGGGATGTATTCCGATCCTGATTTTTCAATGAAATTGTGGAAAATGGGAATCCGGATTTTTAAAGGCGTGAGCAGCAGCCGTGTATATCATTTTGGTTCTACATCTGTAAAGCGGGTTAAAAAGAATAATGGTTATTATACTTTTATCAACAAATGGGGCCTTACTTCCGGTACATTTTCGCGGTATTATTTACGAAAGGGAAAAGCTTACGACGGGCCGCTTTATAAATTAAATATTCCCTTACCAATACGATTGAAAAATATTTTTAAAAGAATCAGAGGTACTTTTTCAATTGCCTATCCCAAACTTTAAAATTCCCAGGCAACTACATTCCAGTTATCCACATGATCCAGATGTGTATGGATCGTTTTAAAACCTACGCGTTCATGGGCTTTTTGTGATCTTGTATTTGAGGTTGAAATTTCAGTAATGCATAGGTCGTAATTTGCGCTGTAAATTTCTCTATGCTTTTGGTATAGCTGATCAAAAATACCCTGGCCACGAAATCCAGCATCCACGCATATTTGTCCCATTACATAATATTGATAACTCTTTAGGCTTTTTGAATTCCAGCTTAAGCCTTCCAGTATCATAAACATTGGGTTTAAATCAGCTATCAGTTTACCAAGATCAGGCAGCATGGCCAATGCAAATGCAATAATCTGACCATTTTCTTTTGCTACAATTTGGGGAGTAGTCCGGAGCATCAATCTCAATTCTTCAATCTTGTGATTAACCGTTAAAAATCCCTGTTCTTTTTTTGTTTGTTCAGAAATTTCGTTTTTCAAATTCAGCTTTTGAAGTCTGAGAATCTGATGTAAATCTTCTTCAGTCTGGGCAATACCCAATTGTATAGCAGAACTCATAAACTTTAATTAAACGATTAATTTTAAAACTTCAATCAAATCCAGCGCTTTCTGCGGAAGAACCAAAGTACGATCAGGGAAGATGCAATCATGAGCACAATTGAAACTCCAAAGCCCCAGGGTTCGCCGGTGGATGGAATGTGCGTATAATTCATGCCAAAAATTCCGGCAATAAGCGTCGGCGGCATGAAGATAATTGTTACTACTGTGAAGATTTTAATTACCTGGCTTTGCTCCAGATTAATTAAACCCATAAAAGTATTCTGCAAATATTCCAGACGCTCGAAGTTAAATGTGGTGTATTCCAGCAACGAACTAATGTCTTTCAGAATAATCCGTAAATGTTCTTTTCTGTCTTCCGGGAAATATTGGCTACGCAAAATACCAGAAAGTACACGTTGTTTATCAATGCTGGTTTCCCGCAGCATCATTGTTATTTCCTGCAAACCACTGATACGGATCAACACTTCCTGTCTGGCTTTTTGTTCATGGCTCAAATCCTTACTAATAGCAGAAATATCCCTGGAAATTGCTTCCAGTGAATCCGCATCAGCTTCAATACGGGTTTCTAAAAGCAGTAGCATAAAGTCAACTCCGTTGTGAAGTGTATCAGGGCTGACTTTCATCTTTTTTACCGTATCAGCAAAAGTCTTGGAATCGCCACGCCGATAAGTGAAGAGGACATTTTTATTCAAAATAAAAGATACAGGATAAGTTTCGTATCCATCCTGATCAATTTTAAGAAAGTTGGAGTTGGCATTTATAGTATCATTCTGTTCAAAAAACCGGGAACTGCTTTCAATTTCTACAATTTCCTGAGGTGTTTGAAAACTAATGTCACATTTGTTTTCCACCCATTCTTCTTCCTCGGCTGTAGGAGATTGCAAGTCTACCCACACCAGATTTTTGACCTTACCAAGTTCCCGGATATCGTTTTCACGTCTGATTAAACGTCCTTCTTTATAAAATATACGTACCATTTTTTAAAAGTAAGAGAAAAGAAGGTTTCACGCAAAGAAAGAGAAGTTTAAACGCAGAGAGCGTAAAGTTTCTCAATTTTCTCTGCGTAAAACTCTCTCCTGCTCTGCGTTAAACCTTTCTTTTTTCTTAATTTTGCGCGATGCAAAATACTTCTTCCAAGGGAATATTCACAACACAATTCTGGTTATTGGGCCTGAGCTCATTTTTGTTTTCTTCCAGTTTTAATATGCTTATTCCCGAGCTTCCTGGTTATCTGTCTGCCATGGGTGGAGCTGACTACAAAGGATATATCATTGGACTGTTTACTCTAACAGCAGGTTTGTCCCGTCCGTTTAGTGGCCGGTTAACTGATCGGATCGGTCGGGTGCCGGTTATGGCTGTTGGTTCAATTGTCTGTTTTGTTTGTGGATTTTTGTATCCGGTTTTTACAACGATTCTACCATTTTTACTCTTACGATTGGTACATGGATTTTCAACCGGATTCAAACCAACCGGAACTTCCGCTTATGTAGCAGATATTGTTCCGGCTAACCGGCGTGGTGAAGCAATGGGAATTCATGGTATGTGCATGGGATTAGGGTCCGCATTTGGCCCGGCAGTTGGAAGTATGATCAGCCTTACATTTTCCCTTAATGTCCTTTTTTATACCTCTTCCTTATTTGCATTGCTTTCTATTGTGATTTTGTTAAACATGAAAGAAACGCTGAAAGTGAAAGAACCTTTGTCATTGAAAGCGTTCCAGATTACATGGCGTGATATATTTGAACCGGATGTTTTTAATCCCGCGCTTATTACTTTCCTGGTTTATTTTGGATTTGGAGCTGTTGCAACACTTACGCCGGATTTTAGCGGATACCTTGGCCTCGAAAACCGGGGATTGTATTTCATGGTATTTACATTATTTTCTATTCTGATCAGACTTGCAGCAGGAAAAATATCAGACAAACGTGGCCGGATTCCTGTAACAATAGCAGGGTGTTTTGTATTGATTTTAGCTATGGTCATTACTGGTTATGCCAATTCTGTTACTATGTTTTTAACCGGCGCAGCATTTTTTGGTGTAGCAATGGGCATACTTTCACCGGTTCTTTCAGCCTGGACGGTCGATCTTAGTGGAGAAAATAATCGCGGGCGTGCTTTGGCCACGATGTTCATTTCTCTGGAAGCAGGAATCGGACTTGGAGCATTTCTTTCTGCTGCGCTTTTTGTCAATCAAAAAGAAAATTTACCTTTCGTTTTCCTTTGCATGGCCGGTTTTGCCGGAATTGCCCTAATCTATTCTGTTTTTTTACACCAATACAAAAAACGTCCTACGCGTGTTATTTGACGATAGTTACAAAACCATTACGAGTCCGGCGGAAGGATTTTTCAAGGATAAAGGGAGCAAATTTATTTCCTATGCGTATCCGATTAGGAATGAGAATGACGCAAAAGTATTTCTTGCAGAACTTCGTGAATTACATCCCAAAGCGGTACATCATTGTTATGCATATCGTTTGGGTCTGGACCGGATGAGTTACAGAATGAGCGATGATGGAGAACCATCAGGCACAGCCGGAAAACCTATTTTGAACACACTTTATTCCAGAGATATCACGAATATTCTGGTTGTTGTTGTGCGCTATTTTGGAGGAACATTACTTGGCGTTCCGGGTTTGATCCATGCTTATAAAACGGCAACGGAAATCGCGCTGGATGAAGCAGAAGTCATTACCAGCCATTTGTTTAACATTTATGAACTCGTTTTTTCATATGTCCAGATGAATGATGTAATGCGGATTGTGAAAGAAATGGAATTACCTGTCACCGAGCAGCAATTTAATATGGAATGCCGCATGGCGGTGGAAGTAAGAACTACGCTGGTTGAACGGTTTGTGAGTCGGTGTGAGCAAGTGGAAGGGCTGGTTGTTAAGCTGATGTAAATTTAAATCTAACATTTACTAGCCTGTCGTGAAACGAAATCCCAAAAACGAAAGATCAAAAATTAATGCGATTTTGGTAAAGGAAAGTGATTTCATTACCAAAGAAGAATTGATACGTAAAATCAAGGCAGGTTCAGAGGAAGTGAAATTGTATCAGGAAGGAAAAATTAAACTAAAAACTTTGGACGAGTTTTTAGCGGAGCTCTAATATATATGTATTTAAAGAATTTATGTTAAGACGAATCATTTCTAACTTATATGAAGCTCATTAAATCAATAATCATTATCCTTCAACATCTTTATAAAATCATCATCATAATCCTTGATTGCCTTTAATAGCTCTTGTAATTCCTTGTCTTCCGGACTGCCTTTTTTTGCTCCAAAAATCTCGTCTGCTCTTTCCTGGGCTTTTTCGTATTCTGTTTCGTTTTTGATTGTCATCATTTTATAAGTTTAAAATTGCTGTATTATTTTGCAAAGTTATTTTTTCTGTAAAATAAGCACAAAAAAACCGGCTTGTAAAGACCGGTTTTTTGTATTTCAAAATCAAATAAAAATTAATAGCCGCTGTTTTGAGTCAAAGTTGTTTTGCCTGCTACCTGGCTGTTTAATATTTCCTGAACCGGTATAGGAAAATATTCATGTTTGCCTTTTACGAATTGCGAACCTTTCAGATAAGCGCGTTTTGTGCCTTCTACTGCATAATATGCATTCATAGTTTCAGCAGCAATTCCCCATCTTACAAGATCGAAACGGCGGTTACCTTCCATTCCAAGTTCCAGGCGCTCTTCAAACCTAACTGCCTTGCGGGCAAAAGCCTGATCAGCCCATGGTGTTGAATATTCTTTAATCACATAATTAGCAGCTGGCGTACCATCAGCATTTTTTACAAAACCCTCCGGCTTGGCAGCTCTTGCACGGATTTGATTTACATATCCTCTTGCTTTGTCCAGACTACCAATTTCAGTTTCTATTTCTGCAAGCCATAGAAGAACTTGTGCATAACGGATCATCCGGAAATTGTTAGCATTCAAACGGTTATTTGAAGCAAATGATGGATCTGCTTTGGCAGAAACGTGTTTCTTTGGAGAATAAGGACCTCCGTAAGTTTGATCTCTTACATAAGCTTTACCAGGATGAACGCCCCAGTCAAGATATGGAATTCCACGACGGCCAACTGTCCAGTCCAAACGCGGATCAAGTGGTCCGGCATAAGGCGTAAATGGAGCGGTAGACTCAATTCCCTGATCATTAGGAAGATCTGTATTATTAAATGTATCCAGCAAAGGCAAACCGTTTGCGTCTGTTTTAAAAGCATTTACCAGATTTACAGAAGGTTGGAAAAATCCACAGCAAGTAGTGAAAGCACCGCCACCGTAAGGATAATTTAATGTAGAGCCAATATTTCCGTTTTCTCCACCAGCAGCGCCATCATTTACAGAATATTCTACTTCAAAAATTGATTCTGCATTGTTGTTGGTTGATGCCTGGAAGTTGTCATGATATTTATCCATCAATCTGTATTTTCCGCTGGCTACAATAGCTTCCAAAATTGGTTTCGCTTCTGCATACTTCTTTTGGAATAGATACACTTTTGACAGCATTGCTCCCGCTGCCCATTTGGTAGGACGGCCCGGCTGCGATTGTGATGTTGGAAGTACATCGTAAGCAGCTTTTAAGTCTTCTTCTATTTTTGGATAAATGTCCGTTGTATTCGGAAGTTTAGTACTTTCCAGATTAAGCGGATCGTACGTTTTATCGTCAATGTACGGCACCATATTGAACATCTTTTTAAGTTCAAAATGATAGTTGCCGCGTAAAAAGCGAGCTTCTGCTATTACCTGTGCACGTTCTGCATCAGTAAAATCGGTAGCTTTGGCCAAATTCTGGATTACATCATTGGTACGGGCAATACCGTCGTACATTCCTCTCCATTTTCCACGGAAGTAGATATTATCAGCAGCGATGTTTCCTTGTTCAATCAGAGAAATTGGTGGCTGATCTCCCGCGTTGGTGCCTTTGTATGCATCATCAGAAGCAACACTTCCATACACCCAGTTATCGGCCCCAACGTTGTACGACCGGTAAGCTCCTTCGGCAGTAGCCCACCCATCGAGTAAAGAATAAGCGCCTACCAATAAGGCATTTATCCCTGTTTTATTTTGCAGCGTTGCAGAACTAAGCGCTGCTTTTGGTTGAACATCCAAAAACGAATCTGAGCACGAACTAAGTATGCAAAGAACGATGGATGAAAATAATAGTGCAATTTTTTTCATTTCTTATAAAAATTTAAGTTTTCGATTTTTCACTAATCTTCTCAAAAAAGATTAGCCTGTTTAAAATGAGATCGAATGTTAGAAACTAAGGTTCAGACCAACAATGTATTGTTTAGATGCAGGATATGATCCACCGTCTACTCCAATTTGTCTGTCGTTACCAGCGCCATAATTACGCAGGTTGATTTCAGGGTCCATACCGGAGTATTTGGTGAGCGTGATCAGGTTTTGAGTCTGAATATAAACACGGCAAGGTCCAAGTCCCAATTTGGTAGCGAATGCTTTAGGAATAGAATAAGTCAGCTGAATATTTTTGAAACGGAAATAAGATCCTTTTTCCAGATAATAATCAGACGGAAGAATACTTACCTGATCGCTTGAATTTAATTGTGGAAGTATGGCATCTGTTTTGCCTGGTCTCCATGATTCATTCAACATGCGGGTACTTTTGTTACCAAAAAAGGTAGGGAAATCAGTCCAGTATTTTGTGTAATTGAAAATTTCATTACCCTGAACACCTGCTCCGAATACGGCAAGTCCGAAGTTTTTGTAATCCACATTTAAATTAATACCGTAAACAAATTTAGGGTGAGGACTTCCTATGATTGTCAAATCTTTTGTATCAATCACTCCGTCGCCGTTAGTATCAACAAATTTGAAGCGGCCCGCTCTGTTTTCATTTGAACCCAAATTGTTTTTTGGAGCTTCTTTCGCTTCTGCATCTGTCTGGAAAATACCGTCATGTTTGTAACCAAAGAAAGAAGAGATCGGATGGTCTTGCTGTGTAACTACAAAGTTCTGGATACGTTCATCATTGATCCCGAAATATTGAGTATTTGGGTCTCCGTTGGTTCTTGTTACTAAATTGCGGTAAGTACTGAAATTGGCTCCAAGGGTATAAGTAAGGTCACCACCGATAGCTTTTCCATTATAACTGATCCCTAAATCAATACCGCGGTTTCTCATCGAACCGATATTCTGGAAAGGAGCAGCAGCTACACCAGCTGTTAAAGGAGGTGAAACCGGGAACAGCATGTCAGAAGTAGTACGGGTGTACCAGTCAAATGCTACATCAACTTTTCCTTTAAACAAAGCAGCATCTAAACCAATGTTAGTAGATGTGGTTGTTTCCCATTTCGCTTTTTGGTTACCAAACTGGATAAGTTCGTATCCTGCAATGGCAGATGTTTTTGCACCATTCAAGTCATAAAAAGACAAGGCAGGGTTGGTTGCATATTGTGTAAATGAGTTGTAGTTACCAATTTCCTGGTTACCGGTCTGTCCCCAGCCCACTCTGAATTTGGCATAAGAAAGCCATGTTCCGGTTGATTTTGCGAACTCCTCATCAGATATAACCCAACCGGCACTTACAGCAGGGAAATAAGCTACACGATTGGCAGCTGCAAATCTGGAAGAACGGTCACGGCGAACTGTTGCATCAAATAAATATTTGCCGCTAAGACCGTAGCTTAAACGAGCAAATTCAGAAGCCAGACGCCAGTTGGCAGCACCTCCGTTGTTAGTTTGCACACCTGTACCTGCACTCAAATACCGGTTATCCATTGCATCTACAAGGAAATTGGTACGTGTTGCATCAAAGTTTTCATAATAATTTTTGATCGATTCTGTACCGGCAATGATATTCAGTTTGTGAATATTATTTAATACAATGTTGTAAGTCAATGTATTGTACCATGTCCATGTCCATTCAAAATTGTTGGTTGTAGTCAAACTTTGTGTACTTCTCGCCTCTGCTGATTCAATATCACGCGGAACATAATTGCGATAATTGTATAAGTTATAATCTATACCAAAACTTGTTTTTGCAGTCAGGTTTTTCAAAATGTCCACTTCGGCATAAGCATTACCAAACAAGCGTACTTCATTTTGCTGGTTATCTTTATTACGATATAATAAGGAAACAGGGTTAACAGAATTGTCAACGTCGGTACCACGGGTTCCTGCAAAATTCCCTGCTACATCATATACAGGCACAATTGGAGGAACGCGGTAAGCAAAAGAAGTTGGGTTACCTTCGTTGCTGTTTCCTGTTGGCTGGCCAATTCTGGATGCGTAACCAACCTGGAAATTCTGTCCAACTCTGATATGTTTGTTAATATTAAATTCTGTATTGGAACGTAAAGTATAACGTTTGAAACTGGTATGGATCATAATCCCCTGCTGATTGAAATAATTCAGGGACATTGCATAACGACCGCTTTCAGTTCCTCCCGATACGCCAATCTGATGATTTTGAATAGGAGCAGGCTGGTAAATTTCTTTCATCCAGTTTGTTCCTGTTTTATTTGCTTTGGTGATCAGCCATTTGGTTTTATTAAAATCAGCTGAATTTACATCCGTACTGTAATTTACATAACTTCCATCCGGATTCTGAGCCACTTTTGGATCTCCTTCTGATACTCCTGAAGGGAAAATATAATCAGGAATTACCGGAGTAGCTCCACTGCCAAATTGTGCATGTTTTGGATAAGCTAATGCAGTTCCGGCAGGAAATGCGCCATTAACTAAGGAATTTACATTCAATGTATTAATTCTAGCTTCCCAGGTCAAATCTGCATACTGCTGCGTATTCAGCATACTCAATAATTTACCCGGACGCTGGGTGCCATAGTAAGTGTCATAGGTGAAAACAGGTTTTCCAACTTTTCCTCTTTTTGTAGTAATAATTACAACACCATTTCCTGCGCGTGAACCATAAATAGAAGCCGCAGATGCATCTTTCAATATCTGCATGGATTCTATATCATTCAAATTAAGTGTATTTAAAGTGTTGGATACACCATTGGCGCCCACACCTTTTGTTGGTACTCCATCAATTACATAAAGGGGTGAATTGTCGTTAATAGTACCAAATCCGCGGATACGTACTGAAACCCCGCCACCCGGACTGTTTTCATTACCAATAACCACACCTGGTACTTTTCCCTGCAATGCCTGGCCTAAGTTAGTAGCCGGTGTTGTCAGTAATTGTTTGGCATCCAAAGTTGCCACCGCTCCGGTTATTTCTTTTTTCGACTGTGAACCATAACCGGTTACAATTACCTCACTTAAACTTTTAACGTCATCAACCAGAGCTACATCAACAATTGATTTTGCACCAACAAGTACTTCTTGTTTGCCAAATCCGATAGAAGAAAATACAAGTGTTGCACTGGCAGTTTTTACATCAATGGCATATTTCCCATCTGTGTCTGTAACGGTTCCGGTAGTAGTACCTTTTATTGTTACGTTAACACCCGGTAAGCCCATGTTATCGGTGGACGAAGTAACTTTACCTGTTACCTGTTTTTCCTGTGCGTAGGCAGCACTGCTACATATAATTGCCAGAAGCAATGGAATAGCAGAAAAGAACAAAACGCGTAAATTTTGTTTCATAAAGGGAGAATTAAAATGTTAATTATGTATTATTTTTTGTTAATAAAGTATCAAAATTACAAATTATCATTATAAATCAATATTAATTAAGCATTAAAAAAAGAATTAATGTAAATATATCAATGGTTACAAAATGATGTTAATGTGAGTAATGTGCAATAGACAAACGTTTGCATACATTTTTAAATCATGCTTTTACACAGTTTGAAAAATGACTTGTATTGATACATAATCACTTGAAATTTTTGCAACTCAACACTTACATTTGTGGTTAATCTATAAATGCAATACCGGATTAAGGCTAACAAACGATAGGAATCACTTTGGAACATTTGAATAGTATTGAGCTTGCAGGACAGGACCTGATAGAAGTACAGGGAGCCCGGGAGCATAATTTGAAAAATATTGATGTTAATATTCCCCGCAATAAACTGGTTGTAGTAACGGGAATCAGCGGCAGCGGAAAGTCTTCACTGGCTTTTGACACGATCTATGCAGAGGGCCAGCGGCGTTACATGGAAAGTTTTTCTGCGTATGCCAGAGGTTTCATTGGCGAAATGGAACGTCCTGATGTAGACAAGATCAGCGGGCTTTCGCCGGTTATCAGTATTGAGCAAAAAACAACATCCAGGAATCCCCGTTCTACGGTTGGTACGGTAACTGAAATTTATGATTTTCTTCGTCTGCTATATGCGCGGGCTGGCGAGGCTTACTCGTATGTAACCGGACGAAGAATGGTGAAGCAATCCCAGGATCAGATTGTTAACCAGCTAATGAGTCAGTTCTTGGGTCAAAAAACGATTTTGCTTGCGCCTGCTGTAAAAGGAAGAAAAGGACATTACCGTGAGCTTTTTGTTCAGATTGCCCGTCTTGGCTATACGAAGGTAAGAGTGGATGGTGAAGTGCAGGATATTGTGCCAAAAATGCAGCTGGATCGTTACAAGGTTCACGACATTGAAATCGTGGTAGATCGCGTAGTTCCAAAAAGTGAAGAGGAAGATCCGCAGTCACGATACCGGTTGAGCCAGTCTGTGGCTACGGCAATAAAACAAGGAAAAGGAGCATTAATGGTTTTAGATGAAAAAGGTGAAACGTACTACTTTTCCCAAAATCTGATGGATCCCGAATCAGGGATCAGTTACGACGATCCTGCTCCAAATGCTTTTTCTTTTAACTCACCTTATGGCTGGTGCCCTACTTGTCAGGGACTTGGCGTGGTGGAAGAAATAACGGAAGATTCAATTATTCCTGATAAAAAACTCAGTATTACGCACGGAGGTATTGCACCGATGGGCGAATATCGCGAAGCCTGGATTTTTAAACAACTGGAAGTTCTTCTTAAACCGTTTAAGGTTACACTGGCAACGCCGCTTGAAAAATTTCCTGAGGACGCAATCAAATTAGTACTTTATGGAAGTGAAGATGCTGTGCCGGTTCCGTCCAAAAAATATCCGGGAACAGAATGGGAAACGAAGTTTGACGGTATTATTAATTTCTTAAAACGTCAGCAGGAAACAGGCAATGAGAAAATTCAGGATTGGCTAAAAGATTTCATGACAATCCAAACCTGTCCGGAGTGTAATGGAAAACGTCTTAGAAAGGAATCTTTACATTTTAAAGTTGATAAAAAAGATATTTCTGAACTGTCCAACAGCGATATCCGCCAGCTTGCCGACTGGCTTGTAGATCTGGAAGACCGGCTGGAAGAACGTCAACGCGTTATTGCGCATGAAGTGTTGAAAGAAATTCGCAAACGTGTTGGTTTTCTGTTGGATGTTGGATTGGATTATCTTACACTGAACAGGGCTTTACGTACACTTTCTGGCGGGGAAGCACAGCGAATTCGTTTGGCAACGCAGATTGGTACGCAGCTTACAGGCGTATTATACATCATGGATGAGCCGAGTATTGGTTTACATCAGCGTGATAATGTCCGTTTAATCAATTCATTAAAAAGTCTGCGTGACCTGGGAAACACGGTTTTAGTAGTGGAGCACGATAAAGATATGATGCTTGCTTCGGATTATATTCTGGACATCGGGCCGGGTGCAGGCCGTCATGGCGGACACGTGGTTGGAGCCGGAACACCGGAGGAATTTCTGAAAAACGGATCATTAACAGCTGAATATCTGAGTGGTCGTGAAAGTATTGTGGTTCCTAAAAAACGCAGAAAAGGGAATGGTGATTCTATTTCTCTGAAAGGTTGTACGGGACATAATTTGAAAAACGTAAACATGACATTCCCATTGGGAACGATGATCTGTGTGACTGGAGTAAGTGGAAGCGGAAAATCATCGCTGATCCACGAAACGTTGTTTCCGTTGTTAAATCATTATTTCTATAAATCCCGTCGCGAACCGCTGGCATATAAAACCATTGAAGGGTTAGAACATATTGACAAAGTAATTGAAGTGGATCAGTCACCGATTGGCCGTACTCCGCGTTCAAATCCTGCCACTTATACCAATCTTTTTACCGAGATCCGCTCGCTTTTTGCTGAATTACCGGAATCTAAAATCCGTGGATATAAGCCTGGCCGTTTTTCTTTTAACGTAAAAGGAGGCAGATGTGAAGATTGCGAAGGAGCCGGAATGAAGAAAATTGAAATGGATTTCCTGCCGGATGTACATGTAAACTGTGAAACCTGCAAAGGAAAAAGATTCAACCGGGAAACGCTGGAAGTAAGATTTAAAGGAAAATCAGTTGCTGATATTCTCGATATGACGGTGGAAACAGCATTGGATTTCTTCGAAAATCTACCCCGTATTTTAAGAAAAGTACAAACGATGAATGATGTTGGCTTGGGATATATTACGCTTGGGCAACATGCTACAACATTGTCGGGTGGAGAAGCACAGCGTGTAAAACTTTCGGAAGAACTTTCAAAAAGAGATACCGGGAAAACGCTCTATATTTTGGACGAACCAACAACCGGACTTCATTTTCAGGACATACGGCATTTACTAAACGTACTGAACAAACTGGTTGAAAAAGGGAATACGGTGTTGATCATCGAGCACAATATGGACGTCATAAAAGTGGCTGATCATGTAATTGATGTAGGTCCCGAAGGCGGAGCATTAGGCGGGCGTATTGTTGCCGAAGGTACACCGGAAAAGGTTTCGAAGGTGAAAGGAAGTTACACGGGGTTCTTTTTGAAAGAGGAATTGAAGGGTTGAGGATTTATAAGGAAGTCAACTCTTTGAAAGGGACACGCCTGGCGTTGACTTCCTTTTTTTGCATAGATAGCGCGAACGGGACGTTCGCGCTATCCTCACTCCCGATGCTTCACTTTCTCACCCAAATTAAAACACCTCCGACACCGCGCTTCATACAAATCTGTTTCGCCCAATAAAACTTTTTCATGAGAAGGAGAAAGCCGATATGAGTAAGATGCAATTTCACCGCAAACCATACAAATAGCATGTACTTTGGTAACGAATTCTGCAATAGCCATGAGCTGGGGCATGCATGAAAAAGGTTTTCCAAGATAATCCATATCCAGGCCGGCAATGATTACACGTTTTCCTGAATTAGCCAGCTGGTCGCAAACGTCTACAATATTTTCATCGAAAAACTGTACTTCATCCAGGCCGATTACTTCGCAGTCTCCTGCCAGCTCAATGATTTCCCTGGAAGATGTTACCGGAATTGAGGGGATATAATTGTCGTTATGAGAAACAATGTTCTCAGGATGATATCGTTTATCCAAAACAGGCTTGAAAATTTGAACTTTCTGGCGTGCAATTTTTGCTCTGTTGAGTCTGCGGATCAGTTCTTCTGTTTTTCCTGAGAACATAGACCCGCAAATTACTTCGATCCAGCCGGTCCGGTGGGTCTGATATTCCTTCCTATTTAATGGTTCGATGAACATACGCTCAATATAATTTGATCAATAACTGCCTGACGTAACAGTCATTTTTATTTATCTTTACAAAGCAAACATATTTTTATTAAACACAATCGTAAATAATATCATATTCGTTATGCCGAATAGTTTGAACTCAATTGCTCTTAATCAATATGCTGCCCGGTTCTCAACTACCATTCTAAATGAAGTTTACCGGTCACAAAATATAGTTACAGGTGCTGAATTGCTGAAAATCACACCGGTACGCCAGGTAAATCTTGGGATTCTTAATCGTTTATTTGAACAATGGAAAAGTAATGCGGAAGCTTTTCGCAGTATATATTTTGATTTTGAAAATGAAGAGGTAAAAGAAGCCCTTGAAACTTTCATGAACACTGCATCCCAGCATATTGCCGTAAAACGTGGTGATCTGGAACCGTTATTGCTTGATTCTGTTAAAGATGCGCTGAAATTATTATTTACTCCTGAAATCTATTTTGAGGAGAGAATAAGGGCGTCAACTGAAACAGAATTTACGTTGGAAAAAGCCGAACAGCTGGTCAAATATACCCATATTCATCAGGCAATGGGCGATGCTTTTTTACAAAAAATGGAAAGCAGCGGCTCCGATTCTGTATATCTGACCCAAGCGATCAGCTGGATATACGAAATCAAGAACAATCCGGAATTGATGGATGACAAGGAAGAATATCTGGTTCAGTTTGGAGAAATATTTCCTTTAAATTTATCGGAATTAATTCCCAGAGAAGAGGCAAAGAGTACATTCCCTTTGTCGACTCATAAACATGAATCAAAATCATTTTTTGATTCTGCTTTTAACAGTCAGGAGGCAGAAAAACCTGCTCCGGTCGCTTCACCACAACGTATCGAATCAGATGTACCTCAGCGGGGAGAGTCGGGTGTAGCTGTTTTATCTGAAATTATTGCTAAAACCAATTCTTCAGAAAGAGAATCTCTCAACAATCGTTACAAAGTAGAAATTCCAAAGCAAACTGATGATAAATCGTATGGAACGATACCGATGAAAGTCGAAAGTATTGCTTCTTCGATTCCGCTGGGTCAGCGTTTTATGTTTGTTAATCAGCTTTTTAGCAAGAACAGCGAACATTTCGATAAAGCGATTTATGAACTTGATTCAGTAAAAACTTTTGATGAAGCTAAAAATTTGATTTGGCATAGGTATGCATCCAAGTACGCATGGGATGTAAATGGAGAAGCAGTTACTGCACTTCTGAGCATTGTCAAGAGAAAATTTAATTAAGATTTTTGATACAGGAATAATTATTCTGTTGATCTAAATTTTTGTTATTCTGTATAAAAACTTCCGGTGCATGGCCGGAAGCTAATAACTGCCGTAGTAAATATGAAAGAGCAATCTGGATATTTATCTCGACAGAAAAACTTCATCTTTACATTTTGGATTTTTTGGTTAGTTTCTTCAAAGAGCCTCGCCCAGGACTTTCCATATCCAATCGGTGCCAGATCATGGGGAATCGCAAATGCAACAGTCGCAAGATCTGATTATATGTCTGGCTTTAATAATATTGCAGGTTTGGCCGGACAAAAGGAAGCCATGATTTTTTCCGGTTATGATTCACATTATGGTTTTACAAGTCTTGGTACCTTAAGTTTTGGAGGAATATTACCGGTTTCAGAGGATTTGTGCACCGGGTTTTCAATTCAGCGTTTTGGTGATAATTTATACAATGAGCTTTCGTTGGGAATAGGAGCGGGGCACCGGATTGGAAGAATAAGTTTAGGTGCCAAAATGAATTATCTGCAAAACGCTGTAAATGCACCAACGCTGGTACTGACCAGAAAAGCGCTGGTTTTTGAATTTGGTGGAATTGTTCAGTTTTCTTCCCGTTTTTCTTTTGGCGCACATGTTTTTAACATGACCCAATCTTCGTATTCAGGTGAATATGGGAACAGAGTACCAACAGCCTTACGAGCCGGATTTGTTTATAATCCTCAGAAAAACATTTTTCTGAGTGGAGAAATTAATAAGAATACTGATCTGCCGGTTTCAGTAAAAATCGGTTTGGAATATCAGGTTTGGAAACAACTTTATTTAAGAACAGGCCTGGCTTCCCGGCCACTTACCAATCACTTTGGAGCAGGTTTTAAAGCAAGAAAATTTTATATTGATTATGCGGTTCATTCACATCCGCAATTGGGCTGGTCACATCACTTTTCATTAGGCTATAGTTTTTGGAAGCGACGTGAAAAAGAACCGAAGAGTTAAATATGTTATTTTAATTACTGATCAATCGTGAAAAAAGCATTTTTATTTCCTGTAATTTTTCGAGATCCAGGTTTAAAATATCCTTTTTTTCTTTTACAAAATCAATTAATTTTTCTGTTGGCATATTCCCTACCAGGTTATCCTGAGCCATTGGGCATCCGCCATAACCCAATAAAGCACCGTCAAATCTTCTGCAACCTGCCAAGTAAGCCGCTTCTGTTTTCTCTTCCCAATTCTCATAAATAGTATGGAAATGAGCTCCAAATTCCAGGTCAGGCCATTTTGAAATAAGTTCTGAAAAGAGTAATTGAATATCAGCTGTTTCGGCAACACCAACTGTATCAGCCAGCGAAAAGATTTTTATTCCAAACTGACTTAATTTTTCTATCCACTGCATTACAATTTCGGGATTCCATATATCTCCGTAAGGATTTCCAAAACCCATAGAAATATAAATTACCAGCTCCTTGCCCGACTGCCTGCATAACGAAGCAATTTCTTTAACACGGAGTAAAGATTCTGCTATGGTTGCATTGGTATTACGCAATTGAAAAGTTTCAGAGATAGAAAATGGGTAACCCAGATAGGTGATTTTATCAAACCGACAAGCTTCCTCTGCGCCGCGTTCGTTGGCAATAATTGCCAAAAGTTTGGTTGAAGAGCCTGAAAGATCCAGTTTTTCTACTATGATCGCAGTGTCACTTACCTGTGGCATTGCTTTGGCGGAAACAAAACTTCCAAAATCAATCGTATCAAATCCAATCTGAATCAATTTGTTCAGATAATCAATTTTTTGCTCCGTTGCAATGAAAGAATGATGACCCTGCCAGGCATCTCTGGGACATTCAATAATTTTCATGTTCAGATCGAAATGCGTTATTATAAAATAATATTATTTCTTGGCATTAGTGCTGGCGGCAGATCTGTTTCTCCTAACATTTCTCTCATATCAATTTCTATGGTACGGCTCATTTGCGAAATAGGAACATCATTAGGGCCGCCTTCAAAAGGATTTTCGGTGCTTTCGCCAACTCGTTCCAGCGAAGTATATACCCAGGAAAGCAACATACTGAATGGGATTACAAGCCAAACCATATTGCCTTTCATGATGCCTTCCATATTCTCATTGAGCCTGTCAAACTCTTTAAGCATTCCAAAAGGTAGTAAAAAACAGAATAATTTAATGAAAAAAGCATTAATTGAAGCAAACTGACGAGGATAAGGAAAATTTTTAATCCGTTCACTTTTTCCCTGCTGATCAAAAAAATCTTTGATCATACTTTCCATTTCAACAAACTGGTAACTATCTATTTCTTTATTGACAAAAAGAGTTTTTAATGTTTTGGATTGCAGACTTATCAATTGGGCAGCTCTGTTTTTAGTACTTAAAATATACTTAAGTTCTTCAGCCGAAATATACTTTGCCAGCTCAGTTTCCAGTGAAGTTTCGCGTTCAGGTATACTGTAAAATTGCTGGTATTCTTCATTATACGACTTTTTGCTGTTTTCCCACACCCGGTTATCCCTCATTTGATAACGTAATGCGGTTAACCAGGCAAAATGCCGATATACCAGTTCTTTGGTCTTTTCAGGATTATCGGTCAAAAAATCGCGGCTCATCGTGCCCCAGGTCCTGCTGATGTTCAGAATAGCGCCCCATATCTGCCGTGCTTCCCAAGTGGGGTTGTACGTTTGTGTGTTTTTAAAACCAACAATAAAAGCGGTCGCGGTACCAAGCAAAGCTACTACGGTCCAAGGAATAGCAAGCCATTTAAAACCCAGAAGCTGATATAATACAGTTGGTAAGACGCCAACTAAAAGCAACCAGTAAATGGTTTTTCTGGTCCAGAGAAGAAACTCCTTTAATTTGTAAGAATCACCTGCGTGCATAATAGTCTGACTGAAATTTGCAGAAAAACTGTATCGGTTAATATTGCTAGTCCCGATTTGCAATCGAACCGCCCGCGTAGGGACTAGCCTGGTTTCGCGTTTGTAACGCGTTAAATAATGAACGTTTTAAAGATATAATGCATAAAGCGCGTTACAAACGCAAAGCCAGGCAACACCGATTGCAAATCGGGGCGGCCCGCGTAGGGTTAGCTATTAGCTACATCAATATAGGAGCCAAATCTTTCTCATTTTCTGCAAGCCAGGCTGTGATTTCTTCTACAATCTGGCGAATTCCAATCTCTGGTTTCCAGCCGGTCATTGCAGTTACTTTCGTATTGTCGGTTACATATAAACGAATATCTGCTGTACGGTTTTCCGGTACAACTTTAATCGGGATAATGTTTCCGGTAACTTCCTGGCATATTTTAGTCAATTCCTGCAAAGAAGCGCTGCTTTCCAATCCACCTCCTGCATTCAGTATTTCTCCGTTTACTTTGTCCGGATTGTGTAATTGCCAGTCAATTAATCTGTACAAATCAGCTACGTGCAGCATATCGCGTATTTGTTTTCCGGTGCCTCCATAACCAAAATAACCAAGTTGCTGTTGGAAATAATGTTTGGCAATCCATAATACCATTACGCCCTGGTCTACCTTTCCCATTTGCCACGGACCAGTAATTACACCGCAACGATTAATCACCGTACGCAGGTTGTAAAACTCATTGTATTCCTGAATAATCAGCTCAGATGCCAGCTTGGTTGTTCCGTATAATGACCTGGGGCCAGTCAATGGAAAGTCTTCGGCTATTCCTTTTGAGGATACGCCTGGCACCGGCTGATCATCGGATAATGCAAACCGGGTTTCTTCTTCTACAAAGTTCAGTTCTTCAATTGTTTTTATCGGATAAACGCGGCTGGTAGAAAGAAAGATAAAAGCAGCCTTGTGTTTTAATGCATAATTCAGGCAATTTACAGTTCCAAATAAATTTGTATTGATCAAATAATCCGGCGTTCCGTCCAATCCTGCCAGTACTGACGGCTCCGCAGAAGCCTCAATAACTGTGTCCACAGCAGGTATATTATCAAAATCTTCCTTATTGCGGATATCGCCATGAACAAACTCAACACCATGCTTTTTAAGCCTGCTCAGATTCAATTCTGAGCCGCGGCGTTTGAGATTATCAAGCGCAAATATTTGATAGTCAGGATAATTTAATTTGAGGGATATTGCCAAAGCGGAGCCAACGAAACCAGCTCCTCCGGTAATGAGAATTTTCATAGAAAAATATTAGTGAATAAAATTTGAGTAGATGTGTGAATGAATGAAGCTTCAAAGTTAGAATCATTCAATAAGAATGGATAGCTATCTAAATATTTTTTTACATTTTCGTAAAACATTCAGACTTTATTAATCTTGTAGAAATAATTTTTTCCGGCAAATAATAAGTAACTTACGTGCACTTGTTGGTTTCTTTTTTTATCTGCTCTTTGCAACAAGAGGCAACTATAATATCGTAATAAGAATAAAATACAGAATATATATGCGTTTTTTTACAATTTTATTTTTTATGATAATCCAGTCGTATTTGTCTTTCGGGCAAATCGATTCAAGTTTATCTGCCCGCAATAAAAATCTATTGGAAGTTAATCCTGATATTTCCTTAGAAACAAAATTCCCTATTTCTTTATACAAAGCAGCTACAATTCAGTCTCAAAATCTCTACAATGGCCGTCTTTATTACGTGTATGATTCCAGAATGGAAGAACATCAGTTTTTTGAGGACCGGAAGTGGCAGAATGGCGTTGTGTTTTATGACGGCCAGCGTTTCGACAGCATACCAATGGTTTATGATATTGTGAAAGATGAATTGATAACCAAACATTTTTATGGAGATTATCAGCTCTTACAATCAGAAAAGGTAGATTATTTTTTGAAAAATGGTCACGCATTTAAAAGAATGGAAGTGGGCAAGGATATTAATTCTTCCATGCGCACAGGATTTTATGACATTCGGTATGATGGCAAGACAAAATTATTGATCCGCAGAAGCAAACAACGTCAGGAGAAAATTGTTGAAAAAAGAGTCATTACCTATTTTCCCGAAAAAGACTTCTATTACATTTTAAAAGATGATCGCTATCATTCTGTTCGTTCCAAAAAATCTGTTTTCGGGTTATTTCCTGACAACAAAAAAGAGTTAAGAAAATCGTTAAGGGATGCAAATATCAAATTCAAAAAAAACCGGGAAGCTGCGATTGGAGTAATTGTTGCAACCTACGATACGTTAGCTAAACCATGAAAAAACCTCTACTCTTTATCATTCTTTTTTGTTCGGCTTTTTGTTTTCAAAATTCCTTTGCCCAAACCGAGCCGGAAAAAAAGATCACAATGCGCCTGGATTCTGCGCGGTTTTATGAGTTTGTAAAACAAGTTGAATCTCAAACAGGGTATTACTTTTACTACGACGCAACACGTTTCGATAGTCTTGCGCTTGATCTGAACGTAAATAATTTGTCTATCCGCGAAGTTCTGGATC
>Ga0247739_10000163_pt1 | contig 22695 bp, 13 predicted proteins | sample UWRJL058202B2_FD_180943 | JGI IMG/M metagenome (GOLD analysis project Ga0247739, IMG submission 180943) | Plant litter microbial communities from Arlington Agricultural Research Station in Wisconsin, United States - UWRJ-L058-202B-2 | ecosystem: Environmental > Terrestrial > Plant litter >...
TGCAATTTAAAGCGAGCATTGCCTATAGATGTAGGTAAAGCACAAGAAGCAGTATCACGATAAATTAATGCCGTCGCGAGATTTTTTTCTGCTTCATCACCAAGCTGATGACCAAGATCATCACCTAACGAACAACCTTTTATTAAATCTTTTTCATTATCTGCATCGCTCGGAATAAAACCATCAGAATATTCACCGAAACCTTTGTTATTCACACCTTTAAATTGAATTGTGAAATAAGTGGTGCCGCAATTATCTTCTGCATAAAAGCCGTAAGGTTTTCCACAGGTTTTTGAACCAATTTGAATTACTTCAACACCCACACCACGCAAACCATTAATAATGGATTCACTTGCTGAACAGGTATCACCAGTAGTGATTACGAAAACACGCTTTAAGTTCAACGTGGGGAAAACCCCGAGATCTTGGGAGCCGTCATAGAAAGGTGTGGGCTCTAATGATTCGCCAAACAACCCCTTTGTTGTGTGCTTATCATTAAAAGTTGTCTTTTCAAAAAAACTACCGTCTGTTGCCGTGCCCGCAATCATATAAGCCAGCTCACTGGCAATATATAAATAACCGCCGCCGTTGTAGCGCACATCTAATACCAAATCCTGAACACCTTGAAGCTGATTAATCGCGTCATACAATCCACGCTCAGCGGTTTTAATATGATCGTTAAAAACAAAATAACCAACTTTACCTGTAGGCGTGTCAATTACTTTTACATTTTGTACAGGAGTTTTAGTAATACTTGACGAGGTTAAAACAACCTCTTCCGTTGTATCCGCATCTACATTTTGTATTTCAATCGTATGAACTTCATTTAATGCTTGGGGAAATAAACCTGCATTTAATTTATCAACGATAGCTTGCGTGTTTCCATTAATAAAATCATAACCATCAACTGAAATTATTTTTGCACCGCGTTTAACATTTTTTTCCGCTGCAGGTGAACCTGGCTCAGTGTAAGCTACTACGACATTACGATTCGGTGCGGTACTATTGATCCACGACAACTCCATACCATAACCAGCAGAAACACCTGATTCTGACAAGTCATACCATTCAGAAGAATCATAGGTAAAATGAAAATTATCTTTATTATTTCCTGAAGCAGTTTTTGCGTTTGTTTTTAGTAACGCAAAATAATCTGTAGGATTTTTGGTTTGATTCGGATCAACATCCACTATTTCTTTATACCAAAGGTAAGTATCGTTACTCCACGAACGCAAAAAATTTTTCTCATCAAGTAATGTTCCCTTGGTATCTTCAAAGGGCTTTTGTGTGCCAGGATCTATCCCGGTTCGCGGAACTGCACATTTATTTGCGTAGGTAGATTGAGGCTTATATGAATCTTTTTGCCATGAGTTCGCTGAGCTTTTTGAAGACGAAGAGCCCAGCATATTATCGAGCAGGCTAGTTTTTCCGCCTCCTCCTCCGCACGCCGACAGACATGCCATATATAAAATCAGTGCAGCACCCCGTAAGCGATATGAGGCTTTCCTTGGTGAGCATCTTTCAAAGGTGGCAGCGAAGAATAATGTGCTAAATAGTTTCAAGATGATTTCCTTAAATATCCTATAAAGTGATTGGTTAATATGTTTCTAAGTGTAATACAAAAAATACCGTATGCACTGACAAAAAAACATGGTCACATGCACTAGAAACGGCCCAAAGATTGAAGCTGTTAATCCTATCTAAACCTTTGATTTATTTTTTCACGAGTGTTACGTTACTTAAATACACTTTTTGTTGGCCAATATCCGTCACATCTCCCGTCACAGTAAACTCGCCTTTACCACGAATATCCTGCGAGGAAGATCCAACCATAACGTCAAATTTGCCCGGCTCTAGAACATATTTCATATCAATATTGTAGAAACCTAATTGGTTGACTGACAAACCAAAAGTAACGATCTTCGACTCATTGGAGTTAAGAGCAATGCGCTTGAAACCTTTCAATTCTTGAACGGGCCGCGTCAAGCTGGCGACCTGGTCATGAATATAAAGCTGAACAACTTCATCGCCAGATCTTGTCCCTGTGTTAGTCACTTTAACGCTTATCTCAACCACATCACCTACTTTGGTATCAGATTTATTTATCTTAAAATCCGAGTAGGCAAATTGGGTGTAACTTAAACCGAAACCGAAGGGATAAAGTGCAGAGGTTTCTGTAAATTGATAACCGCGTTTTGCTGCAGGTTTGTAATTGTAATAAACCGGTAAATGACCAACCGAACGCGCAATGCTAACCGGTAATTTCCCCCCAGGGTTTACGTCACCAAACAATACACGTGCAACGGCACGACCTGTTTCCTGACCAAGGTACCAGCCTTCAATGATTGCAGGCGCCGTTTGGGCAATTTTTGTAATTGATAGTGGACGACCGTTATTAAGCAATACAATTGTCGGCTTTCCGGTTGCCAGAATTGCATCAACCAATTCTTGTTGCTGCCCTACCAATTCCAGATCGGCGAGATCACCTAAATGAGTTTCACCCCATCCCTCGCGGGAAATTGCTTCGTTATCGCCAACAACAACCAAAGCTACATCACTTTTTTGTGCTGCTGCTACCGCCTCTTTAATCATACCTTTTGTATCTTCAGTCGTAGCTAGCTCAACTTTGTCGGTATTCCAGCGCTCTTTTGAGCGGCTATTACCTGCAATCGAATCTGAACCACTTGTCCATTTATCTAAAGTAATTAAAGTGCCTTGAGCGTAATTTACTACTATTTTATTGCCGACGTATTCTTTAATACCTTGCAACACACTTACCGTTTGTTTGGGAACATCACTATAACCACCCAACAATGTTTCATTAACATGTGGACCAATGACAGCAATGGACTTTAATTTTTTAATATCCAATGGCAGAATATTTTTTTCATTTTTTAAAAGAACAATGGATTTTTCCGCGGATTGCTGTGCAAGTTCGCGATGTTTCATGTTACCGACAAATTCATCAACACCTTTAGTGTCAACGTAAGGGTTTTCAAACAATCCCAATGCGAATTTCTCATGCAGTACTCGTGCAACGACAATATTAATCTGCTCATTTGAAATCTTGCCCTCTCTAACCAGCTCAATTAGGTAAGGGTAAGAATCGGTATTTGGTGTTTCAACATCTACACCTGCATTAAAAGCAATCAATGCGGCCTCTTTACGCGTTGCGGCTAACTTATGTCGAGTAACTAATTCATTAATCGCAAAATAATCGCTTACCAACACACCATCAAAACCCCACTCGTCACGCAAAATTCCATTCAACATCTTCCCATTAGCATGCGAAGGCACGCCATCAATCTCATTATAAGAAGCCATGACACTTCGTGGATGCGACAACTTCACCACGGACTCAAACGGGAATAAAAATATTTCTCGCAACCCGCGTTCACCAACAGGAGTTGGAGCAATATTTAAACCACCTGTGGGCTCGCCATGACCCGCCATATGTTTTAAGGTTGCCACAACGTGAGTTTTAGCAATGCCATCTTCACCGCCTTGAAAACCTTTAACAGCGGATACGCCCATAGTAGCAATAAGGTACGGATCTTCACCCATGGTTTCTTCGATGCGCCCCCAACGCGGATCGCGAGCTACATCAAGAATGGGGGCTAATGCTTGATGCGCACCGCGTACACGAATCTCCTGTGCAACGACCGAATATATTTGCTCGATTAACGATGGATCCCAACTGCTTGCCAAACCAATTGCTTGAGGAAAACTCGTTGAGTTGCGACCCGCGTGCCCGTGAAGTGCTTCTTCATGAAAAATAACAGGAATACCTAAACGCGTATTTTCTGCAACCCATTTTTGAATTGCGTTAGTAAACAATGCAGTTTGTAGTGCGGATTTATTGGGAGCTTTTCTATTTTCTGATGGACGTCCAACTTGACCGATTCCATGCTCTAAAAATTTTTTGGCATGTTTGCTAGTGAACTGACCACTGTCAGTTTCAAGCTGCTTTCTTGTTTCCCATATGGTTTCCAGTTGAGCAACTTTTTCCTCTAATGTCATACGTCCAAGCAGGTCTTTAACACGCATATCGGTAGACGCTTTTGGATCTTTATACAAAGGATTTGCTGCCAAAGCGACCGTATTAAAATTTGCGCTTATCAACCCAATGACAATGACCAGGAATATTCTAGCTGTATTTATTTTCATAGCTTGGTCTCTACTGCGTTTAGATTGGAGGCAGGCTGATCATTCGCTGAAGAATGTTTAAAAAGATGGCGTAAATAATAATTCAACTAAAAACTAACCCCAAAAAGAAAAACTGCCAATCACTTGAGCTTATTGCTCTCACGATTGACAGTTAATTTTTACAAGTTCGTTCACACCAAAACTAAATCAACATTGGCAAGTTAACTGAATCTTAGCAACTCGCCAAATTTGATAAGCGTTCGATTAACGAATATAACGATTGATAGTGTTTTCGTACAACTCTTGACGACCGCTTTGCAATGTAATTTCACCATTACCATTACCAATATCTGCCAACTGCTGAAGCGTAAGCTTACCTTGTTCATAAGCAGCGCCGTTACCAGCATCGAATGAAGAGTAACGATCTTTACGCATAGCTTCCAATGGCGATTTTTGGATCAAATCGTCAGCGATTAACAATGCGCGAGCGAATGTGTCCATACCGCCAATGTGACCGTAAAACAAATCGATAAAGTCGGGAGAGTTACGACGAGCTTTAGCATCGAAGTTTACACCGCCGCCTTGCAAGCCGCCGCTACGCAACAATACCAACATCATCTCAACAGTTTCGTTGATGTTGTATGGGAACTGGTCAGTATCCCAAGCGTTTTGGTAATCGCCACGGTTAGCATCCAATGAACCCAACATGCCAGCGTTAGCCGCTGCTTGCATATCGTGACACATAGTATGGCCAGCCAAAGTTGCATGGTTAGTTTCGAGATTCAATTTAAAATCTTTATCCAAACCGTGGTGACGCAAGAAACCAATTACAGTTTCAGCATCGAAATCGTATTGGTGCTTGGACGGCTCCATTGGTTTTGGCTCAATGAAGAAAGTACCTTTAAAGCCTTGGCCACGCGCGTAGTCACGAGCGATAGTCAGGAAGCGAGCCATATGCTCTTGTTCGCGCTTCATGTCGGTGTTGAGCAAGCTCATGTAACCTTCACGACCACCCCAGAAAACGTAGTTTTCGCCATCTAATGCAATGGTTGCGTCCAACGCATCCTTCAATTGTGCGCCCGCATAGGCAACCACATTGAAATCAGGGTTAGTTGAAGCACCATTCATGTAACGAGGGTTAGAGAACAAGTTCGCTGTCCCCCACAAAAGTTTTACGCCAGAATCTTTTTGCTTTTGTTTTGCATATTCAACGATAGATTGCAGACGCTTGGAAGTTTCTGCACGAGTTGCGCCTTCGTCTACTAAATCGATATCGTGAAAGCAGTAGTAAGGTGTGCCGATTTTAGTGATGAATTCAAATGCAGCATCCATCTTATCGCGAGCGCGGCCAACTGCATCGGTATTGCTAGACCATGGGAAAATTTTGGTGCCTGGACCGAAAGGGTCGTGACCAGCGCCGTTAAAAGTATGCCAATAAGCAGTGGCAAACTTGAAATGATCTTTCATTGATTTACCGGCTACTATGCGATTTTCATCGTAGTATTTGAACGCTAACGGATTATCAGAATCCGCGCCTTCAAACGCGATTTTACCAACGCCGGGAAAATATTCCTTGCTGCCAAGAACAATACTCATGATGTTTAACCTCGTTTTTTTGAAAATATAAAGTTGATGATTTAAAAATTATTCATGCGCTAAATTTTGCTTTCTACTTTTTTCTAATAATTTAATAATTCGATATTAAGTTTTAGGTAAGAGCGACACCCAGTTTTGATAGGCATCCTGATATTGCGATAAGAGTGCAGATTTAGGTTCAACAACGCCTAAACGTGTTAACCCACCGAAAGCTTCTTTAGGTGATGCATAGAAGCCACTGCCAATAGCCGCAGCGCGAGCTGCACCTTCGGCACCATCGGTTTCAAATAATTCCACGGCAGCTTGTGTAGTGTTTGCAAATGCCTGAGTAAATACATCGCTTAAAAACATATTGCCTCTACCTGCGCGTACTACATCGCAACTTCCGCCTAAGGATTTTAATACATCAAAACCTTGATTAAGCGAAAATACTATTCCTTCCTGCGCAGCGCGAACCATATGGCCAAGCCCATGACGATTGAAATCAAGATTGCGCAACTGCGCACCAATATTTTCATTTTGGAAAATTCGCTCTGCACCGTTTCCAAACGGATGAAACACCAAACCGTCACTACCCACGGCAACCTGTTCAGCAAGACCATTCAACACCGGATAAGATGGTGTTGCACCAGCTGCACTTAGTGTTTGACGCAACCACGAATACAAACGACCGCAACCATTTACACATACAAGTACGCCATTACGTTTTTGTTCGGCAGTACTGGTGACATGCAAAAATGTATTTACGCGAGACTCCTTATCCGCCGCAGGTTTATCGGTTACGCCATAAATTACACCGGACGTACCAGCAGTTGCGGCAACTTCACCCGGCTCAAGCACATTCAAGCTAAACGCATTGTTGGGCTGATCCCCACCGCGATAGCAAACTTTTACATTTGTTCCCAGCCCCAAGGCTGCTGCTACGTCTGATTTTACCGTACCTTGCAAACCAAAACTTGGAACAATAGTAGGAATGAGCGAAGTATCAATTCCCCAGTGATTTAGTAATTCTGTTGCCACGCGATTTTCTTTGAAATCCCACAAAGTGCCTTCTGACAAACCAGATGCAGTTGTCGTGATTTCGCCAGTTAATTTCATCGCGATAAAATCACCGGGTAACATAATTTTATGAATTTTACTAAAAATTTCTGGCTGATTCTTTTGTACCCAGCGCAATTTTGCTGCCGTGAAATTACCAGGAGAATTTAATAAATGATCGAAACAATATTCACTACCTAAATCTGTTAACGCTTCGTTGCCAAGTGGTACAGCGCGGCTATCGCACCAGATTATAGAAGGGCGTAGTACTTTTTGTTGTGCATCTACCACGACCAAACCGTGCATCTGGTAAGAAATACCTATAGCTTCAATTTGCTTGCTATCAAACTTACCGCTCGCAAAAAGCTTGGCGGCGCCTTGCTTGATAGCATCCCACCACACTTCGGGGTCTTGCTCGGCGAAGCCCACTTCAGGGCTTTCAATTGCCAATTCAGTTTCCGGGTATGAAATTGCGCCCAGAGACTTTCCAGTTTTTCCGTCGAGTACAGATAATTTTGTGGAAGAACTTCCAACATCGATACCTAAAAACAACATAATGAATCTCTTTCAGTGAAATAACGAAGGTGCGAATTCCATTATAGATAAGAACAGCAGAATCCATGGAAGCTTATTTTTGATGTGGATATTATATCTTATTGTCTCAATGACCACAAGCCAAAACGAACTTCGCTCCGCCTTATTTTTGTTATAGACAATTGACCGATGGTCGCTACAATGAAGCCGCCAGACTAGCCCGAAAGCGAGCCTGACGCCAGCTTTACAAAACATTACTCATCAACAGTACAACAAATAACGTCACCAGATTAGGACTTCACTGTGCCAAATATAGCTACACCTCCACACAGCCATGTAGAACCTTTAAATTTGCCACAGAATGTTATTAAGGCTCTTTCAATTGACAATCTGATATTCGGGCTTGATGAAAATGAGTTGAAGATATTACTTGTTAAACAAACAGATCCCATGCATCAGGGGAAATGGGCATTGCCCGGCGGCTGGATTCGCTACGATGAAAACCTGCGTGATGCCGCCTACCGTTTATTGGAAGAGCTTACGGGTGTTAAACAACTTTATCTCGAACAACTCAAAACCTTTGGTCGTGTAAATCGCTTTCCCACCGAACGCGTGGTGACCATCGCTTACTACGCATTGGTCAGCGCAGAACATTATTCCCTTGTCGCAGGCCAAAGCGCAGCAGATGTAAGCTGGCAAAGCATTAATGATTTACCTGAACTAATTTATGATCACGCAGAAATTATTGATTTCGGTGTTAAGTTTTTACGTCATCAAGTATGTCATCAACCGATTGGATTTAATTTGCTTCCAGAGAAATTCACTCTATTGCAGCTTCAGGCTCTTTATGAGGCAATTTTAAATACCAAGCTGGATAAACCCAATTTCAGACGGAAAATAATGAAAATGGATTTATTGACACCATGCAATGAAAAGCAAAAAGGCGTTCCGCATCGCGCAGCTAGCCTATACAGGTTTGACTCAGAGACTTACAAACAACTTACAGAAAGCGGATTTTCATTCGAAATCTAATTCTTAATAGGCGAACCACTGTAGGCTTACGAAGGATCGAAAATACCCATTCAACACATATAGTCAATTGAACCATATTGGTTTACCATAATTCCGCAGCATTACATTTTTAAGCGGCACCTGTGATTGCTGTGTTCGCGAGCATCTAAAAATAAGCAGTTTTGCGAATGCAACCCGTAGGCTACCAATACCACCTTATGGTAATGTCGCGCATCCTTCCCTGACAGGACGCAATTAAGGAAATAGTCGACTATTTAACAATAGCTCCCATAAACCATAATTTAAAAAAGCAGGTACACCATGCATTCATCATCTTCGACAAACGAGGTCGGTATCTCGTTAGCACCTAATGAGAGGAACATGTCCTCTATTGTTTTGATCAGCATCATCGCCACCATCGGCGGCTTCTTGTTTGGCTTTGACAGCGGCGTTGTTAACGGAACTGTAGAAGGTATCACCCTCGCGTTCAATATCCCTCACGGAGCCGTTGGTACCGTAGTCGCCTCGATTCTAATTGGTTGCGCCATTGGTGCTTTTTTTGCGGGAACCTGGGCAGACTCTTACGGCCGCCGCGGTATATTGCTGCTAGCTGCTGCACTTTTTATTCTGTCATCCTGGGGCGCTGGCGTTTCATCTTCAACGCTTGAGTTTGTCATTTACCGTTTTATTGGTGGCCTTGCGATTGGCGCGGCCAGTATTATCTGCCCGGCCTATATCAGCGAATTAGTACCTGCGGAATTGCGCGGGAAATTAAGCTCAATCCAACAGATCGCCATTATCTCTGGCTTAACAGCTGCCGCTATAAGCAACTACTTCCTCGCTACATCTGCTGGCTCAGCAGTAAACGAGCTTTGGTTGGGCTACACCTCATGGCGCTGGATGTACTGGGTCGGCATCATCCCCGGTGCAATCTTTTTGCTAACTTTACTCACCATTCCGGAAAGCCCACGCTATTTAGTAAGTAGCGGTAAGAAAGACAAAGCGATTTCTGTACTCACCAAGCTTTACGGTGCAGCGGCAGCTAAAAGAACTACTGATGATATCTATGACTCTTTGGCGCACGACCATAAACCTGCGTTTTCTGACTTGATTGATAAAAACAAAAAGCGAATTCGCCCAATCGTTTGGGTTGGTATTGGCTTGGCAGTACTTCAACAATTTGTAGGCATCAATGTGGTGTTTTATTACGGTGCCGTATTGTGGCAAGCAGCAGGATTCTCTGAAAGCGATTCGTTAGCAATCAGCGTCGTATCTGGCGTAGTGTCTGTTGCAGCTTGTTTCATAACCTTCTTTCTGGTCGACAAAATTGGGCGTAAACCTTTGCTGTTGATTGGCTCAATCGGCATGACAATTACCTTAGCCCTAGTGGCCTATGCTTTCGCTGGTGCCCCACTTGACGATAAAGGTCATTTGGTTCTTAGCGGGTCCACCGGCATGCTCGCGTTAATTTCAGCCAACCTTTACGTGATTTTCTTCAACATGTCGTGGGGCCCGGTGGTGTGGATTATGTTGGGCGAAATGTTCCCCAACCAAATTCGCGGCACAGGTTTAGCAGTTGCAGGTTTCGCTCAGTGGATTGCCAACTGGACAATCACAACGACCTTCCCGATTCTGCTGGCGTCATCTCTCGGTTTGGCCGGTGCTTACAGCATTTATGCATTCTTCTCGCTCTTCTCAATTTTCTTCATCATCTGGTGGGTAAAAGAAACCAAAGGTGTTGAACTGGAACAAATGGAAGGCTAGATTTATCTCGTAAAAAAAGCCGCTCTTGCTTTTGCAGAGCGGCTTTTTTATTTGTATTAACAATTGACGTTTCATTCGGCTTACACCTAAATAAATAAATCCTTACACTTCTCCCGTCATTTAGTTATATACAGGTAATAGCACCTTATGGTGTAATTGACTACAACATTTCATAACAATAACGGAGTTTTTCCTATGCGTGTTCAAAAAATACTTCCACTTTTTGTAATTACCCTCGCACTTACAGCGTGTGGTGGGAGCGGCGGCGGAGGTGGATCAAAATCCAGCTCAAAAGCGAGCAGCCAGCCGGTTTCAACGAGTAATAGTTCCAGTTCTGTTTTAGTAAGCAGCTCTTCAGTTACATCTATAAGCAGCAGCTCTGAAACAACAACTAGCTCGACGATAAGTAGTGTTCCTGCTTCTGTTAGCAGCGTTAGCTTGTCGATAAGCAGTACTCCTGCTTCTGTTAGCAGCGTTAGCTCATCCATAAGCAGTACTCCTGCCTCTGTTAGCAGTGTTAGTTCGTCGATAAGCAGTACCCCTGCCTCTGTTAGCAGCGTTAGTTCGTCGATAAGCAGCTCATCCACCAGCTCTGCACCGACAGTTATAATGGCTGATATGACAACTGGCTGGTATGGCAATGGCTCTGGCAACACAGGTGTTAGCTACACTGTCGACGGGGTAATGTTTGCCGCGCTTGCGGACAATATAGGCGCTGTTTTTAACGTTCCAAAAGGAACTCTGTTAGAAAAAGCTACGATTGAATTAGTTGTTAATGTAAGCAGCGACTTCAAAGCCAGTGGCGGAAATTTGCAGCCCGTTGCACAAGTTTTAAATACGGGCGAAGCGGAGTGGGGTTGCTGGGCTCCTAACAGCACTTTGGGAGATGCATCTGATACAACCATAACATGTAAAATTAGCGAAGCTGGCAAACTGAATCAGATTGTTAATGATACGAAGGTTGGTGTCCAAGTCAAACCTGGTGCAAATCCACTGGTTGGTACAGTAACCATCAAAAGTGTAAAAATTATATTGGCTCCCCCAAGCTCAAGTTCCAGTTCGTTCAGCTATTCTTCTTACGACGCAAGTGTTGCCAGCCTGAAAGACTTGAAAGCCCCAGAAGATTTGGAAGTTTTCCCAATTGGGGTAGCTGTAGGCAATACTGACTCACCGAGCACCAATATCCTTACTAACACTCAAGAACAAGCTCTTGTTGAGAAACACTTTAGCCAAATGACTGCTGGCAACATCATGAAAATGAATTACCTGCACCCTAGAAATGATACTCACACCCTTGCTGACTACGATTTTACCAATGCCGATGAGTTTGTGGATTACGCTAAAACAAAAGGCATATCTATTCATGCGCATACCATGTTCTGGCATTCTGATTATCAGGTTCCAGATTTTATGAAAAATTGGACAGGAACTTCTGCAGAGTTTTTAACAACGGTAGATGAACACGTGACGACTTTGGTAAACCATTTCGCAGTTTCGGGTAATGTTAAAAGCTGGGACGTAGTGAATGAGGCACTTACTGATGACACCCCGTCGGACTACCGAAAATCACCATTCTATATCGCAAGTGGTAATAGCCCTGAATTCATTGAGCGAGCATTCAAAGCAGCACGAGCGGCGAATGCAGACGTTGAGTTGTATTACAACGATTACAGCACTGAAAATAATGGGGCTAAAACAGACATGCTGATTACAATGATTGATGATCTGCAAGCCAAAAACACGCCAATAACCGGGATTGGTTTTCAAATGCATCTATATCTGGATTACCCGAGCATTGCTAACATTAAAGCGGCAATGCAAAAGGTAGTTGATAGAAACTTGAAAGTGAAAATTACCGAATTGGATGTGTCGATAAACAACCCATTCAGCAACGGCTGGTCTGTAAGCACAGCCACTCCTTACGATGGATTAGCGCAAAAGAAACGCTACTGTGAAATTGTTGAGGCTTACAAAGCTACCGTCCCAGAAGAGCTACGCGGTGGAATTACTGTTTGGGGCACTACAGATGCCAGTACTTGGCTTAACTCATTTTACCAGAGTCAGGGATTAACTGATGGCGAAGTAGTTAGCTGGCCTTTATTGTTTACTCCTCAATACGGAGACAAACCTGCATTACGTGGTTTTGCAGACGCATTGTCGGGTAACGCTTGCACAAATCTTTAATAGTATTGAAGTGACCGAAAACTCACTGACTCTCCCGAGTCAGTGAGTTTTTTTATTTATAGTTCAATGTTTTAATAAAATGATAGGGCAATCATTTGGGTTCAGATTATTAGAGTTGGTTTTCCACGATAATTCTTTTTAAATCTACTTACGCTTATACGGCGTATAAAGTCACGGCAACGGATTTATTATTATCAGCTAATCTTTAATGTGAAGATCAAGAGCTTATTAACAATGGATTTTAGAGCTTATAAATCATTACACTTCTTGCCTAACCAACATGTATACAAGCGGTGCGAGCTCATGTTTTAATTAATTGCAACAAAAAAATTATAATTTATAACCGGTGAGAAAATATTATATGCAAAAAATCAACCTCGTTCCGCTAATGGTTTTTAGCGTCTTAGTGTCTGCCTGTGGCGGTGGCGGTGGCGGTGGCGGCAGCTCAAATCCTAAACCTGTAAGCCCTGCGTCTAAAAGCTCCATTGTAAGCAGTGCGCCTGCCTCAAGCCTGAGCTCATCAAGCTCGTCTATTTACTCGGCGCATGTAGAGCCTTTAAAAGATTCAGCGACTTTCCCAATCGGCGTGGCTGTATCAAATAGCGATTCATCCACTTACAACATTTTGACCAACGCATCTGAAAAGACAGTGGCTGAAAAACATTTCGATCAAATGACCGCTGGCAATATTATGAAAGTTAAGTCGCTGCACCCGGCGCTAACTACTTTTTCGTTTGCGGATGCGGATGCATTTGTGGACTATGCCAAATCAAAAGATATCTCAGTTCATGGGCACACATTAATTTGGCACTCTGACTACCAAGTTCCAGACTTTATAAAAAATTGGGCAGGAACTTCAACAGACTTTTTAACAATGTTGGACGCTCACGTTAATACCATCGTTAGACATTTCGCCGAAAAAGGTAATGTGGTGAGTTGGGACGTAGTTAACGAAGCCATCAACGATGATGGCACATTCCGTACAACGGATTCCGCTTTTTATATTAAAAGCGGAAATAGCCCAATTTACATTGAGAGAGCTTTTATTGCTGCGCGCGCAGCAGATCAAAAAGTTGAGCTTTATTATAATGATTACAGTACGGAGCAAAATGGCGCAAAAATGGACAAGGTTGTTGCAATGCTTGATGACTTTAAAACTCGTAGCATTCCTATCACTGGCGTTGGATTTCAAATGCACGTTTATCTGAACTATCCAGATATTGCCAACATTAGCGCTGCCATGAAAAAAGTAGTGGACAAAGGATATAAAGTAAAAATTTCTGAACTAGATGTTTCAATTAATAACCCATATAGCAGTGGTTGGTCTGTGAGCACCGCCATGCCTTTCGACGGGCTTGCACAAAAGAAACGTTACTGCGAAATAGTTACAGCCTACAAAAACATTGTCCCCGAAGCGCTGCGTGGCGGAATTACCGTATGGGGAACTACTGATGCTAATACCTGGTTAGATTTAGCATTTAAACAGGCAAACAAGACCAACGGTGAACCAGTGGCATGGCCTTTATTGTTTGACGGTTCATACAACGACAAGCCTGCATTACGCGGATTTGCAGATGGATTATTAGGTACTGCTTGCACTAACCTCTAATTCAGTTTATTAGTACCACTCAATTCACTGGTTCACCTTGAGCCAGTGAATTTTTTTTATTTAAGCGGCTCCCATTTTGCGATGAATTTTATGAAGCTCTCATTAATAATACCATTAATTGGTGGTTTACTCTTAACGCTAACTAGCTTTGCCGCGACGCAGTCTGCTACTTTTTATCAATTTAATTATCAGGGTAAAGATAATATTTTTGATGTTCAACCCGCGCAAGGTGAATATCAAAACCCTATTTTTGCAGGATTTTTTCCTGACCCCAGCATCGCGAGGGCTGATGGGGATTATTACTTAGTTAACTCATCTTTTTCGTATTTCCCCGGCGTGCCTATTTTTCACAGTAAGGATTTGGTGAATTGGGAATCGCTTGGCCATATTCTTGTTACACCAAAACAATTGCCGCTAAAAAACCAAAAAATTTCTCGCGGTATCTATGCGCCTACTTTGCGTTATCACGACGGTATATTTTATTTAATTACAACACTGGTAGATTTGCGCGGCAACTTTATGGTTACCGCCACCAATCCTGCAGGCCCCTGGTCGGATCCTATCGAGTTACCGGAAGTTGGCGGAATTGATCCTGACATTTTTTTCGATGACGACGGCCGTGTTTATATTGCCCACAATGAAGCACCGATTGGCGAGCCGCTCTACCAGGGGCATCGCGCTATATGGTTGTGGGAGTTTGATTTAAAAACAAAAAAAATTATTAAAAATTCTGGTCGTGTGATTGTTAATGGCGGAACTGATATCAAACAAAAACCAGTATGGATTGAAGGACCACATATTTACAAAATTAACGGTTGGTACTATTTACTCTGCGCCGAGGGCGGCACGTCACTCGATCATTCTCAAGTTGTATTTCGCACGCGCAATTTGAAAGATGCATTTGTTCCCTACGAGGAAAATCCGATTCTCACTCAGCGTAATTTGGATGAAAAACGCATCAATCCAATTACCGCTACCGGTCATGCTGACCTAGTACAAACTAAAGAAGGTGAATGGTGGGCAGTTTTTCTAGGTACTCGCTCCTACGATAAAAAATATTTCAACACCGGTCGCGAAACCTTCTTGCTACCGGTAAGCTGGAAAAATGAGTGGCCTGTTATTTTAGAAAAAGGAAAATCTGTTCCCTATAAATTAAAAGCCCCAGCTATTGCAAAAAAAACCGAACATGCCAAACCAACAACCGGTAATTTTGTGTGGAATGATAAATTTGATGTACCCACACTTAAACCTGACTGGAATATATTGGGTGTAATGGAAAACCCCTGGTACCAATTGAATCCGAGCACCAAAAGTATAACTATCACCGCATCCAAAAATCGCCTTTCAGATCTAGCGCAACCTGCTTTTATTGGTCGCCGCCAGCAGCATATGCATTTTGATGCAAATACTGAACTACAATTACCTTCCGAAAATCATATTTCTGCAGGTATCTCTGCGTTTCAAAGTGAAGCGTCTCATTATTATTTTGCTGTTGAGCTGAAGGACGATAAATATAATTTATTTGTAGAAAAAACTGATAAGAGCGCACCCGAAATTATTACTACTGTTAGTGTTGCAAAAAATGTCTTCGATAAAAACATCACTTTAGGTATTGAAGGCAACGCCGGAAAAATAGATTTTTACTATTACAATAAAAAAGGGAAGCGTATAAATGTCCTCAAAAATGCGGATGCAAAAATGCTCAGTACAGAAGTTGCTGGCGGATTTGTAGGAACTTATCTCGGTATGCACACACGAATTGAATAGTCGCCTGTCACGCACACAATAACCTGTCGCGCATATTAATTAGCGCTCAATAACACAAGACAAATACTATGAAACTTTTAAAACCCATGCATTTTAAAATGTTCGTTGCTGTTATTTTCTTAGTTACAAGCTCATTAAGTTTTGCGCTTGGCGAGAAATCTTACCTGAGCACATCCGCAAAATCCGGTGATCTCAAATTGGTGGATACACAAGGAGCAGCAACACTGTATGTAGATACCAAAGATTTTCCTGGTGTTATTCGTGCCGCCAAAAATTTGCAAATCGATATAGAAAAAGTAACCGCTAAAAAGCCAAACCTCACACAAGACCAACATGGCTTGCAGAATCAAGCCGTTATTATCGGTACTATTGGCCACAGCCAGTTGATTGATGAACTTGTTGCTAACAAAAAAATTGATGTCAACGGAATTAAAGACCAGTGGGATGCCTATCAAGTATCCGTCATACAAAATCCAACGCCCAATATTAAACAAGCCTTAGTCATTGTTGGCAGCAATAAACGCGGCACTACTTACGGCATTTATGATCTTGCCGAACAAATTGGTGTGTCGCCCTGGTATTGGTGGGCGGATGTTCCCGTTAAGAAAAAAACTACCATCAGCATCGCTAAAAATACTTACGTGCAAGAAATGCCTAAAGTGAAATATCGCGGCATTTTTCTCAATGATGAAGCGCCAGCCTTAACCAATTGGGTTATTAAAAATTATGGCAACTTTAATCATGAATTTTATGAACATGTTTTTGAATTGTTATTACGATTAAAGGCTAATTATTTATGGCCTGCCATGTGGAATAATTCATTTAATGCAGATGATCCGCTCAATATGCAATTAGCAGATGAGTACGGCATAGTTATGAGTACGTCGCACCATGAGCCAATGATGCGCGCGCACAAAGAGTGGACGGCTGATAAAGGCAAATGGGATTACCACAGCAACAAAGAAAATTTGTATCCTTTTTGGAAAGGCGGCGTTGAGCGTAATAAAAATTTTGAAAGCGTTGTAACAGTCGGCATGCGTGGCGATGGCGACGAGCCAATGTCTGAAGGCGAAAATATTTCTCTTCTTGAAAGAGTTGTAAAAGACCAGCGCGACATTATTTCAAACGTATTTAACAAGCCCGCCGAACAAATTCCACAAGTGTGGGCACTCTACAAAGAGGTTCAAGGATATTACGACAAAGGCATGCGTGTGCCCGATGACATCACGCTACTTTGGTGTGACGACAACTGGGGAAATATTCGTAGATTACCTACACCGGATGAACGCAAACGCTCAGGTGGAGCAGGAGTTTATTATCATTTTGATTACGTGGGCGGGCCGCGTTCTTATCGCTGGATAAATACCAATTCAATTGCCAAAATCTGGGAGCAAATGAATTTAGCCTATCACTATGACGCCAACGAAATCTGGATTGTAAACGTAGGCGATTTAAAGCCTATGGAGTACCCCATCGAATATTTTTTACGTATGGCGTGGAACCCTGAACAATGGCCTAAAGAGCGAATTACTGAATACAGTAAATTGTGGGCGGCGCGTGAATTTGGCAACGAGCACGCAATTGAAATTGCAGAATTGATGACAGGCTACACACGCCACAATATGCGCCGTAAACCTGAGCTGCAAGATGAAAAAACTTATAGCCAATTAAATTACAACGAAGCAGATCGCGTTACCGAAACGATTACAAATTTGCGCAGCAAAGCAGAACAACTTTACACAAAAATACCCGCCGATTCCAAAGACGCCTTTTTTCAACTCGTGTTACACCCAGTTAAAGCAAGCGCTATCGTCACAGAAATGTATGACATGGTTGGTAAGAACCGTTTATATGCCGAGCAAGGTCGCGCTTATGCTAATGAATATGCTGATAAAGCACGTTTACTATTTAAAGCCGATAGCGAGCTACAAAAACAATTCGATACCGAATTAAGCAATGGTAAATGGAAACACTTTATGGATCAGCCTCATATCGGCTACACCCATTGGAATAATCCACCGGCGAATACAATGCCTTTACTTTACGATGCAACGCCGCACAATGCTGCAGATATGGGAGTCGCGATTGAAGGCAATAGTTCGGCGTGGCCACAGCAAGCATCTTCAGTATGGCCTCACACGGGTAACTACGAACTCGCTCGCTTTGATCGCTACGGTAAACAAACTCGAACAATTGAAGTATTTAATAAAGGCACAGAACCTTTTAAGATTTCTATAAAACCTAGCGCGCCGTGGATAATTGCCAAGTTTGATAATGAGCAAGTTAATCGCAGCCAGTTAATTAACGTTTCAATTGATTGGAACAAAGCACCTAAAGGTGAATTGAATGGCAGTATCAATATTATCGGTACAGGCTGGGGCGGAGCGCTGATAAAAGTCACTGCCATCAAAACAGATTCAGTAGCGAAAAATTTCAAAGGATTTATCGAAGCTGATGGTTATGTCGCCATCGAAGCTGAACATTTCACCAAGGCTCAATCGATTGCTGGGTATGCCTGGCAAAAAATTCCAGAGCACGGGCGAAATTTATCTTCAATGTCCGTTTATCCTTTGGCGGACACATCTTTCACAGATGTAAAAAATGCACCTTATCTGGAATACAACATTTATTTTTTTAGCAAGGGTACTTTTACTGTGAACAGTATATTTGCACCCACACTGCCATTTGCTCCGGGGCACGGATTGCGATATGCCATAGCCATTGACGATGAACCGCCTCAAACTATTGATATCGCCAGTGATATGAGTAATGAAGCTTGGGAGGAGTCAGTCCGCAGTGAAATGCGTAAGGCAGCTAGCAAACACACGATAAATTCTTCTGGCGAACATAGATTGCGAATTTATGCGGTTGATCCCGCTGTTGTTTTAGAAAGAGTTGAAATAAATACGGGTGGATTATTACCGAGTTATTTAGGGCCTGAAGAAAGTCCTCGCGTAAAATAGTTCTACAATTCAAGCATTATGTTTTGGGCGGTAATTTTTACTGCCTTTCTCTAGAAATAATTTGATGTAAATTGAGCCGTACTAATGAAAATCATTGAAGCAAAAGTAATTGTAAGCTGCCCTGGCAGAAATTTTGTCACGCTTAAAATTGTCACAGATCAAGGAATTTATGGCATAGGCGACGCAACCTTAAATGGACGAGAACAAGCTGTTGTTGCTTACCTTGAAAATTATTTAGCGCCCGCACTTATCGGGCGCGATCCACAGCAAATTGAAGATATCTGGCATTTTTTTTATCGTGGCGCTTATTGGCGTCGTGGACCTGTAGGCATGGCCGCCCTTGCAGCGGTTGACGTCGCGCTCTGGGACATAAAAGCCAAAGCTGCCAATATGCCGCTCTATCAATTATTGGGTGGGCGCAGCCGTGATCGCATACTGTCTTACACCCATGCCAACGGTAAAGATTTGGAAGCAACCCTCGAAGCCGTCGCAAAAGCGAAGTCAAAGGGTTACAAAGCCATTCGTGTTCAATCAGGCATTCCCGGCATTGCAAAAACTTATGGCGTTTCAACATCACAAAAAAATTACGAACCGGCTGATTCCAATTTGCCATCCACTGAGGTGTGGTCCACCGAAAAATATTTAAATTTTGTTCCTGAACTCTTTGCTGCGGTGCGCAAAGAATTTGGCAATGAAATACATTTGTTGCACGACGTTCATCATCGCTTAACACCTATTGAAGCAGCACGTCTTGGAAAGGACTTGGAACCCTATCGGTTATTTTGGATGGAAGATGCAGTAGCTGCTGAAAATCAGGAATCTTTTAAATTAATTCGTCAACACACGACAACCCCCTTAGCGGTTGGTGAAGTTTTTAATAGCATTCACGATTGTCGCGAATTAATACAAAATCAGTTAATTGATTATATTCGCTCTACAATTGTTCATGCGGGCGGCATCACACACGTTCGTCGCATCGCCGATTTTGCGAGCCTCTTTAATGTGCGAACCGGTTTCCATGGTGCGACAGATTTATCACCTGTGTGCATGGGTGCGGCTTTGCATTTCGATTATTGGGTCCCTAATTTCGGCATTCAGGAACACATGGCGCATAACGAATTAACTGAACAAGTTTTTTCACATGCCTATACGTTTAACGATGGTTTTTTCACACCCGGGGAAGCCCCAGGTCACGGTGTTGATATAGATGAAGCTCTGGCTGCGAAATACCCATACCAACGCGCTTGCTTACCCGTGAATCGCCTGGAAGATGGGACTTTGTGGCATTGGTAATTATTAATTTTCAAAACAACAAGTGAGGTCAACTATGAAAAGATTCAATAAATTAACTCTCGCGGCAGTAATCGCAAGCTCAATAATATTAACGGCATGTCATAAAAAAGAAGCCGAAGCGCCTGCTGCTGTCGTTGAGTCGGCATCTAGCTCTGTTGCTGCAGTAGTTGAGAAAAAACCTGAGTTTATTTCAGAGCCCCTGGTGACCAACATTTTTACGGCTGATCCTTCGGCTCACGTGTTTAATGGAAAAATTTATGTTTATCCATCACACGACATTGAATCAGGTATTCCGCAAAACGATAACGGCGATCATTTCGCCATGACCGACTTCCATGTTCTGTCGCTGGATGCAATCGGTGGCGAAGTAAAAGACAACGGCGAAGCTATTCATATTAAAGATATTCCCTGGGCTGGCCGCCAACTTTGGGCGCCAGATGCTGCCGAAAAGAATGGCAAATATTTTTTATATTTCCCGGTTAAAGATAAACAAGATATTTTCAGAATGGGTGTTGCAACCAGCGATTCGCCAACAGGCCCTTTTAAAGCGGAAGCTACACCAATTGATGGTAGTTACAGTATTGACCCAGCCGTATTCAAAGACACTGATGGCAGTCATTACATGTATTTCGGCGGAATTTGGGGTGGGCAATTACAGCGCTGGGCAACTGGCACTTACAATGAAGCGGACACCTACCCTGCCGATGATCAACCTGCCTTATCGCCAAAGATTGCAAAACTGAAAGACAATTTACTGAGCTTCGCCGAAAAACCGCGCGACGTGCAAATTTTGGATAAAGACGGCAAGCCACTCACCAATGGCGACAACAGCCGCCGCTTCTTTGAAGCATCCTGGGTGCATAAATATAACGGCAAATATTATTTCTCCTATTCAACGGGTGACACTCATAACATCGCTTACGCAATCGGTGACAATCCCTACGGACCATTTACTTACCAAGGCGTAGTGCTGGAACCTGTGTTGGGCTGGACCAATCACCATTCAATCGTTGAGTTTCAAGGTAAGTGGTATTTGTTTTACCACGACAGCTCACTCTCTGGCGGACAAACACATTTGCGGAGCGTAAAAGTGGCTGAGCTTCACTACAACGAGGATGGTACAATTCAAACGCTAAGCTCGTATAAAAAATAGGTTTTCTTAAAAAATATTTTTTAACCTAGCAATAAAAAAGCCCAGCTAACGCTGGGCTTTTTTATTCATTAATATTTGCATCAAGATTACTATTTTAATTTTTCCATATTTAATTTTGGCTGAAGATACCGGTATTATTCTTCAATACTAATTGCTGCCACTGTCACCACCACTCAATAATTGCCAGGACCGACTTGTCATTGCGCAGCAATATGGGCTCTCGTTTTTTAAAATTACTTGGCATTCAAATGTAGCTATAAAAATAATTTCTTACTTTCTGTAGCCGTAGCTCGTCATGGGAAATTATTTTTGCACCTAGCTTAGTATTTATAATTAGCAAAAAATATGGATTAGAATTTATAGTCGCTTAGGGCACACATGCCAGCAAATTTCGAACATCACTCATGGTTGCGCAATCTTTGGCGCCACCTGCATCTTCCGCAATCGCGTTATAATATATTTTTTAAAATATTGAATATTTTTGAATAATATACGATGTAATTGTCGCTTCTCATATATTGCGGTTCACAGTATTTTTTTCTACACTGCTTAGAGTGACTTCGCAAATCTTTGTATGAAAGAATAATTGAATAAGGTGAAGGCGAATTTGAAAAAATACTGATCCGCGAATAAATAGTGGGATAAAAATTTCATTGGTTAACTGATAAAAATTAGCTCCGAATATGCAGACAGAGTCTAGCCGAGTAGATGCGTTTTACCCTACGTGCATTTACACGCAAACTCAATAAGAAGAAACCAATTTTCAAAATATATTTAATTAGGCTCGGAGGGGCTCGCTTGTTGGTATTTACGCGAATCCCATTGATGTGTTGGAGCTGCTACAGATATGGCGAAATTTTTTGTTCCCCACAAATTTATGCAGCTCTATAAAATCCTGGCACGCAAATGAAATCAGGGAATCAAGGAACTCAGCAAAAGCAAGGTGAAGAATATGCGCATTAAACAATTTGTAATGCCTATAGCATTGGTAGTACCCATATTATTGGCACTACTGCTTATAAGACCTCCGACAACCACGGAACAATTTGTAGCAAGTGAATCAAATATTGAGCAAGCACCTAAACCTGTAGCTGTGTTGTCAGAACTGAAAGCCTATCAAACTCCACATACCACGTTGTCTGAAGAAAATCTTGACCCCGCTTCAGCATTGACATTATTAAGCGAAATCGCGCTGGATCAAACTCAATCTCCGGTAGTGGACCGCAAACTAAAACAACAACTCGATAATGCCATGCGTATGACTGGTAGCGACCGAAGCCCTGCTGAGCTGGATAAATTTAATGATCTGGTTATACAAACTTTTAAACCTCACACAGCTCAAGCAATCAATCATATTTTTCATCAGTATTACACTTACAAAATTGCAGAAGAGGATTACATCAATTCAATTAACCTCGGCAAAACTGACGACGCGTCTCAAAAAACTGCGAAAGCACTTTACAAATTAAGAGAAAATTATCTTGGCCATGAATTAGCGAGCAAATTATTTGGCGATGAAAATATTTACCAAAGCAATAGGGCGGAATGATTGAACGCTTAGCTTCTGCGGATTTGTTGGAGGACACTCACACCGATATAAAGACGTGCAAAAAATTATTCTGATGAGGTCGACTCCA